>Ga0255128_1001162_pt1 | contig 11809 bp, 8 predicted proteins | sample Law_Miss_RepC_8d_FD_188562 | JGI IMG/M metagenome (GOLD analysis project Ga0255128, IMG submission 188562) | Freshwater microbial communities from St. Lawrence River, New York, United States - Law_Miss_RepC_8d | ecosystem: Environmental > Aquatic > Freshwater > River | place: USA: New York... | reverse complement strand
CCCTACGCCCAGCAGAACGGCACCGGCCGCGACCACAACCCCGGCGGCTTCACCGTTTTCCTGGCCGGCGGCGGCTTCAGGCCAGGGTTCAGCTTTGGTGCCACCGACGAGTTCGGCGCGCAGGCAGTGGAGAACAAGGTGCACATGCATGACCTGCACGCCACGCTGCTGCACCAGTTGGGCATCCACCACGAGAGGCTCACCTTCCGCCATGCCGGCCGCGATTTCCGCCTGACCGATGTCCACGGCCGGGTAGTGCGGGAAGTGTTCGCCTGACCGCCCGGGAAAAACCCAGCCTCCACTCATCGAGGTTTCGATGCGCAGCATTCTGATCGAAAAATCCTACAAGTTCATTCCGCCCATCCGGGCCAAGTGGCCACAGTTCTGGTTGCTGAAGCTGGGCGCCTTCAAGTCGTATCTGCGCAACGAGTGCGGCGTGGTGGCGCACGAGTGCCGCAATGTGGACCTGCTGCGCGATTCCCTGAAGGCGGGCCACGCCATCCTGCTGGCGGCCAACCACTGCCGCACCGGCGACGCCGTCGCGATCGGTCATCTGGCCAACGAGGCTCCCTGCCCCATGTACGCCATGGCCAGTTGGCACCTGTTCAACCTGGGCTGGTGGCGCACTTTTTCCTTGCGCTTGATGGGGGCCTTCAGTGTCTACCGCGAGGGGCTGGACCGTCAGGCCGTGGATGAGGCGGTGAACATCCTGCACAAGGCGGAGCGGCCCCTGCTAATTTTCCCCGAGGGTATCTCCACCCGCACCAACGACCACCTGATGGGTTTCATGGACGGTCCCGCCTTCATCGCCCGCACCGCCGCCCGGCGCAGGGCCAAGGATAACCTCGGGCAGGTGGTGATCCACCCGGTGGCGATACGCTACCTGTTCGACGGCGACCTGGACAAGGCGTGCGACCCGGTGCTAACAACCATTGAGAAACGCCTCACCTGGCACCCCCGCCCGGGCCTGCCCCTGGTGGACCGCATCATCCGCGTGGGTAACGCCCTCCTTTCCCTGAAAGAACTGGAATACGGCTTGAGGGCCATGGATGGTGGCTTACTGCGGGAGCGGCAGACCAACCTGGTGAATCACTTGCTGGGTCCCTTGGAGAAGGAATGGCTGGGCGGACCCCAACTGGGACAGGGAACCACCAACCGAATCAAGAACCTACGCATGCGGATTTTCCCCGACCTAAGCCGCAACGAACTGGATGAGGCCGAGCGTGTCCGCCGCTGGCGCCAACTGGAGGACACCTACCTGGCCCAACAGATCGACTGTTACCCCGGCGACTACATCACTGCCTACCCATCCGTGGACCACATGCTCGAAACCGTGGAGAAATTTGAGGAGGACCTCACCGAGGTGGCGCGTGCGCATGGTCCCATGCGGGTGATCGTGGATGTGGACGAGGCAATCAGCGTCTCCCCCGAGCGCGACCGCCGTCAGGCCGAGGATCCGCTGATGGCTCAGGTGAAAGCCCGGCTGGAGGCCAAGTTGCAACAATTGCGGACCGAATGTCGCATGTATCGACCGGATTCGGCCTGAATGGCCTTGGCCGTTTTTTTGATGCCATGCCAACGGCTATCGGTTAGCCTCAACCCAGTGAAATCGGTTCGTCTTCCAAGGGAGAAAGTCCATGCTGCGCGTGTTTGCCCTGATGCTGGCCCTGGGTGGTCTGGTGGCCCTGCAGGCCCAGGAACCCGCCACCAAGTCCCCTACGGAAAAGACGCAAAAAAAGGAGGGTAAGGCTTCCGCCAAGGCGAAGGATGGCAAAACCGCCCCCAAGGGACCTCCACCGGTAAAGCCTACCGAGGCCAATGTGGCCTACGGATCCCACCCCCGGCAGGTGCTTGATTTCTGGAAACCGGAATCCGACAAACCCACCCCTCTAGTAGTGATGATCCACGGCGGCGGCTGGGTGAACGGCAGCAAGGACAACTACGCCCGGCAAGTGGCTCCCTACCTGAAGGCCGGCATCGCCTGCGCCGCCATCAACTATCGCATGGTGCCCGAGGCCACCGAAAAAGGCATCGACCCACCCGTGAAATGGCCGCTGGAAGATGCCGCCCGCGCCGTTCAGTTTTTGCGCAGCAAGGCGAAGGAATGGAACATCAACCCCGACCGCATCGGCGCCACCGGTGGCTCGGCCGGTGGTTGCTCTTCGCTCTATCTGGCCCTGCATGATGACCTGGCCGACGCCAAATCGGCAGATCCCGTCGCCCGCCAGTCCACCCGGCTGTATACCGCCGCCGTCACAGGCGCGCAGACCACACTCGACCCGAAGGTCCTGCGCGAATGGATGCCCAACTACCGCTACGGCGGCCACGCCTTCGCTATCCGCACCGACAAGGAGCGCGACGGCGCCTTCCAGAAGTACTGGGAAAAACGCGAGGAGCTGCTGCCCAAGATTCGCCAGTACTCCCCGCTGGAGCAGGTCAGCAAGGATGACCCGGCCATCTACCTGGAATCAGGAAGACCCCACCCACTCCGCCCTGTTGGGCATGATCCTGATGGAAAAACTCAACGAAGCCGGCGTGGAAGTCGTGCTCGTCTATCCAGACGTCCCCAACAAAAAATACAACAACAGTCAGGCGTGGCTGATCGAACGGTTGAAGAGGTGAAGGCTTGGCTAGAGCAGACCGTGTTTACCTGGAAACCACCATCATCAGCTATCTCACGGCCCGTCCAAGCCGTGATTTGGTGGTTGCAGGACACCAAATGTTGACCCGTTCCTGGTGGGACTACCTAAAACCCGCCTTTTTCGGTATAAATTTCGGAGCTGGTAGTTCAGGAGGCCAAGGCGGGAGACGCCGATGCGGCAAAAGTCCGTTTGGATTTGATTTCGGATCTCCCGGTTCTACACCTTAAACCAATCGCTTCAGCCTTGGCAAAGGACCTGCTTGTTCAAGGGGCCCTACCTTCCAAGGCAGTGGAGGATGCCTTACACATTGCCATCTGCGCGAGTCATGCCATAGAATTTATGCTTAATTGGAATTGCAAACATTTGGCAAATGCCAGAATGCGGCCAGTTATCGAACGGGTCTGCAGAGGCCATCACCTGCCAGCGCCTATCATTTGCACTCCCGAAGAGTTAATGGAGGGTCCCCCATGACAGACCCCATCGTTGAGGAAATTAGAAAAATTAGGGTCGAACATGCCAAGCGGTTCAATTACAACCTGGATGACATCGTTCGACACCTTCAGGATGAGGAAAAAAAATCAGAACGAACTGTGGTGAATTTTGAGCCTCAACGGATTGATCCCATGCCCGAACGGCCTGCATGACCCAACCAGCGTGAAGATTTCCGGAAGAAACCCCTCCCCATGTGACCAGAGGGGTTTCTTCGTTTATAGTCAGGTCCTACACAAAGAGGATCAACCATGCGCCCCCTCCAACCCTTACTACTCCTGGCCTGTGCCGTTGCGCTGTTCACCCTGCCCATGGTCTGGGGCGAGGGGGATAACGAGTCCAAGCCCGGCCTGCTGCCCGCGGGGGCCCAGGGCCCCAAGTGGCTAAAGGGCAACCTGCACACTCATTCGTTATGGAGTGATGGCGACGACTTCCCCGAAATGATCGGCGATTGGTACAAACGCAATGGCTACCAGTTTTTGGCGTTGACCGAACACAATGTCATCGCTGAGAAGGAACGCTGGATCGATGCCAAGGTCGATGAATCCAATCGCGGCACCGCGCTGGCCAAATACCTCAATCGTTTTGGTGAATCTTGGGTTGAGCGCCGCGTTGTGGATGTGAAGGGCAAGCCCACCAGCCAGGTCCGCCTGAAACCCTTTCGCGAATTTCGCAGTCTGCTGGAGGAGGCGGGCAAATTCCTGCTTGTCCCCGCCGAGGAGATCACCCACAAATATGTGAAGGCTCCCGTGCATATGAACGGCATCAACCTGCGTGACACGATCGCTCCCATCGATGGTGCCAGTGTCGAAGAGACGATGAAGGTCAACCTGCGCCAGGTCGCCGACCAGTCCAAGCGGACCGGCTGGCCCATGCTCGCTTTTCTCAACCACCCCAACTTCGGCTGGGGCGTACGCGCGGAAGATATGGTTCTAGTGGAAGAACTGCGCTTCTTCGAGCTGCAAAACGGCCACCCCACTGTCTATAACCGTGGCGATTCCACCCATGCAGGTTGTGAAAAGCTATGGGACATCATTCTTGCCCTGCGCCTAGGCAAGCACAACCTCGCGCCACTCTATGGTTTGGCCACAGACGATGCCCACCACTACTTGGACTACGGCAAGTCTAAAGCCAACCCAGGCCGCGCCTGGGTGATGGTCAAAGCTCCCGTTCTCACTACCGAAGCCCTGCTAAAGGCGATGCAAACGGGTGATTTCTACTGCAGCACCGGAGTTGTCCTCACCGATGTGCGCCGTGATAAAAACACGCTGTCAGTGAAAATCGAGGCCGGGGCAGGTATCACCTACAAGACCCGGTACTATGTCACTCGCACCGACACCCCGCTCGAATCCAAAACCGCTAAAGACAAGGACGGCAAGCCTATTACCGGCACATTCGATGCCGGTGTGGGGGAGATGGTGCTGGAAACCGATGCCCTAGAATCATCCTACACGCTCAAAGCTAATGAACTCTATGTGCGCGCCCGGGTCGATTCCAGCAAGCCGCAGCATAATCCCGGTGAACCAGGCGACATGGAACGCGCTTGGACCCAACCCCTTACCCCCGCAAAGCCGTGAGTCAGGTAGGCGGCAGCCGGGTGGCGTTGATCACCAATCATTTTGATGCCATGCGCGCTTTCTATGCCGGCCGGCTCAAATTTGCCGAGCTGGAAAGCTGGGACCGCCCCCGCGCCCGCGGGGTCATCTTGCAGGGCCCAGGTTCCTTCCGGCTGGAAATCCTCGACGCGACCCGCGAGTCGCCCCCCCTCGACCCGGGGCCACCCAGCATGCGTGCCCACTTGGTATTGGAACTCGACGACTTGGCTGGCTGGTACCAAGACCAGCAAGGTGAGGCAGCCCCTCCCGAAGAAACAAGCTGGGGAGGCAAGGTGGTGTTGCTGGAAGATCCCGACGGTACCCCCGTCTGGCTGCGCCAAGCCCAGCGTTGATCCCGGTTCACCCACAGTCAAACAAACTCAGGGGCTGCTAGCGTGCCTTTTGCTTCGAAATGGCGTTAGAATTGATGTCGCTAGAATGAATAGTTAAACGCAGCGGGAGTCAGGTCATGGATAACCCGCTTCCTCCTCAACCCATTCGTCAATGGCTGCAAACCGCCCTGTCGCACTGGCAGGAGCAAGGAATACTCACTTCTGAGCAGGTGGGCCGCATTCAGGCCCTTTATCCGCCCGAACCAGACGCCGCAGGCAAACAGAACAGCATCCTCTATGTTTTGGGCGCCATGGCCGCCTTTCTGTTTGGCGCCGCCCTCCTGCTGGTGATCGGCTACAACTGGAGCGAAATACCCCGCGAAGCCAAGCTGGCTATCATGCTGGCCGGCACCGCGCTGGTGCACGGCTTGGGTTTTTGGTTCCACCGGCGCATGGCCTTGCCCCTGGCTGGTGAAATCGCCCACTTTCTGGGCTGCATCGTCTATGGTGCCGGAATATGGCTGGTGGCCCAGGCCTATCACCTCGATGCCCACTATCCCGATGGCATGTGGTGGTGGGCCCTAGGCGTGCTGCCGCTTGTTATATTTTTCGGCGCTCCGCTTTATCACCTGCTGTATGTCGGACTCCTCGCCGTCTGGTGCGGCATGGAAGTCTTAGGCTTCCAAAATCCCTCCGATACCATTCTTTTTGGCTGGACCAACCTGCCCCATGGTGCCTATACCCTGCTGCTTTTGATCCTGCCCGGGTTTTTCTGGGCCTACAAGAAAACTTCTTCCCTCCTGCTCGGGCTGTATTTGCCCCTGGTCGCCTGGTGGTGCTTCCTGCAGGCCATCACCTGGCACGCCAGCACCTGGACCTTCTTCTGGGTTGGAGGTGTCGGGTCTGTCCTGTTGATGCTGGCCCAGGTCCATCAACCGGGCAACCGCATGGCGATTCCCTTCCGGCTGTGGGGCACACTGCTCACCGTGGGCGCCTGGCTGTTCATCAGTTCCAACACCTTCTGGAAAGAACTCCACCATATTCGGGGAGGGTCGGACCATTTCTATCATCTGTGGTTCCTGAATATGATTCTGTGCGCCATCACCTTCATGGCGGTCATCGCCATCCTCACGCTGGCCTGGCTGCGCGCCCGGCGCAATCCCTCCTACAAACCAGACCTGACCCGCCAATGGCTGCCAGCCGCATTGGCCATCACCACCGCCGTATTTGGCTACCTGGGTCTGGTGGGGGAGCAGGCGGCCCTGCCAGCCATGGTGTTCGGCAACCTGGCCATCCTGGCCATCGCGATCCTGCTGGTGCGAGTGGGCGTGCTGGAGGAACGGTTGCAACCGTTTGCCGGCGGCATCCTCTGTTTCCTGATCTGGATGCTGGTCCGCTATTTCGACCTATTCGATGCTTCTTGGGGCATGCTAGGGGCCGCTGGCATCTTCACACTGGCCGGTATAGGCCTGTTGGCGGTAGGCAAGTTCTGGGCAGCCACTTCAGGCACCCACAAGGCGGCCATTGCCGAAGGTGGCCCGGCCCAATCCACCCTCATCTGGCCAGGCTGGGTGGACCGCTGCCTGGCGTGGACCACTGCCCACGGGCAGGCATTGCTAGTCGCCATAGTCGGCCTGCAACTGGCAGTGGTGGGCGGCATGGTGGCGCTGGAACAGTACTCCATGGCGAACGCCCAAACCGTTTTCCTGAACGTGGTACCGGTAGATCCGCGCGATTTCTTCCGGGGCGACTATGTGGTGCTGGGCTACGATTTCGATCGGGTGATCCGGCGCGACCTGCCCGGCGGAAGCAACCATCCGTTTGTGAGCCTCGCGCCGTCCGCTGATGGCAAGGTGTGGGAGGCCACCCAGGCCAGTAATTCCCGGCCAGACAAGGGGATTTATCTGGAAGGAAAGATCAACCGTTGGTCAGCCTGGGGCTTTAGCCGCCCGCTCTTCGGCATTGAGGCTTTCTATGTGCAGGAAGGTCAGGGTAAGCAGTGGGAGAAGGCGATCCGCGAGAAGAAGGTCCTGGCCAAAGTGCTCGTCGCCCCCTCGGGCAAGGCCCGGCTGAAGGAGCTGATCGCCGAATGATTCGTCAGGCCAGGATTTCCTTCACCACCCGGCCGAACACATCGGTCAGCCGCTCATCCCGCCCCTGATGGAAATAGGTCAATCGCTCATGATCAAGACCCATCAGGTGCAAAATAGTGGCATGCAGGTCATGAAAATGAACCTTGTCTTCCACCGCCTCGAAACCAAATTCATCCGTGGCACCATAGGCCATGCCGCCTTTCACGCCGCCCCCCGCAAGCCACACCGAGAAGCCGTAGGGGTTGTGGTTTCGCCCGGGGGCCCCTTTCCCCTCGCTAAACGGCATGCGCCCAAACTCCCCGCCCCACACGATCAGCGTCTCATCCAGCATGCCCCGATGCTCCAGGTCTGAAAGCAACGCGGCTATTGGCTGGTCCACTTCTCCCGCATGCTGGCCGTGATTCTTTTCCACGCTGGCATGGGCGTCCCATGTTTCTTCCAGGTGGCCACCACCCGAATAGAGCTGGATGAAACGCACTCCGCGCTCCACCAACCTGCGGGCGATCAGGCAGTTGCGTCCGAACTCGTCAGTGGGTTGGCGGCCCACGCCATATGCGTTTAGCGTGCGTTGGCTCTCATTGCCCAGATCAACCGCGTCCGGCACCGCAGATTGCATGCGGTAGGCCAGTTCGTAGCTATGAATACGAGCGGCCAAGTCTTGGCCACCAGGGTGAGCCCTCAGGTGTGCCTGATTCAATTCGCCTAGCAGGTCCAGTTGGGTTCTTTGGGCCTGTTTGGGTGTTGCGCCCATCAGATCCAGCACAGGATTGCCCGTAGGCCGGAACAGGGTGCCCGAATACGCAGCCGATAAAAACCCGCTCGACCAATTGGGCTGACCACTGATTGGGCCACCCCGTTTGTCTAGCATCACCACATGCGCTGGCAAACTGTCGTTGGCACTGCCCAAACCATATACCGTCCAGCTTCCCAAACTAGGCCTGCCGATGAAGGTTTTGCCTGTGTTCATCGCCACCAGCGCGCTGCCGTGCGCGTGGCTGTCGGTATGGCACGACCTGATCACCGCTAATTTGTCGGCATGTTCGCGAATGTTGGGGAAAAAATCGCTGATGGGTAAACCGCTTTTTCCGCCCGGGCGGAACTTGCGCACCGATGGGGTGAGGAACCCCATTTGTCTGCCGCCCGAATTGATGAATTTTTTTTCTGCCGGTATGGGTTGACCGGCATATTTTTCCAATGCCGGTTTGTAGTCGAAAGTGTCCATCTGGCTGGGGCCGCCATTCATCATCAAAAAAATACAACTCTTCGCTTTCGCCGGAAACTGCTTGGGCCTGGGCATTGCCGGCTCGGCTGCAGTGGCTTTGCGGCTAAAAAAACCATCACGGCTAAGCAGGTCCACCAGCGCTAGCCCAGTGAACCCGGCCCCCATTTGCCAGATTGCCTCGCGACGGTTCATCCCACAGGGGAAAGCGTTATTTGCCATGGTTTTTCCCCTTAATCGACAAAGACAAATTCGTTGGTGTTCATCAAGACCAAGGCTAACGACCGGCGGGCCAAGGCGGCACTGCCTAGCGCAGCGGTCTGGATAAGCAGATGTTCCTGTGCCGCCCGCTGTTCCTCGCGCCGCGGATCACGCGCCAATACCATTCGCCAAGCCTGCGCCACAAAACGCTCATTTTCATCAGCACCACCAGCCTTCATGGCCAGCGCCTCCGCCAGCTTTTGGGCCATTGGGTTGTTCAAGAGTGCCAATGCCTGCGTGGGCACCGTGGTCGAATCACGCTTGCCGCAAGGCATGGTGCTGTCTGGTGCATCAAACACAGTCTGTGTGGGGTCGAGCAAACCGCGCTTCACAAAGGCGTACAGCGTGCGTCGCCTTTGCTGGTCAGGGGGTGAGGGCTTGTACTCAGAGCCCTTTCTCGACCAACCTTCCAGCGCCTCAGGGCTGATCTCTGGAATGAAACTGGGACCTCCCACTTTGCCCAAATCCAGTTGGCCTGAAGCCAGAAGCATCGCGTCGCGTACCGTTTCCGCATCCAGTCGGCGTCGGGTGCCGCGCCAGAGCAGGTGATTGCCGGCATCGCTATTTTCGTAGACGGCCGCTTGGGGGTGTAAGGTCGACTGCTTGTAGGTTGTGGAAGTGACCAGCAATCGGTGAAGCGACTTGGTGCTATAGCCTTCCTGGATAAACCGGGTGGCGAGGTAATCCAAAAGATCCGGGTGGGTGGGCTTGTCGCCGTTGTAGCCAAAATTATCGACCGATCTCACCAGCCCCTCGCCAAAATGATGCATCCAGACGCGATTGACCCACACTCTGTAGGTGAGAGGGTTTGCAGGGTTGGTGATCCATTCGGCCATGGCCAATCGTCTGCCGGTGGTTTTGCCTAGCGTAACCTTGGGACCCGGAGTGGGAATGGTTGACACCACCGACAAATAGCCGAAAGGCACCTCGGCACCCGGCCTTGCCGGATCTCCCTTTTTCAAAAGGTTCAGGGGCGGTGGATTGGCCCCCAGGTCGGTCCAACCCAGAATATCTTTGCCCAACAGATCGTTAGGCGGTCCACCCAAACTTCCCGGCGAACCGGCCCGAACCGGCCCTCCCCAGAAGGCGGCACCCATTTTGTAATAGTCGATCTGGGGAATCGGGTCGAATTTGTGGTCATGGCAGCGCGCGCATTTCACTGTCAGGGCCAAAAAGGCGGTGCTGGTGGCATGGACCATGTCTTCCAGCCGGTCGTACTGGTATTCCTTGGCATCGTTTGGCTCATCGTTCCAGGTTCCTAGCCGCAAAAAGCCGGTGGCCACGCGCGAGGGCTCGCTGGCATTGGCTATCTCGTCGCCGGCTAGTTGGTGGATCACAAAGGTACGGTAGTCCAAGTCGCGGTTGAACGCGTCAATCACCCAGTCGCGGTACTTCCAAGCGAACGGTTTTTCCTGGTCGCGTTCGTAGCCTGATGTTTCTGCCCAGCGTGCCACATCGAGCCAATGCCTGGCCCAGCGTTCGCCATACCTGGGGCTGGCTAGCAACCGCTCCACCACCCGTTCGTAAGAACCCACGCTTGAATCCAATTCAAAGGCTTGCACTTCGGCAAAAGTTGGAGGCAGCCCGACCAGATCGATGCTCAACCGCCGCAACAAGGTGGCCTTGTCGGCCTGCGGTGCCAATTTCCAGCCTTGCCGGCGAAGGCGGGCTTCCACGAAGTGATCAACCGGATGGACACCGTCTGGCAATTCCGTTTTCCCTAGTGGCTGCAGGCTCCACAGGTCGCGCCCGCCGCGCGTTTCAGAGGAAAGCTCGTAGGTGTCAAGCACCCGCCCCTTGGGCCACGGGGAGCCGGCTTTCACCCAGTCTGCCAGCAATTTCTTTTCGGCGGGTGGCACTGGCCTGGGCTTGCCCTTGGCTGGTGGTGGCATGGTGCCTGCAAAGACCCTGTCAAGAAGCAGGCATTGCTGCCCTTCCATGGCCAGAAGTGCATCGCCCCCCCTGCCTCCTAAGCGCAGCCCGGCACCGGTTGTCAGGTTCAATTTGCCTGCAGGTTCGTCACCTGCGTGGCACTCAAGGCACCGCCGCACCAAAATGGGGGCGATCTGCTTTTCAAAATCGGGTGGCTGGGCAAGTACCAGTAGAATTGCCATGAGCATGGAGAGGCCTCCTAGGCGGACCTTTTAGACTACCACGCCGGCCCCAGACTTTCAGCCGCCAGTCCATGCTTGACACCCACCTGCTGTCAACAGACGATGAAGGCATCCCACCCCGCTTCTTTGGAAGCACAATGAAGCACACCATGGCGCGCCAACGGCTTGCAATCTGCGGATTTCTCTGCGTCTTGGCCTTGGCCACGCCCGCCAAGGCTGATGAGCCTCCGCGTACTGCAGCCTCCCCTTGGTGGTCGCTAGCCACATTGGCGAAGCCACCAGTTCCCCAACTGGCCGGGGCTTCCCACCCTGTCGATGCCTTCATCCGGGCCCGGCTGGCCAAGGAAGGGCTTGCGCCAACTGTTGAAACCGACCGACGCAAGCTGTTGCGGCGCTTGAGTTTCGACCTGACAGGCCTGCCACCCACGCTTGATGAGCTGGCCAATTTTACCGCTGACAAATCACCGGATGCGTACGAGCGTCAGATCAGGCGGCTACTAGCCAGCCCGCACTATGGTGAGCGGATGGCCCAAAGTTGGTTGGCTTTGGCCCACTACGCAGATTCCCATGGCCAAGACCAAGACCGGGCCCGCCCCAATGCTTGGCCCTACCGCGACTATCTCATCCGCTCGTTCAACGCCGACAAACCGTACAGTCGTTTTGTGCAGGAGCAAATCGCGGGCGACATGCTTTTTCCTAGTTCTTCCGAGGCAATCGAAGCGACCGGTTTTCTTGCTGCGGGGCCATGGGATGAAAGCGGGCTACGGGACATCCGCGAGGACGCCATCGACCGCATCGCCGCTCAGTACCTGGATCGCGACGACATCGTTAGCTCGGTGGGAACGGTCTTTTTGGGTCTCACCGTTGGCTGCGCCCGCTGCCATGATCACAAGTTTGATCCCATCCCTCAGGAAGACTATTACGCGCTGCAGGCCGTATTCGCTGGCACAGACAAAGCCGAGCGCTCTTACGAGCCCGATCCTGCGGTTGCCGCGAAGCGCAAGGCATTGGCTGGTCAGCTTGCCGCAATCCGGGCGCTTTCTGACCAGGCGGCCCTCGCCCAT
>Ga0255128_1001159_pt1 | contig 11852 bp, 9 predicted proteins | sample Law_Miss_RepC_8d_FD_188562 | JGI IMG/M metagenome (GOLD analysis project Ga0255128, IMG submission 188562) | Freshwater microbial communities from St. Lawrence River, New York, United States - Law_Miss_RepC_8d | ecosystem: Environmental > Aquatic > Freshwater > River | place: USA: New York... | reverse complement strand
GGGGCAACTGGGGCACCCAGGCTGGAAGGTCAAATCCCACAAAATCCCAGCGGCCCAGCCCGGAGTTGGTGGCCTCGTTCTTGAACAGGCCGAAGTTGAAATTTCCTGACACCCTTTAAATTTGACTTCCCGGTCTTCCCCGGACTTGATTTCCGGAATTGGAGTTATTTGCTATGGCTGAAAGAGTCTTTAAGGCCGAAAGCGCCTTTAAGGTTGGTATCGATTTGGGTACTACCAACTGCGCCCTGGCTTTTCTGCCCAAGGTTTTAAACGCCGATGGTGACACAGAGGCCGGCCACCACAAGGTTCAATCCCTGCCAATTCCTCAGGTCGTGCATGCCTCGCTGGTAGAATCGCGCTCTTTGCTCCCCTCATTTATCTACCTTCCAGGCACCGGCGAATCTCCCCAAGGGGCCCTCGACCTTCCTTGGGCTTCAAATCGTGATATGGCTGTGGGGGAATGGGCACGCCGCCAGGGATCCCTGCTGCCCACCCGGGTAGTCCATTCAGCAAAATCTTGGCTATGCCATCCTGCTATCGATCGTCGCCAACCATGCCTTCCTTGGCGCTCGGCCCCGGAAGATCGCCGCGTTTCACCCGTGGAAGCCTCCACCACATACATCCAGCACTTGGTCGATGCCTGGAACCGGCAAATGGCATCCGATAACCCCGATCTCCGCCTGCAAAATCAGGAGGTGGTCCTGACAGTTCCCGCTTCATTCGACCCTGCCGCCCGCGAACTCACGGTTGAAGCGGCCCGAGCCGCTGGTCTTGAAAATCTAACGCTGCTAGAAGAGCCTCAAGCCGCTTTTTACGCCTGGATCGAATCCCTTCGCGATGACTGGCGCAAACAGGTGCGCGTAGGTGATTTGCTCCTCGTTTGCGATGTGGGAGGTGGCACCACCGACTTCACCCTCATCTCGGTAGCCGATAACGGTGGGGCACTGGAACTCAACCGTGTAGCGGTTGGCAACCACATCCTTCTGGGGGGCGACAACATGGACTTGGCATTGGCCCATATGGCCAGCCAAGAACTCGCTTCCAGCGGAAACCCCAAGCTCGATGTCACCCAATTTCAGCAATTGGTTCATTGCAGTCGTCAGGCTAAGGAGAACCTCCTGGGTGACATCACCAAAGAGGTCGAGAATTACACCCTGTTGGGGCGGGGAACTCGATTAGTCGGTGGCTCAATCAAGGGCCAGATCAGCCGGGCCATGGTAGATACCTGCCTGCTCGATGGCTTTTTCCCAATTTGCTCCCTGACAGATGATCCCCGCCGTGCCCGATTGGGCGGTTTGCAGGAGGCCGGCCTTCCCTACGCGCACGATCCCGCAGTCACCCGTCATTTGGCCGCGTTCCTTCGCCAGCAGGTTGCCGATTTAGGTCGCCCTGTCACTGGGGTGCTTTTCAACGGCGGCGTTTTCAAATCAGCACCCCTGCGCAACCGGGTTATCGATTTAATTCGACAGTGGTCAGGTTCGGCTGATGTCCGTCTGCTCGAGGGCATCGATCTCGATCAAGCAGTCAGCGTCGGGGCCACGTATTACGCCGCTTCCCGCTCTGGAAGGGGAATACGCATTCGCGGGGGCGCTTCCCGCTCGTATTATTTGGGAGTCGAAATTCCGGCCCCGGCCGTCCCGGGAATGGAACCACCCATCAAGGCTCTTTGCGTGGTCCCTTTTGGTATGGAAGAAGGTTCCGATACCACAGTTCCCGGAATCAAACTGTCTTTGGTTGTGGGCGAACCAGTTAGGTTTCGCTTTTTTGCCTGTCCCAGCCGCAAGTCTGACAAGCCCGGTGATTGGCTCGAAGAATGGGACGATGATCTCGAGGAACTGAACCCACTGGAGACGGCCTTGGCTTCAGAAAAACCACCAGGAAGCCTGCTTCCCGTCACACTGCGGGCCGCAATGACCGAAGTGGGTACCCTGGAATTGCACTGCCATTCAACTACCGATTCCCAGACTTGGAAGCTGGAATTCGAGGCTAGGGGCCAAGTATAAATTCTGGCCCCGAACTGTTTTGACTCATCCTGCTTGCGAATTGGCCTTGGCTGGCCTAGTCTAATCAAGTGGCCTAGGTAGGCCCAATGAATGCGGAAAAAAAAATGAATCAGGCAACTGAAATGAATGTCACATCAAACCGCGGCATGGCATCCTTCGCTAAATGGGGCCTATTAGTCTTAGTTTGCTTGTATTGCTTCCTCTATCGACTGTTTCCTGAATATACTTCGCCCAACTTGGCACCCATCGGTGCGTTAGCCCTTTTTGCGGGTTATCTCCTTTCCGCCAAATGGGGTTGGCTTCCAACCTTGGTAGTAATGGCTGCCAGCGACTTGGTTCTTTGGCAGTGGAAGGGTTACCCACCGTTTAATCTGGCCGTCTACTCACTCTTTGTGGCCTATAGTTTGGCGGGATCAACGCTTCGCGGGCACCTCGACCCCAGAGGGTGGTTGATCCGGGTGCTGGCCAGCAGTCTGGCGTTTTATTTGGTTACGAATGCGCTCGTTTTTGCCACCTGCTCCTACTCTCCTGAGCAGCACCCCGGTGCATGGGCAACTGAAACTCCAACCGATCAATACCCCACACCGCTCATTCAATATGCCCAAAACCTGCCTGGTCTGGCCACTTGCTACCTGTACGCGCTTCCCTTTCTGGCCAGAACTCTGGCTGGGGACCTGTTTTTCAGCGCGATTTTCTTGGGTCTGTCCTTGGCTCTGGAAAGACTGACTCAAGCTCGCCTGGCCACGCGGTCTCAAGCAGTCTGAATCTGCCTGAGCCAAAATAGTTTTTTTGTCTGCCCCATAGCGATTTTCAAGCCATTCAGCACTGCTGGTATTTTGGCGCGCTTAGGGCCAATGTTGTTACAAATGCCACAAGTCATAAGCCGTATCGCAGAAACAATATAAATTTTTTCTAAAATATCTCTCGCAACGATTCAGGGCAGCCCGTCAAAATAAACCTCATAAGCAGCCATTCACGGTTGGCATCGGCTTGGTGCGGCCAATGCTGATTTTGTACGGCCATTAATGAGCTATACAGCGAATGCCCGTATTGGTGCTCTTTGGCAACTTGGTATGTGCGCGTATACCAACCGTTTGGGGGGCTGGTTTTGCTAGTATATTTGGTAATTAGACGGCTTTTGCAAGCGGGCAGGTTGCCATAGTGGCATAGCGCGGATCGGTGCCCGGTATCGATTCCATCACAAGGCAGGTATCTATTCGGCCAACTGGAGATTTGTGGTGGCGGAAATCATCCAACAGCCCTTCAGCGTCCAGGTCAATCGATTCATTCAGTCGACCAAGGGTGATATGCGGGTGAAACGGTTTATCGTCGGTCCGGTACAACCGTTCTGAAATGAGAAGATCGCTCAGTTCTTTTTGAAAAGCACGCGTTTCCCGTTCACCCCGCTCAATGCCCGCCCAAAGAATTCGGGGCCTTTTAGCCGAAGGGAAAAATCCAAGGCCCGAAATTCCAAGGATAAATGACTCCGTCTTGGCTGCAATTTTCGTCGCAGACCGACAGGCGGAAACCACCTCCATCGTTTTCAGTTCACCCATGAAGGCTAAGGTGATATGAAGTTCCTCGGGAATTGCCCAACGAGCCTCCACTCCGCGCCCCTTCAATTCCGAGATGAGGAGGTTGCAGTATTTGGCAAGGCCCGAAGGCAAAGGCAACGAAATGAAAGTGCGTATGCCCCGCATTAGAAGCTAAGCATTTCGCGGTAGGCTTGCAGCCGATGGTCAATTTCCGCTCGCGAGGTGTTGATCAGTCGACTCAAGCCAAAATCTTCCACTGTCAAGCTGGCAACAACCGTTCCATAAGCCATGGCCATAATGCCTCCCGCGAAACTGTCGCCAGCGCCGGTTGGATCCTCCACTTTAGCGGTAGGGTATGCCGGTACCACAAATACGCCATCATCGGAGAACAGCATGGCTCCATGCTCACCCTTCTTCAAAATGACAAACTTGGGTCCCATGGCGCGAACTGCATGCCCGGCACGCACAAGGTTGGTCTCTCCTGAAAGCAGCATCGCCTCGCTGTCATTCAGCATCAAGCCGTCCAAGCGGGGAAGAAGTTTTAACAAGGCGTCCTTCTGGCTTTGAATCCAGAAATCCATGGTGTCAGCTACCACTAGCTCCGGATTGTCCATCTGATCGAGAACGCCGGCTTGGGTTTCCGGGGAACTATTGGCCAAAAACACATACTTACTGTCACGGTAGGAGGCCGGCAGCACCGGTGTGAAATGCTCGAAAACACCCAGTTGAATAGCCTTTGTGGTTCGGCTGTTCAAATCGGCATGATATTCGCCCTCCCAAAAGAAGGTATTGCCCGGTTTGCGCTCAAGGCCTTCTAAGGGAATGTTGTGCTTCTTGAAGGTTGCGATATGCTCTTCCGGGAAATCTTCCCCCACAACACCCACCAGCCGTGGGCTAGTGAAATGGCTTGCCACGACTGAGAAGTACGAGGCAGAGCCACCCAGCACCCGTTCCGCGCGCCCGCGGGGTGTCTGAATGGTGTCAAAAGCGATCGAGCCGACTACAAGCAGCGACATGTCAGGTAACTCCCGGTCAAATCTTGAATGTTTGGGTTAATAGTAAAGGATTTAAACTCAGAACGGCCCTGCTTTTGCCAAGGCATTTCGAACGCGCCGAATCGACTCATCCTTGCCCAAGATCGAAAGGATGTCATAGACACCCGCGCCAACCTCAATGCCGGTGGTTGAAACACGCAGTCCGTGAATTAAAAGGGAAGGGTTGAATCCTTTGTCGGTTGCGTGAGCCTTCAGGGCATCTTCAAGCGTGGCGGCCTCGAAATCCGGTAACGCAGCCAACTTGTCGATAAATTCCGCCAAATGACCCGGAACACCTTCCTTAGTCACCCGTTTGGCGAAAGATTTTTCATCGTAAGCCACGCTGGGGCGCAAAATGGGCAAGCCATATTGCAAAATATCAGAGAAAAGTTTCAACCGGTCACCCGATGCGGTGATCACCCTTCGAAGTTGTTCCAATCGGGCAGGGGACTCATTTTCGCCCCATATTCCTGCCCGTTTCAAAAACGGCAACACACCTTCCACTTTTTTCTCAGGCGGAAGGGTCTTCATATACTCGCCGGCTACCCAATACAATTTGTCCGGGTCAAAGCTGGCCGGGGAGTCATTCACCCGCTCCAGAGAAAAATTGGCGGTCATCAGGTCAATCGGAATGATTTCACTGTGGTCATCCAAAGACCATCCCAGCCTGCCCAGATAATTCACCAAGCCTTCAGGCAGATAACCCAGCTCACGGTAAAATGCCACAGTAGCTGGGTTCAAATCGTCACGCGCAGCAATTTGCTCAGCGGTATGACCAATCGACATCAACTTCGACTTGATCTCCGTCGTCACAAACTTCGCCATATCGCGCTTGCTGAGCTTTTTCTTGGAGTTCGGCTCGTTCACGACAGGCACATGGGCGAATCGAGGTTGCGCAACCCCTAGTGCTTCAAACGCAACAAGTTGCACCGCGGTGTTGCTTAGGTGCTCTGCGGCACGAACAACATGGGTGATTTGCATCGCTGCGTCGTCCACAACGGTGGCGAAATTGTAGAGGGCCCGGCCGTCACCACGCAAAATTACAGGATCGCCCAGCAAGTCGGCATCCCATTCAACTCGCCCGCGAATGAGGTCCTCCAAAACTATTTTTCGCCCTTCGGTAACCTTCAGTCGAACAGGTTTGCCTTCAAGCACCAACTTCAGGGCTTCCTCAGGGGCCAGATTCCTGCCTGGGCCGCGGTGAATGTAAGGCTTCTTGGCCCTTTCTGCGGCCTCGCGTTCAGCCTTCAATTCTTCTGGAGAAAGGAGGCAGGGATAAGCCTTGCCCTCTTGAACCAGTTTGTGAGCAGCTTCTTTGTAGCCTTCCAAACGTTGCGACTGGAAATAGGGCCCAAGCGGCCCTCCCACTTCAGGACCTTCGTCCCACTGGATGCCCAACCAGCGAAACCCATCCAAAATGGGTTGCAACGCCTCAGGCTTGTTGCGCTCGCTATCCGTGTCATCGATACGCAAAATAAATTGCCCACCGTAACGCTTAACTAGCAGCCAGTTGAAAAGGGCGGTGCGAACACCCCCAATATGAAGATATCCAGTAGGGCTTGGGGCAAATCGTGCGCGAACCGGACCCATGCTATCCTCCCGGGCCGAACCATGGCCCAAGGTGTAGTTTAGGATTCCTGGCCCAAATTGTCTTCTTACCGGTTTTTGGACTCAACAGCCTCTGCCTTTTGCGGCCCTCGGCCTTCCACCAAAAGGAGAGTGATGCCCCATTGGGCCACCTTTTCATCCTGATTGATAATCTCGCGCTTCCAAGTGATTTGCCCCCGCCGCCCGCGGGCTCGTTCTTCCACTTCCAAAACCGTGCAACGCACCCGGATGGTGTCGCCAATAAATACCGGCTCTAAAAAATTCCATTCCTTAATGGCCATAAAAGCCAGAGTTCGCAGCGGCGGATGGTTCAAACCCAATCCACTCGCCATAGACAAAATCAAAAGCCCATGGGCAACCGGCTTGCGATAAGCCGTGGTCAAGGCAAAATGATGATCCATGTGGATCGGATTGAAATCCCCGCTAACACCTGCGAAATTCACGATATCTGCCTGGGTAATGGTCCGACCCGGACTGACCCAGTGGTCCCCAGCTTTCAAGTCACCAAAATACAGGTGCGATTGGGTGAACATCATTTTCCTCCTCAGGCAAGAATTCCCAACAACCAGCCTTGAGGGAAAACCAGATACAAACTGCTGGAGTTAAAAACTGCCCGATTGCGTTGCAACGCCCTTTCGATTTATTAGTAGTGAGAGTTTCTGGCTGCCCAAAACTTACCGTTTCAACGCCATAAACGGCCTGCCTTCCAAGGACAGTTTTCCAACTTCTTTGCCATTACCATCAATCTCCACCAAAGCTCGGCCATCAAATGAGCAGACCAAAGTGTTGCCGTTGGCCAAACGCTGGGAATGAACCGCTGCAGGAACCGAAGCCTCCCAAATAATTTTACCACGGCCGTCTATCTCGACTATCTTGCCGGTTCCGCCCAGGCTAACGAGCAGTCGGTCTGGACCGAGTGAACGGACACTCGCCCAATAAGCAGCACCCTGACCATGGCGTTCTGGTTTCAAGATCTCAAGTAGTTTCCAGGAGGGGTCAAGTAATTGAATGTTTCCATCCCCAGTCACGCAACGAAGGTTACCTTCCTGGGTTCCTTTAACCTCCCGAAAACCCGATGAATGCGTGTGCTTGCGGATTTCCCGGCCAACCGAATCTATTTCAATCACTTCGTGAAAAGTGGCGATAACGGTGGTGCCAAATGGCGTTCGAACAGCAGAAATCGGGCCTACGACCAGCGTATGTTCCCAGCAAACCTGTCCGGAAGGAGTTCGCTCGGTTACTCGACACCCGGTCCGTTCAGTAATCAGCAAATTGCCCCCGGGTAAAAACTGTACATCATTGGGGCCCGCTAGCCCTTCCATACTCCAAAGGGGTTTCCAATCTTTGTCCAGCTCCTGAATCCTGCCACCCCTAGGTCCATCAAATTCCACCACAAGGGTTCTATCGGTCGCTGCAATAGCTGAACTGTTCTGGTCAGGGCTCAGCGTTTTCCAGCTTTCCAGAACACCCGGCTTTTCCAACCATCCAAGCCATGCTTTGCTGCAAGGCTCGCGGTTCAGTTTGCCTTCAAGCCCACCCAACAAAACTCGACCATTGGCATTGGGCCCACCAATGCGCTGCAGCATTTCCTCTGCTTCCATGGCCTCACCCTCAGGCAAAACCAATAGTAATTGTGCCAATTCCCGCACAACTTCGGCCGTTCGGCTGGGGAACTTCCGCTTGGCTTGTTCAAAACGCACCCGGGCATCCCGTTCTTGTGCAACTTCGGTACGAATACCGCCGGCTATTTGGGTTTCAGGTAATCCCAAGGGAGACTGCGAGGCAGCCAGCCTGAGTAGTGGGGCCGAGCCAGAATTAATTTGGTTGACCCATTCCCAATCATTGAGCTTGGTCGAGCATTCCAATAAGCGTTGAACCAACCAACGAGATGTATGCGGCGGGGCCGTTTGTTCCACCCAGGGTAGGTAGGCAATCAGCCAGTTTTGCAGAAAGTTGTCCGGTGTTTCCGCCAGCCATGCCACGGCCGATTCCAGCCAAGCCTCTTGTTGTCGAAACGGTAAAGACTGCGAAATTTCATCGGCGCGCTTTGAAATTTCCGGATCGCCTGACGAACGGGCTGCTAGAAGACGGCCTTTCAGCGCCGGACCTTGGATCATCAGAAAAAGAGAAGCTTCTTCCCGCTTTACGAATTCGCCATCACCCAGTTGGCTGATCAAACGGTCCCATATTTCTATTTTCCCAGCATCAGGTACAAGGGCGCCTAACTTGGCAACAATCGCCGACCTCACAGGGCTCACCCCTGCGGATTCACAGGCTGCCTGTAACGGAAACGGAAGCACTTGGCTATCTGGGCTGGGTTGCCCGCAGCCTGCAAGCAAGCCTGCGCCAATGAGGAATTGTAAAGCGCAAAGCACGGCATACCCCGGCCGGGTTCAAACCTGATAGGCAATCCATTGGCGGTAACGGGCATCATGCCCTGAATGCGAGGAGCTTCATCTGGGTGAGTCGTGCAAATATGCCACCCAATTCACAGTCAGGGGCCTAAAGCTTCATGGAGCATGAAAAAAGCGTGGTCCGGATTGTGTATCCGCACCACGCGCAAGGAAGGGGTAAGATTTTCCGGCTAAGTTGTCTGGGCTATTAGCCCAAGAGAAGGCTGGATTCCCAACCGACCCTTTCTGCATTGGCTCGCAGCTTTTCAAGGGCGCGATTCTGGATCTGGCGCACTCGCTCCTTGCTGATCCGAAGCAAATGCCCAATCTGGCGCAGGCTGTGGGTTCCACTTCCTGTCAGGCCAAATCGCAAATCCAATACCTTTCGCTCGCGCGGGCGAAGTGAATCCATCAAAAAGTGCAGGGCCTCCTGACGCTCATTGTTGTCACGCAGGATGGTGCTGTCATTGTCTGGCATCGCTTCGGTCAGCTTGAAGTCGCTGTCATCATCAAGCACAGCATTCAGTGACACAGGTGTCCGGGTCGCCGTTTGCAGGTGCATCAAATGTTCCAAGCTGCTGCCGGTTCGCTTGGCAAGCTCTTGGGGTGTTGGCAAATGCCGGCCACCATGGGCTAATGCCTCAGATTCCTGCTGCAGCAAGCCAAGCTCTTGCAGGTGGTGGGGAGACAGGCTTACCAAGTGCGACTGACGAGCCACTGCAATTTGAAGAGTTTGTCGAATCCACCATGTGGCATAGGTGGCAAGTCGAGTCCCATGACTCACATCAAAACGGTCAATCGCCTGCATCAAACCGCAAACCGCTTCCTGAAGAAGGTCGGCATAGCTCAGCGCGTGGTGGCGAAAACGCTTTGCAACATGCGCCGCCAAGCGGATATTTGCCGAAGCAAGACGATGTTTCAGATGCACATATTGGTCATGCAGCTTTTTAACCCCAGGGGCACCCACACGAGATTCTTCGGTGCAGGCATCCCGAATGAATTGGGCCATCGGCCATGGTTCAAGGGGAGGGCGTTGGGAGCGGAGTTTCGGGTAAGACTTGATCAGACTACGAATCAGCTCATTTTTTACTTCCCAAAAATCCGCAAGAAGGCTTCGCTCTTCGTCGGGGGTCAGAAGGTCTGATGAATAGACCATCGTCTCAGGGTTCAAAGTTGCCTCATCGACTTGAGAAGCCGCTGCAACACGCCTTTTGGTTTTCATACTTTTTTTATCCCAGATACATTTGGGTGTTGGACATGCTCTGGTTGCGCCTTCTACAGATCAGACCATAGAAAACGTACCCGATTAGATGCGTGATGCCAGTCAAACAGGGGGCATCTCTCATGCGCTTGAAACCTGTTATTTTAACCACCACCAGCTTGCATTCTGACCCCGAAATCAAGGTGGAAATCCACCAAAATTAACTAGGCAAGAAATGCTTCAGAAAGGCTTTAAAGGGCTGCAGGGTTGCTATTTCCCGCATTCCTTTCCAACGAGCCCCATCATAACTGTTCACGATTCGTCAAGCAAGTACCCGGACATCTTTTTTAGGTGCCTAAAAAACACCGGAAATTGTTTAAAACAGCTCTTGATAGGTTTAATTCTGGAGCCCAGCTTGCTTCTTCAGCCATTCGAATGCAAAATGACATTGGTTTGCGGTTTTACGCTGTTTTTTCAGCGACACCGCTGACAACTTGGGGGAGTGACTGTGGCCGAAAACCCTGACGGTTTTGTGGCTTGGAGGCTGCCTTCTGAGGCAGTCGACCAGCTGATTGGCTGGTTTTCATGCCCGGTGCGACTGGCACGCCCCGACAGGTTTCCCGAACCAGAAAAAGCGGTCCTTTTTACCGGGCCTACCTGCGACCCTGCAGAATTAAAGGAAATTTTTGCGGCCTGGGCAGAAGCTGAACCCGAAATGCCCAGACTCTGTGTACAATCGTGCCTCCTAGATCAGGATTTTGCCGAATCTATCTCCAGTGGGTCAAATTGGCTCGATCTAGTTTGGCTGCCAGTTCCTTGGCCACTCAATCCATTGTCCCGCTGGATACTTTTTCGCGCTTTGCATGGTTCTTCATTCTATTTTGACCACCTTGCCACAGATATGGCCCTTGCCCGGCGAATGGATATGCTCAAGCGCAGAAATATTGACCTGGCCCGAGAGACAGTCAGGCTGCGCCAGCAGGCTATGACATGCCCACTGACGGGATTGCCAAACCGCCGGGCTATGGACAGGGTTCTCGCACGCGAGTTTGCCCAAGGCCCACTGCGCCAACCCACAGCTCTGGGCTTGGTCGATATTGATCACTTCAAAGCTTGGAATGAACGGGTCCTGCATACCGGTGGCGATATCCTCCTCACTGGCTTGGCCAACCGTTTGTGCGAATCGTTGCGTGAAACCGATTTGCTCGCCCGCATTGGCGGCGAAGAATTCCAGGTTTTGGCAAGAAATAGCGATGCCGAGGGGGCCTTGGCCTTGGGAGAGCGCCTTCGCCAATTGGTAGTCTCAAGGCCTTTTGATTGCGCCGGGCAATCGGTAACCATGACCATCAGTGTGGGAATAGCTGCTGCGCCTGCTGGAGCACAGGTCGCTTCCCACGATCTAGCGAAGCTGGCCGCCTCGGCGTTAAAAGAGGCAAAACAGGCCGGCCGCGACCGTGTGGTGGTTTTGCAGTGGCCCGATCAGGTTCCATTTTCAACAGTTTGACCAGCGATGAACTTTGCCACTCCCTGCGCCAAAGCTTCCCCAGCAAGACGGTCCCGCCGGGCCCACCCCGGCAACTGCCACCACCAGCCGGGCGATAGTGCCAAATGCCAGGCAAGGGCTCGCCTGTTTTCACTTCCATCCGAATTGCACCAACGCGCCATGCTCGGATGCAAGCTATCGTCTACGCTGTCAAAAATGCTTCGGACAACCCCCCATCGAATTCCTTGCAGTTCACATAGCCTTGCGAAATGAGCACTTTCCATATCCACCGCCACCGCGTTGAATTTGGCCCCCAGTTCGCGCTTCTCTTGCGGGCTGTAAGCAAGCCTGTCAACCGTGACAATCGCCCCCGAATGCGAATGGGGCACCCCCTGAGCCATTTTGAGCGGCCTGCTCAGCCATGCCGCTGATTTAACACCGCCCTGAAAGACGTGGGAGGCAAAAACAAGGTCCCCGGGTTTGGCCTCCGGTTTCAGCGAACCGGAATAACCCGCCAAAAGAATCCATTCCGGTGCCGCTTTTCCAGATGCTGCCAACGAATCCAGATGCGACGAAAAAGCCCCGGCGAAATGTT
>Ga0255128_1001151_pt1 | contig 11915 bp, 12 predicted proteins | sample Law_Miss_RepC_8d_FD_188562 | JGI IMG/M metagenome (GOLD analysis project Ga0255128, IMG submission 188562) | Freshwater microbial communities from St. Lawrence River, New York, United States - Law_Miss_RepC_8d | ecosystem: Environmental > Aquatic > Freshwater > River | place: USA: New York... | reverse complement strand
CCCGCGCCTTGGATGCGGCGCTTTGGCTGCCGGCCGATCCGCCCTGGCTGCCGCATGGCCTGGCGGGCGGCGAGCATGATGCCGCGCAGCCCTTGCTGATTACGGATCAGGACACCCCGCCCGCCAATGGCGCGCGTTTCCTGGTGCTGGTGGATGGCGCGGAAAGCGCGCGCATCGGCGATTATGATCGCGTGCTGGATTTGTTTGATGGCGCGGATGAAGCTGCTGTCGCCGCTGCGCGGGCGCGTTGGGCGGCGGGCAAGGCCGCCGGCCATAGCTTGACCTATTGGCAGCAAGCCGCGCGCGGTTGGGAGAAAAAGGCCAGCCACCCGCCAGCATCTTGACCCCCCCCGCTACCGCCCCCTACACGCCATCCGAAATTACAGGATCGTCTTTCATGACCAATACCGCCCAGGACCAGATGGAAATCCTGGCAGGGGCCCTGCCCTTCCTGAAGCGCTACGATGATCAGATCGTGGTGGTGAAATATGGCGGCCACGCCATGGGCGAAGAAGAAACCGCGCTGCGTTTTGGCCGCGATATCGCGCTGCTGGAACAGGTGGGCGTGAACCCCGTGGTGGTGCATGGTGGCGGGCCGCAGATCAATGCCATGCTGAAGCGGCTGGATGTGAAATCCACCTTCGTGCAGGGCTTGCGCGTAACCGATGCCGCCATGCTGGATGTGGTGGAAATGGTCTTGGCGGGGCCCGTGAATAAGCAGGTGGCGGAAGCCATCACGCGCGCGGGCGTGATGGCGGTTGGCATTTCCGGCAAGGATGGCGGCCTGGTGCGGGCGCGGAAACTCACGCGCACCTATCGCGACCCGGACAGCAATATCGAAAAAGTGCTGGATCTTGGTTTTGTGGGTGAACCGGAATCCATCAACCCACGCGTGCTGGAATTGATGATTGGCGCGGATATCGTGCCGGTGGTGGCCCCCGTCGGCGCAAGCGCCGATGGGCAGACCTATAACATCAATGCCGATACGGTTGCGGGTGCCATTGCCGGCGCGCTTTCCGCCGAACGCCTGCTGATGCTGACCGATGTGCGCGGCGTGCTTGGGCCCGATGGCAATTTCATCCCGGAAATGACGGTGGCCGAGGTGAAGAAGGGCATCGCCGATGGCTGGATTTCCGGCGGCATGATCCCGAAGGTGGAAACCTGCATTTATGCCGTTGAGAAGGGCGTAAAGGGCGCCGTTATCCTGGATGGGCGCGTGCCGCATGCCGTGCTGCGGGAATTATTCACCGATGGCGGGGCGGGGACTCTTATCCGGCCGTAAAGGTTAAAAGCGCGGACCGGACTTATCGGTCCGCCACACCATGGATTTGGCGGGGAAGCCCTTGGTGATTGGGTCAATTTGCTGGCCCGTGCCGCCCGGCAAATTCGGCTGCGGCAATCCCAGGCGATCCGCCACGCATTGGCGGATACGAAATAGCAGCGCCTGATCCACATCCTGGCGCTGCATCAGGGGGCGCAGCAGCGTATCTGCCACCACCCCCGCCAGACGTATGGCGGTATCGGGCGTCAGCGCGGGGCGCGCCATAAGGCTTGGAAACCATTCCGGATTGAAGCGCGCCCGGTTCAGCACATCTTCCATACTGGCAGGCCGAATTTTTGCGCTGCTGTTTTCAAGCATCAGCCCAATGGCGGCACAATCACCCTGGCCAATCAGCGCATCAGTGACCGCTTCCCCAATCCCTGCGCGGCGCGCGACAGCATGAATGGTGGTGGCGGCAGGCGGTGAGGCTATCAAGGCCAGCAAATCATCTTCGGTCAATAAGGGCGAAAGGCGAATAACCGGTTCTGCAACCCGTATTTCCGTATCCACTGCCAAGCGCCGCACCGCATCCCGTGGCACCGTGGCAAGTTGCTTGGCTGCTTCAGCGATAATCAAACGGATTTCAACCGCCGTATCTTCGACCAGACGCAACAAGATGGGCTGCAAGATAGTCGCCAAGCGATCATGAGTTGAGGAAGAAAGCGAAGGAAGAAGACCCGCCACGCGCCGCGCCAAAGCTTCACGTACCGAGACATCATCATCTTCCGATAACAGGTTGAGGACAGAAAAAGGCGCGCGTGGATTGGCCGCCACACTGGCCCTGACATACGGGTCGGCATCCTTAGAAAGAAACGCCAATACCTCCTGCGGCGTGGTGGCGTTGCGTGCCAGCACCGCCCTGGTTGCGGCCTCACTATCGCGTGCCAAGCGCAGCAGATTCTCGACCGTACCGCTCATGCCCGGACAAATCCCTGGGCCGCAGGGGTTTGGGCCACGCGGCATGAGGACGTATTTGGCGCGCGGATTTGGTAAATGCCTCGCATGCGGCATCATCAGCTTGTTTGGCTAATCTTTCGTTACTTTCTGGCGTTGACAGCGCCCGCGCCGCGCCGCAAGGAAAGGCCGCTTTGCCGGAGGAAACCGCCCCATGACCATGACCGCCCTTCAGTCCCGCATCGAAGCGCTTTGGGAACGGCGCGACCAGCTTTCCCCCACCACCACCGGCGCTGATCGCGCTTCGGTGGAGGAAGCGCTGGAAATGCTCGATTCCGGGAAGGCCCGGGTGGCGGAGCCTGATGGTAATGGCGGCTGGAAGGTCAATCAATGGTTGAAACAGGCGGTGCTGATGTCCTTCCGCCTGGCGGATTCCGCGCCGATGGATATTTCGACCGGCGCTTATGACAAGGTGCCGCTGAAGTTTGAAGGCTGGGGCGAGAACCGCTTCCGTGAGGCAGGATTCCGGGTGGTGCCGGGCGCTGTGGTGCGCCGTTCGGCTTATATCGCGCGCAATGTGGTGCTGATGCCTTCCTTCGTGAATCTCGGCGCGCGGGTTGAAGAAAACACCATGGTGGATACCTGGGCCACCGTCGGTTCCTGCGCACAAATCGGCAAGAATGTGCATCTCTCCGGCGGGGTTGGCATTGGTGGTGTGCTGGAACCGCTACAAGCAAACCCGGTGGTGATTGAAGATGATTGCTTCATCGGCGCGCGGTCCGAAGTGGTGGAAGGTGTCATTGTGGAACGCGGATCCGTGCTTTCCATGGGCGTTTTCATCAGCGCCACCACCAAGATTGTGGATCGGACCACGGGCGAGATTTTCATGGGCCGCGTGCCTTCCTATTCCGTGGTGGTGCCTGGCTCCCTGCCCGGCAAGCCGCTGCCGGATGGCTCGCCCGGGCCTTCGCTCTATTGCGCGGTGATCGTGAAGCGGGTGGATGCGCAAACCCGCGCCAAGACCGCGATCAATGAATTGCTGCGTGACTGATCCGCTTCCCCTGCTGCAAGCGCTGATCCGCTGCCCTTCCGTCACGCCGGAAGAAGGCGGCGCGCTTGGCGTGCTGGAAGCAGCACTCACGCCGCTCGGCTTCACCTGCACGCGGCTGAAATTCGCGGAGGTGGATAATCTTTTCGCCCGGCGCGGCAAGTATGGGCCGCATTTTTGCTATGCGGGGCACACGGATGTGGTGCCGGTGGGTGATCGCGCCGGTTGGACTCATGACCCCTTTGGGGCGGAAATCGCCAATGGCATGATCTATGGCCGCGGCGCTTGCGACATGAAGGGCAGCATTGCGGCTTTCATCGCCGGGCTCAGCGATTTTCTGAAACTGCGCCCGGATCATCAGGGCAGCATCAGCCTGCTGATCACCGGCGATGAGGAAGGGCCTTCCATCAATGGCACTGCGAAAGTGCTGGAATGGATGGCGGATAATGATCAGATCCCCGATATGGCACTGGTAGGCGAACCCACTTCCAAGGTGACGCTGGGCGATACGCTGAAAATCGGCCGGCGCGGTTCCATGACGGCGCATATCACCGTGCATGGTATCCAGGGCCATTCCGCCTATCCGGAACGTGCCGATAACCCGATCCATCGCTTGATGCGCGCGCTCAATCGGCTGACTGCTGAACCCCTGGATAATGGCAGCGATTGGTTCCAGGCTTCAACGCTGCAAGTGACCGGGTTTGATGTCGGCAATAGCGCATCCAATGTAATCCCGGCGGCGGCCAAGGCGTTTTTGAATATCCGCTTCAATGATCTGCACAAAAGTAGCGGCCTGACGGCGCGTATCCGCGCGGTGCTGGAAGAAGAAGCGCCCAATCATGATTTGAAGGTGACGGTCTCAGGCGAAAGCTTCCTGACCGAACCAGGTCCCTTCGTGGCCGGCCTGCAACGCGCCATTGAACGCGCAACGGGCGCGCAGGCAAAGCTTGATACCGGCGGCGGCACTTCTGATGCGCGCTTCATCACGCGCTATTGCCCTGTGGCGGAATTGGGTGCGGTGGGTGCGACCATGCATAAGGTGGATGAGTGCGCACCGATTGATGAGTTGCGTGACCTCGCCAAGCTTTACCGCATGGCGCTTGAGGAGCTGGTCGGCTGAGCAACCCACCCCAAGGTGGCGTAGCACGCGCGCTGGCCGGCGCCTTCATGCTGGCGCGCGGGCGCGTGGCGGGGCTTGCGGCATTCGAAAATACCTTGCCGGTAGCGGCTTTTTCCTTCCGTGCAGCGGCGATCTGCTTGCCGATTTTTCTATTCTTGAAGGATCAGTCGAGCGCGCCAGTGGATGTGGCGCTGTCGCTTGTGGTGGATTTGCTGGTTTTCGTTGCCTCCTGGGCGGGTTTCGCTTTGGCGTCGCTTTATCTTGCGAAGGCGATTGGCGTGGCCGAGGCTTGGCCGCGCTTCATCGCTGCCTGGAACTGGTCTGCGGCGGTGCAATACCTGGCATTGGCTGCGTTAAGCCTGCCGGGGGTATTGCTCGGCAACGGCACATTGCTCGACCTCGGTGGGCTATTGGCGCTGTTTTATGCGCTATGGCTTGAATGGTTTGTCGCGCGCCATGCGCTGCGCCTGACCGCTTTGGGTGCTGCGGGTTTCGTCGCGCTTGATTTGGGGCTGGCCGTATTCTTGGGCGGATTTGCGGCCCGCATCACTGCTGGCTGACTTTTCCCTTATTCCAGGAATTCGGGGGAAATCAGCCGCGGCAGGATCAGCGATACATCGGGCCACATGATCACAAGGCCGAGCACCGCCAGCATTGGCAGCAGCATGATGATGGTATCCTTCAGCACCGCGCTCATTTTCAATCCGGCAACATGGCAGGCGATCATCAGGCATAACCCATAAGGTGGCGTGACCAGCCCGAAGGCGAGGCTCACAATGCCGATCATGGCGAAATGCACCGGGTGGATGCCAACTTCCATTGCCAAGGGTTGCAGGATGGCGCCGACAATAATGATGGCCGGAATCGCATCCAGAAAGCATCCCACCACCAGGAAGACGCCGGCGATGAAAAAGCCGGTCGCGATCTTGCCCATACCCCAGGCGGAAACCCCGGCAAGGATGGCTTCAGGGATTTTGTAATAGGCGAGCAACCAACCAAAGGCGGACGCGGTGCCTACGCAAAACAACGCCACCGCCGCAAGCCGGCCCGTTTCACCAAGTGCGCCGTAAAGCCCCTTTAAATCCATTTCCCGATAGACAACCAGTGAAAGCGCCCCGGCATACAGAACCGCGATGCAGGCGCTTTCGGTGGCGGTGAACCAGCCGAAAATCTTGCCGCCAATGATAATGAAGGGTGTCATCAGCGCGGGCAGGGAAATCCAGGTGGCGAAGCCCAATTCGCGCAGATTGGCGCGCGGATAGGTTGGGTAGCCGCGCTTCTTCGCATAGGCGTGCACGGTCGCCATTTGTACCAAGCCAATCAGCAGGCCCGGGATCACGCCCGCCAGAAACAGCGCGCCGATGGAAACTGTCAGCACCCCACCCCAGACAATCATCAGAATGGAAGGCGGAATAATCACCGCGAGCACGGCGGAAACGGCGGTGATGGCGACAGAGAAACTGTCATCATAGCCTTCGCGCCGCTGCGCTTCGATGAAGATCTTGGATTGCGAAGCCGCGTCGGCGGTGCTGCTGCCGCTGATGCCCGCGAAAAAGATGGACAGCACCACATTGATCTGCGCGAGCCCACCTGGGAAATGCCCAACCAGCGCGCGCGATAGCCTGACCAGGCGATCGGTAATGCCGCCCACATTCATCAGATTGGCGGTCAGCAGGAAGAAGGGCACCGCAAGCAGGATGAAGGAATTATAGGCGTTGAAAGTTTCCTGCATCAGCGTCATGGCGCCAAGGCGCGGTTCAATCAACATCACCGGCAGACAGGCCATGCCAAGCGCCACCGCCACCGGTACACGCAAGGCAAGGAGGGCAAAAAAGCCACCGAATAAAATCCAGGCCGCTTCGCTCGGCGCCAAGACATTCCCGCCCATCATGGTGTTTCTCCCCCGATGAGCGTCCGCAAATCATCGTAGAATTTAAGGCCGCCAAAAAGCAGCCAGGAAAAACCAAGGATCGGCCAAGCGAGATGGATCAGCCAAAGCGGCAATTCCGCTAATTCGCTGATGCGAAACCAAGCGAAATCCACAAACTCAATCCCGTACCACAGGAAGGCGGCGGCAAAGGCCAGGATAAATACCCCCGTCACAAGATCAAGCGCGGCGCGCGCGCGGCCCTTCAAATCCGGCCAAAGATCCACGTTGAAATGAATGCCTTCCTTCAAGCCTACCATCGCACCAATCATGATGGTCCAAACCAGTAAGAATCGCGCCATTTCCTCGGTCCAGATGTAATGCGGCAGAAAATCCGTGAAGCGCGCAAACACCTGCAAGGTCACTGGAAAGACCAGAATCAAGACACCCAATGCGAGCAGTGCCGAAAGAAAGTGGCTATACAGATCGGCCATTCTTTGCACGGCATTGCGTAAACCGCTCTCGCGCATGCAGATCCCCTCCCCTTAACCCAGCAAAGCCGACATTTTTTCTTCTTGAGTAGTTAGCCCACCGGCGGCGTGATGCCGCCGGTGGGCAAAACGCGATCAGGATGTCAGCGCATTGATGCGCGTGAAGATGCTCTCGGCGCCCACTTCCTTGGCATAGGCTTCCATCACTGGATCAACCGCGCGCTTCAGCGCGACACGGTCATTAAAAGCCACGCGCCGCAAGCGGCCGGCAGTTTCAAGGGCGGCGATTTTCTGCCCATCCTCACTGCTTTCGGCCTCACGCCCGAAGGCGCCCGCTTCACGGCCCGCACGCTTCACCGCTTCCTGCAAGGCAGGGGGCAGCCGCGCCAGGGTTTGGCTTGCGAAGCAGATCGGGCGGATAGTGATGGCGTGTTCGGTCATGATCAGGTTCGGCGCCACTTCAAAAAAGCGCATCGCCTCAACGCCCGCGGCCTCATTCTCACCAGCTTCGATCACGTTGTTCTGAATGCCGTTATAGACTTCATTATAGGCGATCACGGATGGCGACATCCCCGCCGCCTGGAAGGTGCGCGACCAGATCGGCGCGCCTTGCACGCGCACTTTCAGCCCGCGCAGTTCCGCCATATTGGTGATGCGCTTATTGGCGAAGATATTGCGCACGCCACCGCCGGCATAGCCGATCAGCATCACCTTGGCGCGGCGTTCCACCTCATCCGCGACGGGCGCGAAAAGGTTTTGATCGAGCACCTGGTTCCAATGCTTCAGGTCACGGAACAGGAAGGGCGCATCCACAAAAGGCGCCGCGCGGCTGAAGGTGGACATATGCGCTGGCGAGACAATGCCGTAATCCACCGCACCGCGGCCCGCCGACATATATTCGAAATACTGCTTCTCAAGCCCCAGGCTACTGTTTTTGTGCAGCACGAAATTCACCGGGCCGGCAGTATAGTAGCGCTTCACCAATTCTTCAAAGCGCACCAGGGCGCGGGTGAAGACGTGATCATCATTGAACTGACTCGCGCCATTCAGGGTAATGGCCTGCTGTGCGCGCGCCACCGCCGGCGCGGCAAGGCCCGCCGCAGCCAGGGTTGCCCCAAGCAATTGCCTACGATTCATGACGTTTCTCCCGTTTTTATACCGGCGTCAGACACCGGCTGGGGGAAAGTATAGGCAGGCATTTCCAGGCACGGGAAGCCTTTCCTCTTTCCAGGGCGGCTTTTCCCGTCAAGACTGCCAGAAACAGGAGGATTCCATGGCGAAAACTGATCTGTCAGGCCGAGTTGCGGTGATAACAGGGGCGGCGCGCGGCATTGGGCTTGCGGTGGCGGAACTTGCCGCAAGCCGCGGTGCGGGCATCGCCATTTGGGATATGGATGAAGCCGCTGCCAAGGCCGCCGCGGCAAGCCTTGGACAGGCCGCGCGTGTCAGCACCCATATCCTGGATCTAACCGATGCGGCGGCGGTGGAAGCAGCAACGCAAGCGACCCTTTCTGCCCATGGGCGGATTGATATTCTGGTCAATAATGCCGGCATCACGGGCGGCAATGCGCCCGTCTGGGAATTGCCCGTGGCGGAATGGCGCCGCGTGATTGAGGTGAACCTCATTGCACCCTTCATCGTCTCCCGCGCTGTGGTCCCGCATATGCGCGCCGCCGGTTATGGGCGCGTGGTGAATATTGCGTCCATCGCTGGCAAGGAAGGCAATCCGAATGCATCGCATTACAGCGCTTCCAAGGCTGGCTTGATTGGGCTGACCAAATCCCTCGGCAAGGAATTGGCGGGCAGCGGCGTTTTGGCCAATTGCGTGACACCTGCGGCGGCGGAGACCGATATCTTCAAGCAAATGACTGCGCAGCAAATCGCCTGGATGCGGTCCAAAATCCCGATGGATCGCTTTGTGCAGGTGGGGGAAATCGCGGAATTGGTCTGCTGGCTGGCCTCAGAAGCCTGTTCCTTTTCCACCGCTGCGGTGTTCGACATATCGGGCGGGCGCGCGACCTATTGATGACGGCGGATTGCCAGCCGCGCGCGGGCGCTGCAATCTTCGCCAAACCCTTGAGAGAGAGAAATGAGACATGAGCACTGAAGGCAAGATCGCGGTTGTCACGGGCGCTGGCAGCGGCGTGGGCCGCGCGGCGGCGCTGGCGCTGCTGGGCGGTGGTTGGCAGGTGGTGCTGGCAGGGCGCCGCGCCGATGCCTTGCAGGAAACCATTGGGCTTGCGGGGGCCAATGCGTCGCGCGCGCTGGCGGTGCCTTCCGATGTTTCAGACCCGGCGGCGGTGGATGCGCTTTTCGCGACCGTCAAGCAGCGCTTCGGGCGGCTTGATATGCTGTTCAATAATGCCGGCACCAATGTGCCAGGCATGCCCTTTGAAGACCTGACCTATGCGGATTGGACCCGCGTTGTGGGCGTGAACCTGACCGGGTGTTTTCTGTGCGCCCAGGCGGCGTTTCGCATCATGAAGGATCAGAAGCCGCAGGGCGGGCGCATCATCAATAATGGTTCGATCAGCGCCCATACGCCGCGCCCGGATAGCGCGCCTTATACCGCCACCAAGCATTCCATTACGGGGCTGACCAAATCCCTGATGCTCGATGGCCGCAAATACGATATTTGCGCGGGGCAGATTGATATCGGCAATGCTGCCACACCCATGACGCAGCGCATGACGCGTGGCGTGAAGCAGGCCGATGGTAGTGTTGCGGTGGAACCCACCATGGATGCGGCGCATGTCGGCAATGCCATTCTGCATATGGCGAATCTGCCGCTGGAGGCGAATATCTTCACCATGACCATCAAGGCGACGAAAATGCCCTTCGAAGGTCGCGGCTGAACGCGCCATGGCCAATCATCACCTGAAGGTCCAGGAACCTTTCCGCGCGCTATTCTATGCGCCTTTCTATGCCGCACTCGCGCGCGGCGATTACGCGGCGGAAGGGGTAGAGGTTACCTTGCTGGCCGGCACCGTACCTTCCCTCGCGAAGGATTCGGTGCTGGATCGCACAGCGGACCTCGCCTGGGGTGGGCCGATGCGCCTGCTGCTGGCGCATGATGCAGATCACGCTTGCCCCTTGCGTCTTTTCGGCGCGGTGGTGATGGGCGATCCTTTCTTCCTGGTCGGGCGAAACCCCAATCCCGGCTTTCATCTGCGCGATCTAGCGCAAATGACACTTGGCACCGTGAGCGAAGTGCCCACCCCCTGGTGGACATTGCAGGATGATATCCGCCAGGCAGGCATTGATCCGGGCGCCATCAAGCGCGTGACGGATCAACCCATGACAGCCAATGCCGAAGCGGTTGCTGCTGGTACGCTGGATGTGGCGCAGCTTTTCGAACCGCTGGTCAGCCAGATGGAAACCGCCGGCACCGGCCATGTCTGGCACGCCCAAGCCAGCCGGGGGCCGACTTCCTATACAGCGTTTTATGCGCGAACAGATGTCATCTCAGCGAGGCGCGCGGCTATGGAAGCCATGGTGCGTGGCTTGGCACGCACGTTGCGCTGGTTTGCCGCTGCCTCACCGCAGGAAATTGTCACCTGCATCGCGGATTTCTTTCCGGGTGGCGATGCCGCGCTGATGGCGCGTTCCATTGCGCGCTACAAATCTGTGAAACTTTGGACCGAAGCGCCGCATTTCCCGCCGGAAGCGCTGGCGCAATTGGAACGCGGCATGCTCTCAGCGGGCGCCATTAAGCGCACGCCGGGCTTTGCCGGCTTGGTGGCTGAGGATGTAACGGAAAGCGCGCTCGGTTAAACCCGGCGCGCCTTCCGCGTATGTTTCAACCGCGCGGCAATAATTGTTCCGTCAGCGTCGCCCAATAGGAAGCGCCGACGGGCAGGATATTGTCGTTGAAATCATAAAGCGGGTGATGCACCTGCGCCTCATTCGGCCCACGCCCGCCACCCAGCATGACATAAGCCCCCGCCTTGGCATTGAGCATGAAGGAGAAATCCTCACCCCCCATGGTTGGCTTCGGCATGGGCAGCACGCGGGCTTCGCCTTGCACGGCACGCGCGGCCTTGGCGGCCAGATGCACGCTTTCCACTTCATTGATTGTCGCGGGATAGGCGCGGGCGAATTCAGCGGTGGCGGTGGCGCCCATGGCGGTGGCGATGCCGGTCACGGTTTCCTTGAAGCGGCGTTCCAGCAAATCGCCCACTTCCGGGGCAAACCAGCGTGCTGTGCCCAGCATGCGCACATTTTCCGGGATGACATTGAAGGTGTGTCCGCCATTGATATGGCCAATGGTGATCACACCCGCTTCCACCGGTTCCACATTGCGCGCGACAATGGATTGCAGCGCCTGCACAATGGCGGCGGCAACCACAATCGGGTCAACGCCATTATGCGGCATGGCGCCATGCGCACCCTTGCCGGTGATATTCACTTCCAGATTGGCCACCGCCGCCATGACCGGGCCTTCACGCCACAGGAAAGTGCCTTCCGGCGCGCCCGGCCAATTATGCATGCCGAAAACGCGTTCCATCGGAAAGCGGGTGAATAGCCCTTCCTTTACCATAACCTCACCACCCGCCAGGTTTTCTTCTGCGGGCTGGAAAATCACATAAACCGTGCCGTCGAAATTGCGGGTTTCCGCCAGGTACTTCGCCGCGCCCAGCAGCATGGTGGTATGCCCATCATGCCCGCAAGCATGCATCTTGCCGGGGATTTTGGAGGCATAGGGCAGGCCGGTTTCTTCAAGGATGGGCAGGGCATCGATATCCGCGCGCAGCCCAATGGCGCGGCCATTATCCACACGCCCACGGATAACGCCGACAATCCCGGTTTTCGCGATGCCGGTCACCACCTCATCACAGCCGAATTCGCGGAGCTTTTCGGCAATGACCGCGGAGGTGCGCGTTTCCTCAAACCCCAATTCTGGATGTTCGTGAAAATCCCGCCGCCAGGCGGTCATTTCCGGGTGGAATTCAGCGATGCGGTTGATGATCGGCATAGGGCACCTTCAAGCAGTTTGGTGGGCGTCAGCAAATGTCAGCGCCAGCCCCCCTTTCAGGGGGATGGGCAGAACACGTAGAATATCGCGCATGGGCGCAATGTCGAAGGCCTTATCCTCGGTCAAGCGGCGGATTTCATCAGCGCCGATGGAAGGCAAGCCTGGAATACGCCGCATGAGGCTCACCAGGATATTGAGG
>Ga0255128_1001150_pt1 | contig 11916 bp, 6 predicted proteins | sample Law_Miss_RepC_8d_FD_188562 | JGI IMG/M metagenome (GOLD analysis project Ga0255128, IMG submission 188562) | Freshwater microbial communities from St. Lawrence River, New York, United States - Law_Miss_RepC_8d | ecosystem: Environmental > Aquatic > Freshwater > River | place: USA: New York... | reverse complement strand
CATGTTCGACCGCACTCCAGCCTGGAGAACATGACGCCAATCGAGTTCAAACAGAAGTGCAATTCAACTATGAAAGCCGGGGCTATAGTCCAGTTTTGAATGGCACGAAGAAATCAGGCAGGTCACAACCAGATTGATGGAACGCACTTCACCAATATCGATCACCAGTTCGCTTTGCTGGCGGCGGTAATACGCGCTGAGCCAGGACGTGATGCCGACGTTCAATTCCAGGTTATTGCCGCTGAGGTCGCCGCTGTCGCCTTCAAGTTGCCGGGTGCCAGCCAGCAGATCGTCACGTATGCCCAGAAAATCGAGGTCTTCGTTGACGGCAATTGCACCAATATTGAGCTCGAAAGTGCGCGCGTCGATCGTATATGCACTGATATGGTCCGTGTGCACCCAGCCCAGTGGCGAGTCTGCCTGGGCGCCAGTGCCTGCCAGCGCCAGGGAAGCGCAGAGAATTGACAGAATTCGGGGCTTGCAGCGAGCTGAGCGCATGGTTGTCCTTGAAAATTGGTGTCTGATACAGAGCCGGATTGCAGGGGCCATCTGGGGCCGCCGTACGAAGCGTGGGAGAGTAGTGTGTCGGCTGCATCTTGTCTACCAGCTGATCGCGACAGCAGCGTGACAGCCACCGCAGCCGCCGTTTTTTGTGTGTCATTCGCTCCGGATTATCGGCTAAACTTGCGCTCGCTTGAGCACACAACAATAGAGTTCCTTCATGCGCTTGAAATGTATCAAATTGGCCGGGTTCAAGTCGTTCGTAGACCCGACCACCGTCAATTTCCCCAGCAATCTGTGCGCGGTCGTGGGCCCCAACGGCTGCGGCAAGTCCAATATCATCGATGCCGTGCGCTGGGTGATGGGCGAGAGTTCCGCCAAGAACCTGCGCGGCGAGAACATGACGGACGTCATCTTCAACGGCTCAGGGGGCCGCAAACCGGTGGGGCAGGCCAGCATCGAACTGGTGTTTGACAACAGCGACAACCGCATCAAGGGCGAGTACGCCCAGTACAACGAGATCTCCATCAAGCGCAAGGTGGCCCGTGACGGCTCCGCCGGCTACATGCTCAACGGCATCAAGTGCCGCCGCCGCGACATCACCGACATCTTCCTGGGCACGGGCCTCGGTGCCCGCAGTTACTCGATCATCGAGCAGGGCATGGTGTCGCGCCTCATCGAGTCAAAGCCGGAAGAGCTGCGCATCTTCATCGAGGAAGCCGCCGGTATCTCCAAGTACAAGGAGCGCCGTCGCGAGACCGAGAACCGCATCAAGCGCACCCGCGAAAATCTGGAGCGCCTGACCGACCTGCGGGAAGAACTTGGCCGCCAGCTCCAGCATCTGAATCGACAGGCCCAGGCCGCCGAAAAATATGGCGAATTGAAGCAGCAGGAGCGTGAGATCAGCGCCCAGCACAGCGCGCTGCGCTGGAAGGCGCTGAATGACGATCTGCAATTGAAGCAGACTGTCATCAGCGAGCTTGAGATCAAGATAGAAGCCACCGTGGCCGACCAGCGCGAAATCGAAGCCAGAGTGGAGCAGCACCTGGTGGACAACTCCGAATTCAATGACCAGTTGAGTGCGATCCAGGGCCGCTACTACGGCCTGGGCAGTGACATCTCCCGGATCGAGCAAACCATCGAGTTCCAGATTGAACGCACCGCACAGCTCAAGCGCGACTTGCTGGAGACCCGCGAAGGCTTTGGCCTGACTCAGGGTGAGCTGGAGTCTGACCGCACTCGCGTCTCCCGCCTTGAATCCGAAGTCGCCGTGCTGGAGCCCCGCCTGGAGGAAGCCAACGCTGTCGCCGAGGAATCCGCCTGTGCGCTGGAGGAATCCGAAGAGCGCATGCAGCAGTGGCAGCACGAGTGGGATGAATTCAACCGCCGCGCCGAAGAGCCGCGCCAGATTGCCGAAGTCGAACAGTCGCGCATCCAGCAGCTGGAGAAGATTGTTGAGCGCGGCATGGATCGCGGGGCGCGCCTGCAGGAAGAGAAGAAGTCGCTGGGCGACAACCCCGAGCAGGATGCGATCGACGAGCTGTCCATTCAGGTCTCGCAGCTGGAGGAAAGCCTCGAACAGCACCAGAGCAGCAACAGCACGCTGGCAGGGCAAATAGAAGAAGAAAGAAGCCGGGGTCAGAGCATCGCCAGCGACCTGGACCGTGCCCGCAGTGAGCTGCAGAGCCTGAAGGGGCGAGCCGCCTCTCTGGAAGCGCTGCAGAAGGCCGCACTGGGGCGCAACAACGAAGGCATGAACCGTTGGTTGAAGGCTCGTAAAATAATTGAAAACAAACGCTTGGGAGAGAGTATTCGTGTAGCTTCTGGCTACGAAACAGCCGTTGAAGCCGTGCTGGGTGACTATCTGCAAAGCGTGTGCATCGAGAATATCGACAACCTGGAGACCTTGCTGGCCGACTTGCCTGCAGGGCTTCTTTCCCTGGTGGATATCGGTGTCGAAGCCAGCAAACTGCCGGCGCCAGCCGGACGCGAGACCCTGGCCTCCCGCATCGATTCGAGCTTGGACAGCGCTGCCTTGCTGGCCGGTATCTATGTGGCGAACGATCTCCCAGCAGCCCTGGCCATTCGCGGTAGCCTCGCGGCCCACGAATCGGTAGTGACGCGCCAGGGCATCTGGCTGGGCAAGTCGTGGATCCGCGTGCGCAAGGCCGCTGACGAGAAGGCGGGTCTGCTGGAGCGCAAGGGCGAGATTTCCCGCCTGGAAGAGAACATCGGCTTGCAGCAGTCCCGTGTGGACGAGCTGCTGGAAGCGCAGACCCTGGGGCGGCAGGCCCTTCGGGATCTGGAGACACGCCGCGAGGATCTGCAGCGCCAGATTGCCCAGACCGCCCGGCAGTACAGTGAATACAAGTCCCAGCTGGGCGCCCGCCTGATGAAGGTGGAGCAGACCACGCTGCGTCGTGAACGCCTGCAACATGAGCTGGACGAGCTGCAGCGTCAGCTGGCCATCGAAGAAGAGAACACGGCGCTGGCCCGCTCCAATTTGCAGTCGGCCCTGGATGCCATGGAGCTGGACACCGAACGCAAGGAACTCCTGCTGCAGCAGCGCGACGAGCGCCGCGAGGCCCTGGATCAGATTCGTCAGAAGGCTCGCCATGACAAGGATCAGGCCCATCAGCTGGCGCTGCAGTCCCAGTCTCTGCAATCCCAGCTGAAATCGGTGCGCGACACGCTCGAGCGCATGGCCTCGCAAGTGCAGCGCGCCAAAGAGAAGATCGACTCGCTGACGCGGCAGCTGCAGGAGTCCGACGCGCCCCTGGAGTTCAAGCGCGCGGAACTGGAGGCACTGCTGCAGAAGCGCCTGGAAGTAGAGGCCCAGCTCAATGCCGCCAAGGTGCGGGCCGAAGGCAATGAACACGCCCTGCGCAGCCTGGAGCAGCAGCGCGCGCATTGCGAACGCACAGCCGCCGCGCTGCGCGAGCACCTGATGGAACACCGGCTGCGCTGCGAAGGCGACATGGTCAAGCGCGAAGCCCTGCAGGATCAGCTGCGTGAGAGCCGGTATGACCTGCATACTGTGCTGAATACCTTGCCCGAGGGCGTGGATCAGGCCTTCTGTGAGCGTGAGCTGGAAGCCCTCGCCGGCCGAGTGCAGCGTCTGGGCGCCATCAATCTGGCGGCCATCGACGAATACAAGCAGCAATCCGAGCGCAAGGTGTATCTGGATTCCCAGAACGATGACCTGGAACGTGCCCTGGTCACCCTCGAAAACGCGATCCGCAAGATCGACAAGGAAACCCGCACCCGCTTCAAGGAAACCTTCGACAAGATCAATGCCGGTCTGCAGGAGCTGTTCCCAAAAGTCTTCGGGGGTGGCCATGCCTATCTGGACATGACGGGCGAGGATCTGCTGGACACGGGCGTGACCATCATGGCGCGGCCTCCGGGCAAGCGAAACAGCACCATTCATCTGCTCTCGGGCGGTGAAAAGGCCATGACAGCCATCGCGCTGGTGTTCTCCATCTTCCAGCTCAATCCGTCGCCGTTCTGCATGCTGGACGAAGTCGACGCGCCGCTGGACGACGCCAATGTGGGCCGTTATGCCAATCTGGTGAAGGAGATGTCGCAGTCCGTGCAGTTTGTTTTCATCACCCACAACAAGCTGACCATGGAAATGGCAAACCAGCTGTTGGGTGTTACGATGCACGAACCCGGCGTATCCCGCATCGTGGCTGTGGACATTGCCGAGGCAGCAGAATTGGCCGCCATGTAAAGCCAGATTCACAAGCCAGCGTTTTTGCGTTATAAAACTGACAATTAGACAAAAGACTTAAGGAAAGAGCTGGGATATGGGTCTGCGTGAACTGTTGATACTGCTGTTGATCCTCGCCATTGTCGGCGTGATCCTGCGTGGCCTGTATGTGGCGCTGCACGCCAGTCGCGGTCAATTGCGCATGGCGCTGGACAAGAACATCCCCCAGTACGATCCCGACGAACTGCTTTCGTCCGAACTTCCCAATGGTGGCGCCCGCCTGGTGCAGCGTTCCTTCGATGAAGTGGTGCGCCGCAATTCTGAGTTCACGTCCCGCGATCAGGCCATTCCCGTGTTGATGGATACGGTGGGTGAGGACGAGCCGTTTGAAGAGGCGCCCCGTCAGTCCAGCGTGGCCACAGCCCGCAACGCGGCCCGTCAGAAGCATGGCATGCGCACTGCCATCAAGCCGGTGCAGCGCCCGATTGATCGCATGGCGGCCGTTGCTGCGGCGGCGCAGGCAGCGAGCCCGGCTGTCATGAGTGCGCCAGCGCCGGACACCCACGCGGCAGAGTATTTTGACGACGCGCTAGACGACGAGCAGTACGAAGAGGAGCAGTACGAAGAGCAGGATGACTTCCGCAGCGAGCCCATGAGTGCTGCCGGTTATCGCGATGACGACGACCGCGATGACGATCTCGATGACGACGACCGTGATGACGATCTCGACGATGATGACTACGAAGACGACCCGCGACATGAGGATGACGACGACTTCGAGGATGACGAGGACGATCAGTACGACGACGCTGACCGGGATGATGATGCCGCGGATGACAACGAGGCAGATGATTCTGAAGACCCGGAGGACTTTGAGTCCTGGGAGGAAGATCAGGATGGCGAAGACGACGAATATGAGGCTGAAGAGTTCGAGAGTGTCTATGGCGACGACAACACCGATGAGACTGAGCAGGAAGTGCGTGCGTCCGGGCGCCCCTCTGTCGAAGAGAAGGCTGCCAGCAGTGCCGACACCTGGTACGAAGACGAGGCAGTGCCTCCGGTAGACAACGAAGTTAAAAGTGGTCCGCGCCGCTGGCTGCAATGGGCGGGCGAGAAACTCTCCGGCAAGGGCACCACGGTCCACGATACGTCTGTCCATGTCACCGAGTCCCACGAACGCCCCCATCGCGCGGAGCCCGTGCTCGGGCTTGGCAGCTTCGATGATCAGGAAGAGGTCTCTGCGCCACGCAATGTGCAGGCGCCAGTCCGCAAGACCCGCGAGCCGCTGGACAAGTCCCGTCAGAAGGAGCTGAGTCTGGATCATCCGGACGACGATATTCTGTTTGACCGTGAAGAGCGGGCGGCGGAAAAAGTCAGTCGAATGGAGAAGCCGGCTCCGCAGAAGGCAGCTCGGGAGCAGGTTCGCGGGCAGGGCCCGCTCCCACAACAGGAGAAGGTTCGCGGGCAAGGCCCGCTCCCACAGGGCCCGCTCCCACAGGAGAAAGTTCGCGGGCAAGGCCCGCTCCCACAGGGCCCGCTCCCACAGGAACCGGTCCTGCAGGAGGCAGTGCCTGCCGCGAGCAGCGCGCCTGCCCAGGATTTCAGTGAAGTGCTGGTGCTCAATGTGGTGGCCCGACCCAATCATGAGATTGCCGGAGTGGACCTTCTGCAGGTGCTGCTGGCCAACCAGTTGCGCTTCGGCGACATGGCCATTTTCCACAGGCATGTGGATGGCGCTGCACGATCTCCCGTGCTGTTCAGCGTGGCCAATCTTGTCAATCCGGGCACCTTCGATCTCAACAGAATCAGTGAGTTCTCCACGCGCGGGGTCTGCTTCTTCATGACGCTGCCCAGCGTGGGCAACAACATGCAGGCCTTTGACAAGATGCTGGAAGCGGCGCAGCAGGTGCGCATCGCCCTGGATGCCGACTTGAAGGATGACAATCGCAGCGTGATGACGGCGCAAACCATCGAGCATTATCGCCAGCGAGTGCGCGACTTCGATCTCAGGCAGTTGCGACAGCCAAAATGACAGTGGGGTCTCATTCAGAGCAGAGTGAGGAAGAGGGTGTCGGGCAGGCTCAGGTTCGCGGGCAAGGCCCGCTCCCACAGCAAGGCCTGGTCCCACAGCAGGACCTGCAGGCGCTGGCTGACCTACGTCGTCAGATCAGCCACCACGACTTTCTGTATCACACCCTCGATGCGCCTGAAATTCCCGACGTTGAATACGACCGGCTGTTAGCTCGGCTTGAGCAGCTCGAAGCGCAGTATCCCCAGTGCATCACCCCCGATTCTCCAACCCAGCGTGTCGGCAGTGCTCCCCTGTCCGGCTTTGCGCAGGTGACGCATGAAGTCCCGATGATGTCCCTGGCCAAAGTGTTCGATGAAACAGACCTGGTGGACTTTGAGGCCCGCATCAAGAAGCGGCTGGACAGCGAAGCAGCGATTGCCTACAGCTGTGAGCCCAAGATCGATGGCGTCGCTGTCAGCCTGCTGTACGAAGAGGGTTTGCTGGTGCGTGCCGCCACCCGCGGCGATGGCGTGACGGGCGAGGACATCACCCACAACGTGCGCACCATTCGCGATGTGCCCTTGCGGCTGCCGGCCAGCTTCCTTGCTGACGCTGAAACGCCCGCCGTGCCCAGACGTCTGGAAGTGCGTGGCGAGATCTACATGAGCCGCTCCGGGTTTGCAGCGGCCAATACCCAGGCCCTGGTTACAGGCGGCAAGACCTTCGTGAACCCCCGCAATGCCGCTGCCGGCACGTTGCGCCAGCTTGACCCGCGCGTTGCCGCCTCACGCCCGCTGCGCATGTTCTGTTATGGCGCCAATATTCTGGAAGGCAGCGAGTCCTTGGTCTGGCCGTCACTGACGGCCACGTTCGCGTGTCTGCAGCAGTGGGGGTTTGTGGTGAACCCCGAACTGCAGGCGGTCACGGGCGTTTCGCAATGTCTGGCCTTCGCCCAGGCACTGCTGGCTCGGCGCGATGGGCTGGACTACGAGATCGATGGCGCCGTCATCAAGGTGGACAGGCTGCAGCTGCAGGCCGAGCTGGGCTTCAATGCCCGCACGCCCCGCTGGGCGATGGCTTACAAGTTCCCGGCCGAGGAAGTCGCTACCGAGGTGCGGGATGTGGAGTTCCAGGTGGGTCGCACCGGCACGATCACCCCAGTGGCGAGACTGGAACCTGTCTTTGTGGGCGGTGTCACCGTCAGCAATGCCACGCTGCACAACATGGCCGAGATTGCCCGTTTGGGCCTGCGCATCGGGGATCGCGTCATCATTCGCCGTGCCGGCGATGTGATTCCCAAGGTCGTGAAAGTGGTGGAAGACGTCGCGCCCAGCGCCGAGACGCATGCCAAGCGCACCGAGATTCACATGCATGCCAAGCGCACCGAGATTCACATGCCTGCGGAGTGCCCCGCCTGCGGCTCTGCGGTGGAGCCCGATGGCGACATCCTGTTTCGCTGCAGCGGCGGGCTGGTGTGTCCCGCGCAGCGCAAGGAAGCCATCCGGCACTTCTGTGCGCGGGGCGCGCTGGATGTTGAAGGCCTGGGCGACAAGCTGGTGGAGCAGCTGGTGGATGGCGGCCTGATTCACGATGTGGCCGACGTGTTCCATCTGCAGCATGCCCAGCTGGCGGCGCTGGAGCGCATGGGCGACAAGTCGGCTGCCAACCTGATAGCGGCCATCGACAAAGCCCGCAGCACCACGCTGCCGCGCTTTCTGTTTGGTCTGGGTATTCCCGAGGTGGGGGAAGCCACGGCGCTGGCCCTGGCGAGTCACTTCGGCAGTCTCGAGGCCTTCCTGGCCGCCGATACCGCAACGCTGGAGACCGTCGAAGATGTCGGTCCCATCGTCGCTGCGCGCGTGGCGCATTTTCTGCAGCAAGCCGCCAATCGCAATGTCATCACCCGCTTGCGTGACGCCGGCGTGCACTGGGCCGACCAGGCCGTGGTGGCGCAGTCCGACGTGCTGGCCGGCCAGATCTTCGTGCTCACAGGCACGCTGGAGCGCATGACCCGTGACGATGCCAAGGCTCATCTGCAGTCCCTCGGAGCCAAGGTGGCTGGCAGTGTGTCGAAGAAGACGGACTGGGTCATCGCCGGCCCCGGTGCAGGCTCGAAGCTGGACAAGGCCGTGGAACTGGAAGTGTCAGTGATGGACGAGGATGCCTTCATGGCCTTTCTGGCGGAGCACGGGAAGTGAACAGTGCAGCCGGCCGGTCCATCGCTTGTCACGTTTACCGGAGACCCGGCGACATGCGCTCTGCCCTTCTGATAATTCTTTTGTCTCTGTCACTCAGTGCCTGTCTGAGCAGCCCGGCCCGCAGTGTCGACAACGTGTGTTCGCTCTTCGACGATCAACGTGCCTGGTTCCACGCCGCGGAGCAGAGTCAGCGGCGCTGGGATGTGCCCGTCGGGGTCTCCATGGCTTTTCTCTATCAGGAGTCCGGGTTCCGCTCCCGGGCCAGGCCTGCCCGCAGCCGCATTCTGGGCGTGATCCCCGGACCACGGCCTTCCGATGCTTTCGGTTATGCGCAGGCGCTGGACAGCACCTGGGATGACTATCGTGAGTCCACAGGCAACCGCCTTGCACGGCGCAGCAATTTCGCCCATGCCGTGGACTTCGTGGGCTGGTACAACGCCAACAGCGTCCGCCGCAACAATATCGCCCGCGACGACGCCCGCAATCTCTATCTGGCCTATCACGAAGGCAATACCGGATTCGCCCGCGGCTCGTATGCCGACAAGGCCTGGTTGCTGGAGATCGCCGCCACGGTGCAGCGCAATGCGCAGCGCTATCAGGCGCAATACGAACAATGTGCCCCGGCGCTACGGCAGAGCTGGTGGCAACGCATATTCAGTTGAAGACAGGTGAACGCATGAACTGGTGGGGCAAGGTATTGGGTGGAACCTTCGGGTTCGTGATGGGCGGACCACTCGGCGCGGTGCTGGGTGCCGCTCTTGGCAATTATTTCGACAAGGGCATGGCGGGAGTGGATGCCGACCCGGCACTGGGCTCACAGGGCAACGAGCGGGTGCAGACGGCGTTCTTCACGGCGGTGTTCTCCATGATGGGACACGTGGCCAAGGCCGATGGCCGTGTCAGTCCGGACGAAATCTTTCTGGCGCAGCAGGTCATGGATCAGATGCGCCTGCAGCCGGAACAGCGCAAGCTGGCCATCGGCCTGTTCGAGCAGGGCAAGCAGGAGCAGTTCCCCTATGCCCAGGTGCTGGAGCAGTTCCGGCGAGAATGCCTGCGCCGTCGCAATCTGATCCAGATGTTTCTGGAAATTCTGACAGCCACGGCGCTGGCCGATGGCGCCATGGACCCGGCGGAGCGGCGCGTTCTGGATGGCATAGCAGTCAGTCTTGGGGTGTCGCAGGCCGAGTATGATCGTCTGGTAATGCGCATGAACGCGCAGTTTCGCTTCAGTACTGACGCGCGACCACAGGACAAACTGCAGGATGCCTACAAGGTGCTTGGACTGGAAAGCGGTGCCGAGACGCCCGAGGTGAAGAAGGCCTATCGCAAACTGATGAGTCAGCACCATCCTGACAAACTCGTCTCCAAAGGCCTGCCGGAAGAGATGATGGAGATTGCCAAGCGCAAGACCCATGAGATCAAGACGGCCTACGACACGATCATGGCCCAGCGCGGCGAGTGAGTCTGTCTCTGCAAATATGAATTCGCTCCCAAAAAAAAGCCCGGTCAAAGGACCGGGCTTAACTGACTACTATCAAGGGAGAGATAAAATGAAACAAAACCCACAATTTTGTCTGCAATCTTCCTACAACCAATCAGACTGTATGCCCCTGACTTAGTTCCACGGCCTCTGACATATTTTTCAGGTAATTTCCTCACAATCTACAACTGATTGAAATATTTAGAGAAAATCATTCAGATTGAACGTTCCTCCAAGCCAAGACTCTTCACGGCTTTCGCATTGTTGCTGTTGCTGATCACCCCGATGCTGGCCAGTTCCGGCCGCAGGTACATCTGCGTGACGCGCTGCAGATCTGCCACCTGGGTCTGCAACACGCGCTGACGATAGGCCAGGCGTACTTCGCGAGTGCGTCCGAACAAGTCGTTGTAGAACGCCTGTTTCGCTTCGCCAGCCGGCGAAGTGGATTTGTCCATGGCGCTGATCACGCCGAGAATAGCCTCTTCCACCAGACGCCATTCGTGGGCGTCACTCAGCACCCAGTCTATGGCCCTGTCGAAGTCCTGCAGAGTATCGGCCAGACGCGGATCGCGGTAGGAATAGAAACGGAAGGACGCTGAGTTGGCGTCCTGATCTGCACCGCCACCGTAGGCGCCACCCTGTTCCCGGATGCTGCGGTGCAGGAAGCCATTGCGCATGAACCCTGCCAGCACACCCAGCGTGGCGTGGTCGGGGTGTGCCGCCGGTACCGTGGGATAGGCCTTGGCGCAGAAATTCACCTGGGTATTGGTGGTCCAGATCTGCCGCACCTGCTCCCGGACGGGGGGCAGCACCAGGGAGCTGGAGGTCGCTGGCTGCGGTGCACTCTGTTGCCAGTGCTGTTGCAGACTGGCTGTGAGCATATCCTGTGCAGCGGCTTCACCCACCAGCAGGAAGCGACGGGGCGCATTGAGCACCTGCTGGTGCAGCGTGCGGAATTTGCCGAGCAGGGCGGCGGCATCGACATCGCTCTTCAGCGATTTGCCGATGGCGCGCAATGTGCCAATGCCGGCCAGTCCCGTGAACTCGTGGCTCAGGCGGGCGGTCGGACTCATGCCGCTGCTGGCCAGGGTCATGGCCAGCGAGTGGCCCTGCCCGGTAATGCTGCTTTCGCGACGGGCTGCAATCTGGTCAATGATCTCGCGCAGCCGCTGGACTTCGTCGAAGCGTACCTGCGTGAAGGTCTGGTGCAACAGGTCGGCAAGGGCGTCATGGTTGGCCAGCAGAGCCTTGCTGGACAATACCAGAATCGCATGGGTGCGCTGCTCGTCGTCCAGTCGACTGCGGATATTGGCATAGCAATTCACGCCGCCGCTGATTCTGGACTGCCAGGTCTGCACGTCGGTGTAGCTTTGGGCCCCGATGCCGAACTCCGACAGGCAGCTGGCGTAGTAGGGCAGTATCCGCAGCAGCTCGTCATCCAGTGCTGGCAGTTCGATCACGATCTGCTGATAGCACAGACCATTGGTGCCCTGGGCATAGAAGCTGGCGGGCATGCTGCCGATGCTGGTTTGCGTGGCCGTCAGCAGGGGCAGATCAGCGGGCACATCTTCCAGGCCAACCTTGGGCAGCAGAGACGGGTCATCCACGGCCTCCTGACGCGCAGTGAGCTGCTGGCTGCGGGCAAGAATCGCCTGCGCAGCCTCGGCACTCAGGCTGTCCTTGATGGCCTGCAGACGCCGCACTTCGGCTTCCATCTGCCTGGCCGCCAGGTGCGCATCCGGTGTCATGGTCAGCACCACGTTGTGAGGATTGTCGATCAGCGTGCGGCGGATCAGGCTTTTGATGAAGTCCGGGTTCTTGATCTGTTCGCGCAATTTTGCCAGGGTCGGGTCGATCTCCAGCACATTCAGCGGGTCGCCGCCGTGTACAGCGCTGGACAGACTGGCGATGATCAGTTGCAGCCCATAGGGGTGGCTGTCGCCGGTGATCTCGCGCTGGCTCAGTTCCAGCTGATGCAAGGCGGCTTCCACCTGCTCCAGCGGCACGCCGTCCT
>Ga0255128_1001147_pt1 | contig 11939 bp, 17 predicted proteins | sample Law_Miss_RepC_8d_FD_188562 | JGI IMG/M metagenome (GOLD analysis project Ga0255128, IMG submission 188562) | Freshwater microbial communities from St. Lawrence River, New York, United States - Law_Miss_RepC_8d | ecosystem: Environmental > Aquatic > Freshwater > River | place: USA: New York... | reverse complement strand
TACCACGGTAAACGAGAGAAGTCCGTCAACCCAGGAGAATGACGGACATGAAGAAGAGCAGGTTCAGCGACGAACAAATCATTGGCTTCTTGCGACAGGCCGAGGCCGGCATGGGCATCCCCGAGTTGTGCCGCAGCGGCGGCTTCAGCCAGGGCACCTTCTACAAATGGCGCGCCAAGTTCGGCGGCATGCAGGTCTCCGAGGCCCAGCGCCTGCGCGAGCTTGAGAGCGAGAACGCCAAGCTCAAGCGGCTGCTGGCCGAGGCCCACCTGGACATCCACGCCCTCAAGAGCGTCTTCGGGGTAAAGCGTTAGCCCCACAGGCGCGGCGCGACGCCATCCGACAGATGATTGAGCAGCATCATTTTTCGGAGCGCCACGCCTGCCGCCTTGTGGGGCTATCCCGAGACAGCTACCGCCACCCACCGCAGCCCAGCGCGCTCAGCCTGTCCAGTGGCCGGCGCTTGAAGTGCCTGACGGTGGTGGACGATTTCAGCAAGGAGTCGGTCGAGATAGCGGTGGACTACGGCATCTCGGGCCAGTACGTCACCCGCGTCCTCGACCAGGTGGCACGGTTTCGCGGCTATCCGGCCGCGGTACGCACAGACAATGGTCCGGAGTTCACCAGCCGCGCGTTCTTGGCCTGGGCGCACACCCACGGGATTCGGCACATCCTGATTGAGCCGGGCAAACCGATGCAGAACGGCCACATCGAGAGCTTCAACGGCAAATTCAGGGATGAGTGCCTCAACGAGCAGTGGTTTGAATCGCTGTCACAGGCCCGGGAGTGCATTGCGCGCTGGCGCCAGGATTACAACGAGGTCAGGCCTCACAGCAGTCTGGGACGCATCCCGCCGGCACGATTTGCCCAGCAGCACCGCCAGCGCGCTGGCGGTGCTGCTGGCAGTGAGCAGAAACAAAACTTCGATTAACCTTCAACCCCGGACTTCTCTAATCCGTTGGTACGGCAAATGGGGGCAGGTCAAGTCGAACATGCCGTTTTTGTGCTCAATGCAAAGATTCCGCGCAGCAACTGAGGTGGTAGAACGCTGTTGCCCGGCATGAGAGCTTTGACTACGCGAATTGCCGGCGGCACAGGCCGCCGCTGTGAAGGCCGCTTCTGCGAGGGCTCTATGTACTCAAGAACAGCTTTGACGACCAGGTCCGCGACTTTGCGCTGTGCATAAAGAGGAAGCTTCGGCTCGTTGAAGGTGGTGGTGTGCACTGTTGTCTCCCGTGCTTTTTGTGGTGTGTGCTCATCGAGTAGTCACCGCCTTTAAATTTGTTATCGAAGCGTCCGGGCCTCTCTTTGCACTGGCAAAAAATGGCCCCCTGGAGGAGGGGGCCATTTATGGAAACTGTTTGCAGACCACTGCGAGAACATCCCTCTGGACAGCGTCACGCCAGCAGGTGTACGAGTTCTTGAAGGCCCGTATGAGGTATCCGACTAGGCGGCGTGACGAATGTTCGCCTTGAGGAGGGGCTGAACTTCGTGACTTCAGGGCTTGATAGGTTCGGTTGCGCGCAACACCTTCCCACAGGCGAACGTTCAGACCTGCCGTGAGGGTCACGAGCGGGTGGGGCCGGGGCCCTGCTGCAGTTATTGATTGCACATCAGTGGATGTTTGGCGGACATCTGCTGGTGACCTGTTGCGCGTGTGTAGTCACAAGACTTGCGAAGTGTTCCGGCGCCTCAACTGGCGGAAAGTGTCCGGTGGAGACCTCTTCGTGGCGAGAGCCGTGGATTCCCTCTTGAAAGGCGATGGACGCCGAGGGCGCCACCAGTGGGTCTGCATTGCCGGTCACTATGAGCGTCCGTGCCTTAATGGTTGGAAGGTCGCTAGTTATGTCTGCGTCTCGCAAGACTGCGACCGTTGACGCATAGCCTTCCGGTGCCATTGAGAGAAAAACTGTGCGCAAAGTCTCGATGTGAGGGTGACCTGTTTGCCGGAAGTCAGCTGAGAACATCCTCTCAACCATTGGGCCAGCCAAGGATTGCATTCCGCTGGAGCGTGCAGCTGCGGCGCGAGCATCCCATCCGCCAGGTGGGGCGTGCATGTGAGGTGCGGCACTGCATACAACCAAGCTTCTCACCCGTTGTGGCTCTAGAGCGGCGGCCATCGCGGCAGTCATCGCGCCAACGGAAACGCCACACACTGAGAACTCCCCCCAGCCGACCGCTGATGCAATTTCGATGAGGTCGCTGGCGAGCAACTCAATTGTGTACTCGCCTGGGGTGGCTTCGCTCCCGCCATGTCCGCGCAGGTCGTAGCGCAGCACCTGGAAATGTGGGAGCAGATAAGGTACAGCCAAGTCCCACAGCGATAGGTCCGCGCCAATCGGGTGGACGAGGACGAGCGGCTGGCGGCCTGGTACACCTTCGAGGCGATAGTGGTGACGAGCGCCGTTCACGGTTAGCTGTGGCATGACGATTTGAGGGCTAGTGGAGGTAACTGCCGGTGCAGCTCAAGACTGACGGCGATGTCGGTGGAATAGGGGGTATGGCGCGTTATCGAGTGCCCGAAACCTTGTCGGGAACCACAAGGTTCATGCCGGGCAAATGAAGCACAGGATTGCCTGCGTCCAGTATGAGCCGAAGGTACTTCCATGCTGAGCGCGAATGCTCGATGGTGATGGACTCTGCACGAGTGCCTTCGCGACGCTCAATGGCATCGACGATGCTGCGATGTTGTTCTTGGGAAATGACGAGCACAGCCCTGACGGCTGCTGTGTCGGACTGCGTCACGCTTACGAATGCGTTGGGGGCCGCAAACGGCAGCACGACCAAGCGCTCAAGAGAGCGCTTGAGCATGGGACTCTGCGCCGCTTCGTACATCAGGTCATGGAAACGGTCGTTCAAGCGGACGTAGTCAGTCAGGTCGGGAGATGTGTTTAGCCGCTCAATGACGTCGTCTAGGTCATCGACGCAACGGCGCATTTTGCTCAGCAGGATTGGAGAAACGCCGCGCTCAGCGGCCAGACGTGCGGCCATTCCCTCCAGCGTTCCTCGGATGGCAATCGCATCGAAGACATCCTCCTCGGAGAAGCGCGCAACTGCATAACCACCGGTTGGCAGTTCCTCCAACAGTCCCTCTTCGCACACCCTGAGCATGGCAACGCGTGCTGGAGTGCGTGACACCCCCAAGCGGTCGACCAGCATTTGCTCGAGCACTCGTGCTCCCGGCTGCAAGGCGCCTTCGATGATGAGGCCGCGTAAACCCAGGACGGCCCGGATGGTCTGCGATTGGTGCCCCCCATCCTCAGGGGTGGTCGGTAGAGATGTTGTGTTAGCTGCCATGCCCGCATTCTGCGGCAAAACCCCCCTCTAATCCATCTTGGCGTATACGCTATGTATACGTGTTTACCCTTGTTTTGGCTGATTCTCCGCGGTTTTTCTGGAATTTTGGCCTCGATGGAGCTACATTTCCGTTCGAATCGTTGATGCGTGTATACGCAATGTGCCGTCGCAGCCCCGCGACTACAACTTCAGATGAGACACCTATGGCCTCTAGCACTCGCGTTCTTCCCCTCTTGGCGTTGGCAGCTGCCCTGGTTGGCAGTCCTGTCCAGGCTCAGCAGGTCGTAAAAGTTGGCATCGTTGGCCCCTTCTCGGGTCCCTTTGCCTCCTCCTTCGGTACTCCGTTCCGCCAAGGGATTGAGGCTTACGTGGCCCAGAACGGCGAGAAGGCCGGCAGCACGCGTGTGGAGTTTGTCTATCGCGACCTGGAAGGTCCGAATCCGGAGCGCGCAAAGGCCCTCGCACAAGAGCTCATCGTCAAGGAGAAGGTGCAGTACCTCGGCGGCTTCGTCTTCACGCCGAACGCGCTCGCTGTGGCGCCGCTCATTCAGAGCGCCAAGGTGCCAACGGTCATCTTCAATGCGTCGACTTCGATGATTCTCAGTAAGTCCGACTACTTCGTGCGCACCTCCAACACGTTGCCGCAGGTCACGGTGCCTGTGGCCAAGTACGCCCTGGACATGAAGGTCAAGCGTGTCGTAACGGCCGTTTCTGACTACGGCCCTGGCGTCGATGCAGAGAATGCGTTTCGGCAGACCTTCCAGGAGGGGGGGGGAGAAATTGTTGAATCCATTCGGATGCCGCTCAACACGACAGACTTCGGTCCATTCCTCCAAAAAATCCGAGCTTCAAAGCCCGATGCGCTGTTTGTTTTTCTGCCGTTTGGCCCGCCGACGTTTGGGTTTGTGAAGGCCTTCAATGACAACGGTCTAAAGACTGCAGGTATCCGCTTTTTAGGTACATCGGAGACCCAAGAGTCGGACCTCCAGGCGCTGGGCGAGGCGGCGCTGAAGCTGGAAACCGGCTACTACTACTCGGCTGCGCACGATTCGCCCCAAAACAAAGCGTTTGTCGAGACCCTTGCCAAGGTCAAGGCGACCCCGAACCCTGCCACCGTGGCAGCCTTTGATGGCACCCATGTTCTCTACAAGATGATTGAGGCCACTGGTGGCACTGCCAACGGAGCCAAAGCCATTGAGGCTGTGAAAGGGATGGCATGGGAGAGCCCTCGCGGACCGATGAAAATTGATGCACAGACTCGCGACGTTGTTCAAAACGTCTACATGCGAGTTGTAGAGAAACTGCCCGATGGTCGCTACGTGAATCGGGAAACAAAGACCTACGCCGCGCAGCCGGACTACGGTCTGCAACTGAAGAAGTAAGGCAAATACCGTTTTGGGAAGGGGCCGCCTGGCGGCCTCTTCCCGGCGTACGCCCGCACGGCTTGCCTTGCATCTCCCACTTTGACTCAGGAGGCTCCGATGGGCCTTATTGCAAGCATCATCATTGACAGCGTTGCCTACGGCATGGTGCTGTTCGTCATCTCAATTGGGTTGTCCATCACGCTAGGGCTGATGGGGTTCGTCAATCTGGCGCATGGAGTGTTCGCCATGGCCGGTGGCTATGGCGCCGCCTGGCTGATGCGTACCTACGGTTGGAGCTACGAGCTGGCCGCCCTCGCGGCGGTGGCACTTGTGGCGCTACTTGCTTGGCCGTTACAGCGCCTACTCTACAGCCGCCTGCAGGACCGAAGCGACCTAGACCAAGTCCTGTTCACTATAGGTCTGGTTTTTGTGGGCATCGCCGGAATGGGTGTGATGTTCGGCAACGCCATCACTCCTTTGCCCCTGCCCGAATACTTGCAAGGCTCCGTCGATTTGAGCTTTCGAGTGATTCCGACCCAACGGATTGCCGCCGTGGTCGTCGGTGTTCTGGTACTGGTTGCCCTGATGTGGCTTCTAGAGCGCACGCGCTTCGGTATCGAAACACGTGCGGCCGTTGAAGACGCAGACGCTGCGCGAGCTCTCGGCATCAGGACGGCTCGTGTTTACGTCATGGGATTCAGCCTGGGCGCCGGGCTTGCCGCGCTTGGCGGGGTAATAGGTGCAGAACTGCTCCCTCTCGAGCCGTATTACCCGCTCAAGTATCTGGTGGTGTTGCTCGCTGTGGTCGCCGTTGGCGGCGTTGGAAGTCCACTTGGCCTCTTCGCCTCTGCACTGCTCCTGGGCACGGTGGAGACCGCTGCCAAATACCTCGTGCCCAGCATGTCCTCCATCTTCTTCTTTGCCACGATGCTGGCCGTCTTGGCTTGGCGACCGGCAGGTTTGTTCGGACGAGCTCATTGATTGCCATGGAACAAGTTCTTGTCACCCCAAAGCCGAGGCGCCTGTCGCTTGCCGGCTCACTGCTTCCCGAAGGCTTCTTACTGTTGGCTGGGTTGCTGCTCTTCTACGCCATGCCGGAGGACTTGGGCTTTGCAACCCGAATCCTCATCGGAGGGCTGTTCGCCCTGTCGCTTGATTTGGTGCTTGGCTATGCCGGCATCGTCACCCTAGGCCATGCAGCAATGTTCGGTGTAGGTGCTTATGCCGCCGGTATCTTCGCCATACAGGTCTCGGGTGAGCCCTTCCTTGGGCTCGCTGTTGGGGCTGTCGCGGGAGCCATCGTGGCTGCGGGCAGTGGTGTGTTGGTGTTGCGCAGTCATGGCCTTACCTCGGTCATGATTACCCTTGCCATCGCGCAATTGTTGGCGGAGGTGGCCAGCAAATGGCGCTCATTGACTGGCGGAGACGACGGACTCTCTGGTATCGCGATGAGCCCGTTGCTCGGACGCTTTGAATTTGACTTCCTGGGGCAGACCGGCTTCTTCTATGCCTTGACCGTGCTGGTGTTGTCCTTTGCCGTCCTGAGAAGGCTTGTTCGCTCTCCGTTTGGACTTACTTGCGTGGGGATTAGGGAGGACCGTGAACGGATGGCGGCACTGGGGTGCCGTGTAAACCGGCACCTGACCATCGTCTACGCCATCGGCGGTGCCATTGCTGGGATTGCTGGAGCGTTATCAGCCCAAATCACCCAGGTGGTTGGCCTCACCAGCTTGGGCTTCGCGCACTCGGCGGAAGTACTTGTCATGCTTGTACTTGGCGGAACTGGTCGCCTTTGGGGCGCGCTGGCCGGAACCCTTGTCTTCATGGTCGTCCATCACTTCGCGGCAGCAGTGGACCCGTTTCGTTGGATGTTCGTGATTGGCGCTCTGTTGTTGGTCGTGGTCCTCTTCATGCGTGGAGGCATCACGGGCGCCTTGTTGATGGTCATGCGCTCGCACTCGAGGAGCGTCAAATGAGTATGACTGAGCAAATCGCCTTGGAAGTAATGGGCTTGAATCGCGCATTCGGCGCGCTTCAGGTCACGTCGAATGTTGACCTCACGCTGCGGCGAGGCGCACGTGCCGCACTTATTGGTCCCAACGGGGCCGGCAAGACCACCCTTATCAACTTGGTCTCCGGTGCACTAAGGCCGTCGTCTGGTCGCATCTCGTTAATGGGCAGGGATGTGACGAGCCTTGGGCAAGCTGAGCGTGCGAGGCTCGGTTTGTTGCGCTCCTTTCAAATTACCCGCCTGTTCAAGCCAATGACCATCGGGGACAACGTCCGCCTGGCCATCCTTCAAAGTAGCGGACGCCGTCTCCGGATGTGGCGCGATGCGCGGTCAGAGCCCAATTTGGACGAGCAGGTTTTCGCTGCGCTCAAGACGGTCGGCTTGCAAGACCGAGAGTCGGCGGGCGTGGCCACACTTGCCTATGGTGAACAGCGCCTTCTTGAATTGGCGCTGGCGCTGGCAACGAAACCCAGTGTTCTGCTTCTTGATGAACCAGCTGCAGGTGTTCCGCAAAGCGAAAGCGACGTCATCGTCAAAGCCGTCGAGCGCCTGCCAGAGGATTTGGCCGTGTTGCTCATCGAGCACGACATGGACCTGGTGTTCCGCCTAGCCAATGAAATTACTGTCCTCGTTGCAGGCAGTGTCCTTATGAGAGGCACGCCGCAAGAAGTCGAAGCGGATGAACGCGTGCAACGTCTGTACCTAGGAGAAAAGCATGGCACTCACTGAGCTTGCGCTACGTGGCGTCGTCGCAGGTTACGGTGGTACCACTGTCCTTGAGCAAGTCAACCTGTCAGTTAGGCGAGGCGAACGCATCGGAATCATTGGCCGAAACGGTGCTGGGAAGACTACAACTCTTGCAACCGCAATGGGGCTCACCCAGCGAATCCAAGGGCAGGTCCTTATTGATGGCGTCGATGTCAGCTTTTTGCCTACGCCGGAACGGGCACGTCGGGGATTGGGCTACGTTCCACAGACTCGCGACATCTTTAAGTCCATGACGGTGCAGGACAACCTGCGCACAGGACTTCAGGGTCGGCCCGAGGCGCGGCTGGACGAAGCCTATGCGTTGTTCCCTCGTTTGCATGAACGTCGTCACAACTATGGCAATGAGTTGTCCGGAGGCGAGCAGCAAATGTTGTCGATTGCTAGGGCGCTGATGGGCCAGCCGGACATCTTGCTGCTTGACGAACCCTTGGAAGGGCTGGCGCCCGTGGTTGCCCAGGAGCTCATGTCGTCTCTGTCTACGTTTTCGTCGGAGCGTGGCCTCGGTTGTGTCTTGGTGGAGCAACACGTAGCGCTCGTGCTCGACTTTGCAACGTCCATCCTGCTCTTGGAACGGGGGCGCCCAGTCTTCTGGGGCCCAACGCATGACTTGAAGAAGCGGCCAGAGCTCCTCGCCAGCGCCATCGGCCTAAAAAGCAGCGCTGCCAACTCGGTCGACGTAGCCATTCAACCTTAAGCCCTCCAGTCCATTCACACAGTCACGGAGAAAATCATGTTCATCAAAAACGCTTGGTATATCGCTGCTTGGGCCCATGAGGTCAAGGACAAGCCTTTCCCCCGCACCATTTGCAACGAAGCTGTGGTGATGTATCGGGATGCCAAAACCGGAAAGGTCGGTGCGCTCGAGGACCGCTGCTGCCATCGCGGCACGCCCTTGCGCTTTGGTCAAGTGGTCGATGCTGGCTTGGAGTGCGGCTATCACGGCATGGTGTTCGACTGTGCGGGCACATGCGTCCGCATTCCTGGCCAAGAAAAAATCCCAGCTAAGGCAAAGGTGCGTGCCTATCCCATCGTTGAGAAAGATGAGTTTCTTTGGATTTGGATGGGCGAGCCAGAGAAAGCCGATGAGGCTCTCATCATCGACTACCCGTTTCACAACGATTACAAAAAGTGGCCACACAAGCACGAGGTCTACCACGTCAAATGCAACTACATGCTGTTGGTCGACAACCTGATGGACATGACTCATCTGGCCTACGTTCATAAGTCAACCATCGGCGGCAGCAACCCTAAGGCTTTGGTAGAGGCCAAGACTAACGTTACGCCCAAGACTAATGGTCTTCACTACATCCGTTGGATGCAAGATTGCCCGCCGCCGCCTACCTACAAACGCGCAGCACCAACGCTGGGCGACCGCGTAGACCGCTGGCAGGAATTTGAATACATCGCACCTGGGAACATCATGCAGTGGAGCGGAGCTCTTGATGTCGGCATGGAGGCTATGAAGAACAGGGACCAGCCTGGTGGTTTCTCGCTTCGACTTTTTCACGGCCTAACCCCTGAGACGGAGAGTAGCTGCTTCTATTTTTGGTCAACGGCCAACGGCTACCGTCAAGATGAACCCCAGGCGACGGTGGACCTTTTCAATGAAATCAGCATCGCCTTTAACGAAGACAAGCAAATCGTCGAAGCGCAACAAAAGATGCTGGAGGCCACAGGCGAAGCAGGTCTTGTGGACATTGTTTCAGATGCGGCGCGCGTCCATATGCGACGTACGGTCAACCGCATCCTTGCCGAAGAGCTCGCAGAATCCACCGAAGCCCAGGCAAAGGAGACGGCGTGAGCGTCGGCGCGACCTTCACGGTGCATGTAGTCGCAGTCCGAGAGGAGGCTGAAGGCATTCGCAGCATCGAGCTTGCAGCCCCTGAAGGAGGACTGCTCCCCGCGTTCACGGCTGGTGCTCATATCGATGTCCATCTTTCCGAGAACATGGTGCGGCAGTACTCTCTTTGTAACCATCCACAGGAGCGCCATCGCTATGTGATAGCCGTGATGCTCGACCCTCAAGGTCGAGGGGGCTCTCGCCGCATCCACTCTCTCACGGTCGGTGAGCGCTTGCGCATCAGTGAGCCGAAGAACTTCTTCGAGCTCTCAAGCAGCGGAAAAAGCCTACTCATTGCGGGCGGTATTGGCATTACCCCCATCCTCTGTATGGCCCAAAGTCTGGCGAGCGTCGGGCGCACGTTCTCAATGCACTACGCTGCGCGAACACGCTCCTGCACAGCGTTTATGAACCAAATTCGGCGCTCCGATTTCGCTCAGTCTGTTTCGTATTACTGGAGTAAGGAGCTCGATGGGAAGAGGCTAGACTTTGCTCATCTGCTCGAATGCTCAGGACCAGAGGACCATTTGTATGTGTGTGGTCCACGCGGCTTCATGGAGGCGGCCCTCCAGACCGCCAGAGCGAAGGGATGGCCGGAGCCACGGCTCCACTACGAGTTCTTTACTGGTGAGAAGGTTCGTTTAGACACCGACTCGACTTTTTCTGTGCGGCTGGCCAGTTCGGGCAAGACCGTTGAAATCGCACCGGACAAGAGCGTTGTCGAAGCGCTTGCTGAGGTCGGCGTGGAGATTCCTACATCCTGCGAGCAGGGCATTTGCGGCACCTGTTTGACCGGAGTCCTTAGCGGTGAGCCAGACCATCGCGACATGTTTCTCACCCCCGAAGAGCAAGCACGTAACGACAAATTTTTGCCATGCTGCTCAAGGTCCAAGTCCCAAGAGCTTGTGCTTGACCTTTGAGGGTTCCGTCAATGTCGATGAGTTCATGAGTCTTTCAACTTGTGAGCCGCTTGCCCCTCTGCTGTGCTGCAAGGTGCGGCCAACGCCAGGGGCGCCGGCAGCAAGGGTGGACGGTCGTCTGATGCGCTCATTCCTATGCACTGCCAGTGTTTGGAAAGTATCCGACGGTGTTCTGGCGAAACGTGGGGTCTTCTTCTTAGCGGGGGTGGTTTTCTTCGAAGTGGCCATCCCCTCGTGTGGCGACCTGAGGGGTAGAACCAGTTAACGCGTGCTAGAGCAAGGCCTGCATTGCTTCCATGCGACTGGCCTTCGCCTCATCCTTGTCGAATTTCCAGAGGGACGTCACATACATCCGGTTGTGTCCGGGGTGTTCATCTGCGTAGACATTTATCTGCGTGGATACCAGTACACCATCACAGCGACCGCTCAGCACTGCCCGCTGGAACGTCTCACGATGCCTATCAACAAAATCTTGGTTGATGCCCTGTATGAACGCGGCTGCCGCTAATTTTGTTGGCGCTTGCAGGATGCGCTCTTGTGGGGTCAGGTCGTCGAGGTTGAATGCCACGATTCCCGGGTATGTTGAGGCGGCAAGTACCCGGCAGCCCCTCCCTGCCGATAGCCCATTTCGATCAGACGGCACTGCCCAGCAAACACCTTGGTTGAGAGTTCTCTGCTGTATTCGCCAGCCATGGCTCGCTTGACACCCTTGACGATCGTTGCGACGGGCGATCCATCGTTCTCGAACTGTTCGGCGCAATAGGTGACTTGAATTCCGGCCCGACGGCACACGTATTCGTAGTAGGCACTCTCGTCCGCATCCTGAAACCGCCCCCAGCGACTGACGTCGTAGACGAGGATCACCTTGAAGGGCGCCTGGCCGGACTCCACCGCCCTCAGCAGGGCTTTGAGTGCATCACGCCCATCTATCCTCAAACCACTTTTGCCCTCGTCCGCGAAAGTCTGGATGACCTCCATGCCTCGCTGCTTTGCATAGACAAGGATCTTGTCCCGCTGGTTATCCGTGGAGTACTGCTGATGCTCAGTCGACATCCTGACGTAGGCTGCCGCAGGAATCAGGGAACCAGGATTTTTGGGTTCAGCGTGTTGCATGTGTCCCCCAGCGAGAAGACTGCCAACCATTGCGCGATAGGCGAAGGAGCCGCGTTCGCATTCGGGCAGACGTTATCAGTGAGGGCCAATCTCGCCTATCAAGTCGTCTCTTGAGCAGCAGGGGAAGAAGACGCCTGAGCCTGAGCGCACATTTCAATCTTCAAGGTGCACGTGATGAATCCACCAGAGCTCTGCGAGCAATCAATGTCCAAGGAGGGTTCGCGAGGGGCTGCCCGTTTAGCCTTCTTCCTTTTGGGTGAGGACGCGTACTCACAGATCTTCATCAGGGCCTGCGAGATGGCTGCCGCAACATCGATGAGGGAGCATGACCCGTCGCCCCTGCTGCCGCGATAGTTCTTCCAGTAGTCCGGGTTTCGCTTGACCCAAGCCGCATGGGCTTTACTCTGATTCGCAGCGTAGTCCTTGTCACTTCGACGCTTCGTCTTCTGCCAGAGAAGCTTTCGTGCTGCCTGGCACTGCGCTTCTGAGCAGTAAGCTTGGTTAGGGCTCTGAGCCCTTGGGAAAAACTTCTTGCCGCAAGCGCTGCACCAGCGTTCGTTCATGGGGACACCTCCATCACGATAGGGACTGCACACCAACTTAACTTTTGCGTTGCATCCTTAGAC
>Ga0255128_1001145_pt1 | contig 11949 bp, 13 predicted proteins | sample Law_Miss_RepC_8d_FD_188562 | JGI IMG/M metagenome (GOLD analysis project Ga0255128, IMG submission 188562) | Freshwater microbial communities from St. Lawrence River, New York, United States - Law_Miss_RepC_8d | ecosystem: Environmental > Aquatic > Freshwater > River | place: USA: New York... | reverse complement strand
ACTTTGTCCTTGGCATCCCCCTTGTTCATACCAGGCAAGGTTTCCCACATGAAGTCGATACCAGCAGAGACGATCAGGCGGTCATAGCTCAGCTCTGTCCCACCGGCCAGCTTGACGATGCGCTTGTCAGCGTCGATGCTGTTGACGCGGTCCTTGACCACCTTCACGCCATGGCGCTTGGTTAAGTTGTCGTAGGGGGTGGTGATGTCGGTGATGGTCTTGCTGCCACCGATCACCAGGTTGGAGATAGGGCAAGAGATGAAGGCATCGTTGGGCTCGACCAGGGTCACCTGGATCTTGTGCTCAGACCACATGCGCAGGTATTTGGCGGCCGTGGCACCGGAGTAGCCCCCGCCAATGACCACCACCTTGGGGCCGCTGCCGCCACCCACGGTGGCACAGCCCGAAACCAGTCCCATGGCACCCAAAGCGGAGCCGGTCTGCAGAAAATGACGACGTTGCATGGCGGTTTTCCTTATTTCTTTTGTGCAGCAAAGTAGCTGGCGATGGCAACGATTTGCTCGTCGGAATAGCCCTTGGCGAGCTGGTGCATGATGGTGGCGGGCTTGCGGCCGGCCTTGAAGTCGAGCATTTTCTTGACCATGTCATCTTTGTTGGCACCTGCCAAAGATTCCATGCCGGGCTGGGCACGGCCATCGGTGCCGTGGCAAGCCGCGCAAGATGCGGCCCAGCTGCGCACATGCAGCGGATCGACCTGGGCTTGGGCCAGGCCAGACAAAGCGACCAAAGCGGCCGCTGTCAGAGCGTGTTGAATCTTCATGGGTTTTCCTCGGAAAAACAGTCGGGGCGGATGAACGTCTTAACGCCCATCAGGGGCGCAAGTACACAAATTTTTCGTTGGCCTGCAGTTTGGCCACTTCGGCCACACCGGAAGGCACCACTTTGGCTTCCATCAACAGTTTGTCGGCCGAAATCTTGCGCGACACCAAGGTGTTGTTGCACACACGGAACTCCACGCCTTTGTTGACCAAGTCAGCCACTCCACCGGCAAAAGGTTGGTCCAACTGGTTGGTGGCACCACTGATCAAAAAGTCGATGCCCAAGCCGTGGGAAACCACCACGATTTTGGCGGTTGGGTCGGCATTGAGGTGGTTGCGGATGTTGCCAATGGCCCGTGAGGCCTGAGGGATGCCTTCGCTCAGGTGGTAAACCACCTTGATCTCGGCCCAGCTCAGGGTGCAGGCCAAGAGGCCGAAAATTAACAGCAGATGCTTCTTCATTCATTACTCCTTATGTATGGATGTTAGCCGGGTCCACTGCGAAAGCGTGCCCGTGAAAACCCGGTCTGAAACTGACGTCGAACTTTCAATCGCTTTCACTGGCGATCTGCACGCACACGGCACGGCAGAGCGTAACGACGCGGTCGTTGATGATGCGGTAATAAATTTGTACACCTTCGCGGCGTTTGCCCAAGACACCCGACTGGTAAAGGGTGTTCAGGTGCTGCGACATGTTGGGCTGCGTGGTGTCGATTTCGGCCAGCAACTCGCCTACGTTCTTTTCACCATTGCAAAGGGCGCTGATGATGCGCAAGCGCATCGGGGCCGACATGACACGAAAGACCTCGGCGGCTTTTTCAAAAACCTCTTCCGATTCGGTCAAGACGTTATCTTCTGTTGCTGTTGTTTTGGCCATGGTGTCTTTTCTTGGTTTACCTCAAGTACCGCACGATTGTCCAGCAAAAGTCTGTGGTCAGACCCATGCGAACGAGTCGGCCAGGCGCACGGTAAGCTGGCTGGCATCAAGCTTTTATATTGTGGCGAACTTTGACGCAGTATCAAACCATTGATTTGTTCTTTACTTATGCAGAAATACAAATAAGCGGCCTGAGACGCCAAGGGCTCAGGTTTTGGGCAGCGTCACACCCACTTGCCCTTGGTATTTGCCGCCCCGGTCCTTGTAGCTGGTCTCGCAGACGTCGTCTTTGTCGCTCTCAAAAAACAACACCTGGGCGCAGCCTTCCCCGGCATAAATTTTGGCGGGCAGCGGCGTGGTGTTGCTGAACTCGAGCGTCACATAACCTTCCCACTCAGGCTCGAAAGGGGTCACGTTGACGATGATGCCGCAGCGGGCGTAGGTGCTCTTGCCCAGGCAAATGGTCAGCACATTGCGTGGAATGCGGAAGTACTCCACGGTGCGGGCCAGCGCGAAGCTGTTGGGCGGGATGATGCAGACGTCGCTTTCGATGTCCACAAAACTGCGTTCATCGAAGTTTTTGGGGTCCACCACGGTGCTGTAGATGTTGGTGAAGACCTTGAATTCAGGGGCGCAGCGGATGTCGTAGCCATAGCTGCTGGTGCCGTAGCTGACGATTTTTTGGCCACTCGCATCCTTGCGGATCTGTCCTGGCTCAAACGGCTCAATCATGCCGTGCTCTTCGGCCATGCGGCGAATCCATTTGTCGCTCTTGATGCTCATCGCTCAACCTTTGAATGTTTTGGACATTTTAAGGGCGAGCGCAAAGACCCCTGAGGACGGTGATGAGCCATACCCAGGAGTTGGAACACAAACTGCCTCCTGTTGTCACGCAAAGGACGCGGCAACCGTGTCAACCAAAAAATATCGTATACGATATTCGAAACATCATTGCAAACCATGCTCCCTTGGATCACCCACGACACCTCTGACCGCATCAAAACCATGCGAGATACCTCACTGGCCAAGCTGGTGCGGGAGGATTTGCTCGAGCACATCCTCAAGGGTCAGCTGGTACCGGGTGACCGCATCAACGAACCGGATGTTGCCAAGCGCTTGCAGGTGTCACGGGTGCCTGTGCGGGAGGCTTTGCGCGAATTGGAGAGTTCCGGGCTGGTGGTCTCCCGCAAACACGCGGGTGTGTTTGTCCGAGCCATCGAAGCCCAAGAGGTGCGCGATTTGTACGAGATCCGCAGCCTGCTCGACGGTTTTGCTGGCGCCAAAGCAGCCGCCTTGCCCACCCCCGCCCGACAAGCGCTGACCCAGGCCCTGAATGCCTCCATCGCCACGATGCGAGAAGCCAACGCACAACACAAGTTGTCCGCCTATTACTCGGAAAACCTGCATTTTCACTGGCTGATCGTGGTGGCTGCCCACAACGAGCAGCTCAGCCACACCTACCAAGAGGTGGTGCAAAAACTGCACTTGGCACGACTGCAAAGCTTGGCCCAAGTCAGCGGCATGGCCACCTCGATTGCAGAACACCAGAGGATCAGCCAAGCCATTGAGCTGAGGGATGTCCGCCGCGCCCAGAGCCTGCTGGCCGATCACGTCACCCAAGCGCACCAGCGCTTGAGCCGAAGCCTGACAGGCACCGAAACGATTTCAACCACCCCAGAGGAGACACCATGAAAAGACGCACACTGATACAAGCCGCCCCCATGCTGATGGCCATGCCCGGCCTGGCCTCGGCACAAGCGGCCTACCCTAACCGCCCCATCAAGTACATCGTGCCTGTGGCCCCCGGCGGCGGCTCGGACATGATTGGCCGCCAACTGTGCGACCGCCTGGGCAAAGTGCTTGGCCAATCCATGGTGGTGGAAAACCACGGTGGCGGTGGCGGTGTGATCGCCTCGCAAATGGCCGCCAAAGCCGCCCCCGATGGCTACACCCTGATGCAAGGCTACGTGGCCACACACGGCACAGCACCCGCCACCCGCAAACTCAGCTACGACCCGATCAAGGACTACACCCCCATCGGCATGATCGGCAGCACACCCAATGTGTTGGTGGTCAACACGAACGTCCCCGCCAAAGACGTCAAAGCGTTCATCGATTACGTCAAGAAAAACCCCGGCAAAATTTCTTATGGCTCTGCCGGAGCTGGCTCTTTGACCCATCTGACGGCCGAGTTGTTCAAGGCGCAAACTGGAGCCTTCATGGTGCACATCCCCTACCGCGGCATTGCTCCAGCCACCACCGATGTGATCGCGGGCCAAACACAAGCCATGTTCCCCGGTTTGGCCGCGGCCCTGCCGCACATCCGCAGCGGCCGTGTGCGGGCCCTGGCGGTCACGGGCACGCAACGCCACCCCGCACTCAAAGATGTGCCCACCATGGAAGAAGCCGGTCTCAAGGGCTTTGATGCCCAGCAGTGGTACGGGGTGGTGGGCCCCGCTGGCATGCCTGCCAACCTGGTCAAGCAACTCAACGACGCCATGGCCCAAGTGCTGGCCCAACCGGACTTCCGGGAAAAGCTCAGCGCCGAAGCCGTCGAGCTGACCCCCATGACCCCCACCCAATTTCTGGATTACATGAAGAAAGACCTGGCCCGCTGGACCGACTTGGCCCGCGAACGCAAGATCAATCTCGATGCCTGATTTTTTAACCTGACTGGACTGCACATGACCATCAACACCGCTGTGGCCGCTGACCACAACGCCCCGCCCATCACGGCACAACTGGCCCAATTTGTGGCCGAGCACCCCAGCCAAGGCTGGAGCGAAACCGTCGAGCACGAAGCCCACCGCACATTTTTAAACTGGCTGGGCTGCGCGATCGGTGCGGCGAAACACGAGGCCGTTGAGTCAGCCTTGGCTGCTGTGAACATGCTCTCACCCGCACCACAGGCCACGCTGGCTGGGCGTTCGGAGCGAGTGGACATGGCGAGTGCTGCCCTGATCAACGGCATCTCCTCGCACACCTTTGACTTTGACGACACCCACCTCAAAACCATCATCCACCCGGCAGGCCCCGTGGCGTCTGCGGTGATGGCTTTGGCCGAAACCCAAAACAGCTCGGGCCGCCAGGTCATGGACGCACTGGTGCTGGGCATTGACGTGGCCTGCCGCATGGGCAACCTGGTGTACCCGGAGCACTACGACCGCGGCTGGCACATCACGGGCTCGACCGGCACCTTGGGTGCTGCCGCTGCATGCGCACGTTTGTTGGGCCTGAATGCACAGCAAACCGCCATGGCCTTGGGCATTGCGGCTTCGCAACCCGTGGGCTTGCGTGAGCAATTTGGCACCATGACCAAGCCTTTCCATCCCGGTGGCGCAGCCCGCGCGGGTTTGATGTCTGCCCTCATGGCCAAACATGGCTTCACCTCCAGCACCCGTGCGCTGGAAGCGCCACGCGGCTGGGCGCAGGTCTTGTCCACCAAATACGACTGGCGTGAGGCGCAAGACGAGTTGGGCCAGCGTTTTGAAATCAGCTTCAACGCTTACAAGCCCTTTGCCTGCGGCATCGTGATCCACCCCAGCATCGATGCTTGCGCCCAACTGCGTGCACAAGGCGTCAAGCCCGAAGAAGTCAAGAGCATCGAGCTGCGCGTGCACCCGCTGGTGCTGGAGCTGACCGGCAAGAAGACACCGCAAGACGGCTTGCAAGGCAAGTTCAGCGTGTACCACGGCTGCGCCGTCGGCCTGATCTTTGGCCGTGCGGGCGAAGAAGAGTTTTCTGACCACATCGTGCGCCGCGAAGACGTGGTGAGCCTGCGTGACAAAGTCCAAGCCGTGGTGGACACCTCGGTGCGCGAAGAAAGCGTTTACGTCACCGCCCACCTGACAGATGGCCGCAGCGTGAAGGTGCATGTGGAGCACGCCATTGGCTCCCTGCAAAAACCCATGACCGATGCCGATTTGGAAAGCAAGTTCCGCGACTTGTCCGACCCGATCTTGGGCGGCGCCCGGGTGAATGACATTTTGAAAACTTGCTGGAGCCTCGGGCAAGCCCCCAACCTGCAAGCTTTGCTGGCCTTGCTCAAGCCCTGATTCATCAGGCGCTGACCCTAAGCCGAGGCCATTGTGCCTCGGCTTTTTTATGCGATCGTCTTCAAGCGGCTACCAGAATGGCTTGAAGGCTTCAGCGCGTCACGCGCCCCTGAACGCCTTGCACCAGGTAGTTCATGTTCAGGATCTGGGCATCGCTCAAGCTTTGACCCGCAGGCACCACCAGCTTGCCTTCGTTGTCGGTGATGGGGCCTGCAAAAGGTAGCAACTTGCCCGTGCCGACCAGCCTTTGCTTGGCCAGCACTTCGTCTTGAACAGCCTTGGGCACTTTGGGGCCAAACTCGCCCACACGGATCATGCCGTCCTTGATGCCACCCCACACATTGCCCGAAGTCCAGGTGCCGGATACAGCGGCTTTGATGCGTGAGGTGTAGTAGTCACCCCACTGGTGGGTCACGGCGATGATCTGCGCATCCGGTCCGATCTTGCGCATGTCCGAGTGGTAGGCCACGGCCATCTTGCCGCGCTCTTGGGCTGCGGCCATCACGGCAGTCGATCCCGTGTGGAAAGCGATCACATCCACATCCTGGTTGAACAAGGCCATGGCCGCTTCGCGCTCTTTCGGTGGGTCAAACCAGGCGTTGAGCCAGACCACCTTGACGGTGGCTTTGGGGTTGACCGAGCGCATGCCCAAAGTGAACGCGTTGATGCCCTGCAGGACTTCGGGAATCGGAAAGCCCGCCACATAACCGGCCACATTCGTTTTCGTCATGCGACCCGACGCGATGCCCGCCAAATAGCGGCCCTCGTAATAGCGGGCGTTGGCGGCCGCCACGTTGGGGGCGGTCTTGAAACCGGTCACCGACTCGAATTTCACGTTTGGAAAGTCTTTGGCCACCCGCAGCGTGGGCTCCATGTAGCCAAAGCTGGGCGTGAAAATGATCTGGTGGCCCTGCTGAGCCAGATCGCGGATCACGCGCTCGGCATCCGAACCTTCGGCCACATCGGCCACAAAGGTGGTTTTGACCTGATCGCCCAAAGCCCGCTCAACGGCCTTGCGGCCCTCGTCGTGCTGACGCGTCCAGCCCGCCTCGGTGATGGGCGAGACATAGACAAAACCGGCTTTGATGGGCTCGGTGGTTTTGGTGGGTGTTTGTGCCTGAACGGCAGATGAAAAAAAGCAGGCGGCCACGAGCGTGGCAGCGAGGTTTTTATACATGGTAGTCCTCTACATGGCCCCGAAGATTGAACAAAACAAAGCCCGCCGGGGCAGCGGGCTCCAGTGGTGAATTTTAACCCGAGTGCACAAGCCCTCAATCCTGCTCCGCAAACCCCTGAAAACACGCTGCCAATTCTTGCATCCAGCGGTGCTTGTCCGCCTTGGGCGCAAAACTCGCTTCGATGCTGTTGGCGGCCAGTTTGTAGGCTTGCTGGGCATTCAGGTGCAGCGCGGCAAAGGTTTGCAGGTAGTTGTCGTTCAGATAGCCGCCAAAGTAGGCCGGGTCGTCCGAGTTGAGGGTGATACACAGACCGGCATCCAGCATCTGGCCGAGGTTGTGGTCGGCCAGGTTTTGGAACACACACAGTTTGAGGTTTGACAACGGGCACACGGTGAGTGGCATGTGGCTGTCGGCAAGCCGCTGCATCAACGCGGCATCGTGGATGGCTTGCACGCCGTGGTCAATGCGCTCGACCTGCAGCACGTCGAGTGCTCCCCAGATGTAGGCGGGTGGGCCTTCTTCGCCCGCATGGGCCACGCAGTGCAAGCCCAGCTCGCGGGCGCGGGCAAAGACGCGGGCAAACTTTTCGGGCGGGTGGCCCAGCTCGCTCGAATCAAGCCCCACACCGATGAAGTGTTCCCGCCAGGGCATGGCTTCTTGCAAAGTGACCAATGCCTCTTCTTCAGACAGGTGGCGCAAGAAGCACAAGATCAAATCAGCGCTGATGCTCAGTTGAGTTTGCGCATCGCGGCAGGCGCGACTCAGGCCTTCAATGACCGCAGCCATCGGCACACCCCGCGCCGTGTGGGTTTGGGGGTCAAAGAACAGTTCGGCCCGCACCACATGGTCGGCGGCGGCTTTTTCAAAATAGGCCCAGGCCATGTCGTAAAAATCCTGCTCGTGCAGCAGCACACTGGCCCCGGCGTAATACAAATCTAGAAAACTTTGCAGGTTGGTGAAGGCATAAGCGCTGCGCAAAGCGGCCACATCGGCATAGGGCAGTGGGACACTGTTGCGTTTGGCCAGCGCAAAGATCAACTCGGGCTCGAGTGAGCCCTCAATGTGAATGTGCAGCTCGGCCTTGGGCATGAGACTCAGCAACGCAGGCAAGCGCTCTGGGGGGATCGCATGGACTTTGAACATGGTCAATCCTGAAAAAATTGGGCGCGGATGGAGGCTTCGTCGAGCCGATCAAAACAAGCGTTGTGCCGGTCGGACAAAGGCCCATGGCCCGGCATCACTTGGCCTGCAGGGCCATAGCCCACGGCCTTGAACTTCCATTGGCCATTGACCCACTTGAAGTTGCCGACATGCAAGCCATACGGGTCGTGCAAAGCATGTACGCCCTCGGTGATTTTTTGAATGTGCATGCTGGCAGTATCCATGCAATTCAACGGCTTTGAAAATCGCCCCGTTCCATCCACCACGACACCGCAAAACCGGCCACCAGGCCCCAGAAAGCCGCGCCAATGTTGAACAAGCCGATGTCGGCCACCGTGACCAGCAAACTCACCAACGAGCCGAGTGAAAACTTGCCCGCACCAAACGAAGCTACAAACGCGCCCTGCAACACGCGCAGCATGGCCAAGCCGCCCAGCACCATGATGAACTCTTTGGGCGCAGCCAGCATCCAACCCGTGAAGGTGGGCGCCATCAAACCAAACAACAGCGCCAGCACACCAAACATCAGCGCCCCGGTGTAGTGGCGCGATTTCTCGCCGGACGAGGTGAGCAAGCCATTGGTGGGCCCCGTGAGGCAGGTGCTGACCGCACCAAACACGGCACTCACCGCCGCGCCGACGCCACAGGCCACCGCGATCATGTTCACAGGTGGCTCGTGTCCAGCGTTTTTGAGCACGGCCACGCCCTGCCCGTTTTGCACCACCAGCACCGTGATGGCCAGGGGCACCACCAGCTCCAGCATCGCGGCAAACGACCACACCGGAGCCTGAATGATGGGCTGCGCCAAAGCCAATTGCCCCACGGCAGCCGCATCGAGACGGCCAGATACCGCCACCGCCAAAGCGCCCACCAGCAAGGCACCAATGACCGGCGGCAGGCGCTTGCCCCAATCGGCCCGGGCAGACAGCAACAAAAAGACCGCCACCATGGGCGCTGCAATGGCCACGTCGCTCTGCAACGCCCGCACGATGTCCAGGCCAAAGCGCAAGAAGACCCCGGCCACCATGCCCATGACAATGGGCATGGGCAGCGCCGCCATGACACGCTTGACCCAGCCGCTCAGGCCCAGCACCAAAATCAGCGCACTGGTCGCATAAAAAGCGCCAATCACCTCGGCAAAACTCAGGTGCTGCAAGGCTGGCCCCACCAAGACCGTGCCGGGAATCGTCCAGCCAAAAGCCAACGGTGTGGTGTAGCGCCAGCTCATGAGCAAACTGACCAGGCCATTGACAAAAAACACGCCAAAAACCCAAGACGCCAGCTCTTCGGGCGACAAATGGCCACGCGTGCCCACCGACAAGATGACGGCCACCGGCCCTGTCGCGGCAAAGATGAAACCGATCAGGGCGTTGGCAGCGTAGGTGGTGCCGAAGTGGGCGCGGATTTGCTGCAGCGTTGGGGCGGCAGCAGCAGGAGATTCCAAATGTTTGAACAAAGCGGGACCTTTGCGGGGGTACTGAACCCTGCCAGCGTATCAAACCTGCTGCATTTAGCCGTCACCAAGGGGGCAACAGAATGATAAAAAGCCGCCCAACTTGCGTCAGGCGGCTTTCAGATCAGAGGGCGCTGAGCTCCCGATCAACTCAGAAGCAACAGGCCCTGCGGATTTCCCATCACTTGCCTGGGATCTTGCCTTCCACGCCCTTGACGTAGAACATCACGCCGCCTAGGAACTTGTCGTCGGCCACAGCGTCTTTGGCCAGCATTTCCTTACCGGCTTGGTCCACGATCGGGCCTTTCCAGATGGAGAAGCTGCCGTCTTTCAGACCGGCTTTGATCTCGCCGATTTTCTTTTGTGTGTCTTCTGGCACGTCAGCGGCCACATTGACCATGTCAATGGCACCTTCTTTCACGCCCCACCAGCTTTGGCCAGTGCTCCACTTGCCTTCCAGGGCTTCACCCACGGCCTTGACGTAGTAAGGACCCCAGTTGATCACGGCCGAGCCCAGGTGGGCCTTGGGGCCGTAGGCGGTCATGTCGGAGTCCCAACCAAAGGCACGCTTGCCCATTTTTTCGGCGGTCTGCAGCACAGCCGACGAGTCGGTGTTTTGCATCAGCACGTCCGCGCCGCCATTGATCAGCGAGGTGGCGGCTTCTGTTTCTTTTGGTGGGTTGAACCACTCGTTCACCCAGACCACCTTGGTTTTGATCTTGGGGTTGACCGACTGGGCACCCATGGTGAAGCTGTTGATGTTGCGCACCACTTCAGGGATTGGGATGGAGGCGACCACGCCCAGGGTGTTGGTCTTGGTCATCTTGCCTGCAATCACGCCAGCCATGTACGCGCCTTCGTAGGTGCGGCTGTCATAGGTGCGCATGTTTTCGGCGGTTTTGTAACCGGTGGCGTGCTCGAACTTCACACCCTTGTTGTCAGCCGCCACTTTGAGCATGGGCTCCATGTAGCCAAAAGTGGTGCCAAAAATCAGCTTGTTGCCTTGGGCGGCCATGTCGCGGATCACGCGCTCGGCGTCAGCGCTTTCTGGCACTTTTTCCACAAAGGTGGTGACCACTTTGTCGCCAAAGGCTTTTTCGATTTCCTTGCGGCCGTTGTCGTGCGCAAAGGTCCAGCCGCCGTCGCCCACAGGGCCGACATATGCAAACGCGATCTTCAGCGGCTCGGCCTTGGCGGGCGCAGCAGCCGGGGCTTCAGCCTTGGGGGCTTCTTCTTTTTTGCCACAACCAACCAATGCGGCGGCTGCCACAGCGGTCAGGGCCACCATCTTGACGATGGAGCGCTTGGAGATGTCTGTCATGTCAGGTCCTTTTTGAACAGAGTTACAGGGGTTGGAAAAAAAAGCAATTATGAACCGGGATAAAAGGGCTTGCCCAGCGAGGCCGGCATGTTCACGCGAATCCACGTCGGATTACGCGAGATCAGCGCCAGCACCACGATGGTGGCGATGTAGGGCAGCGCCGTGAGCAACTGGCTGGGCACTTGCACGCCTATGCCTTGCAAATGGAACTGCAGCATGGTCACACCACCAAAGAGATAAGCACCCAGCAAGACCCGTGCCGGACGCCAAGTGGCAAAGGTGGTCAGGGCCAGGGCAATCCAGCCCTTGCCTGCCACCATGCCCTCGACCCACAGTGGGGTGTAGATGACGGAGATGTAAGCCCCGGCCAGTCCGCACAAAGCCCCCCCGACCACCACCGCCGCCAGACGGATGCGGCGCACCGGATAACCCAAAGCGTGGGCCGAGGCGGGCGACTCGCCCACCGCCCGCAGCACCAAACCGGTGCGGCTTTTGTAAAGGAACCAAATCAGGGCCAACACCAGAGCCATCGCCCCATACACAAGCGGGTGCTGCTTGAACAAGGCGGGCCCCACCAGAGGTATATCGGCCAGATAAGGCACCGCAAAATGGGGCCGGTCCGGCAGTTTTTCTTTCACATAGCCGATGCCCACAAAGGCTGAAAAACCTACGCCAAACAGGCTCAGCGCCAGGCCCGTGGCGTATTGGTTGGTGCCCAGCCAAATGACCAGCACCCCAAAAATGGCCGCCAACACCGCGCCCGCGCCCATACCGGCCGCAAAGCCTAACCAGTCGTTGCCCGTGTGCACCACGGCCGCAAAGCCCGCGATGGCCGCGCACAGCATCATGCCCTCGGCCCCCAAGTTCACCACGCCTGCTTTTTCATTGATCAGCAAACCCAAAGCGGCGATGGCCAGCACCGTACCCGCATTCAGGGTGGCTGCGATCAGCAATGCATACGACTCCATCACACGCCCCCTTTCTTGACACCCGCCCAGCGCAGGCGGTAAGCCACCAGCGTGTCACACGCCAACAGGCAAAACAGCAGCAAGCCCTGGAACACGCCCGTGATCGACTTGGGCAGCCCCAAGCGCGACTGCGCGAGTTCACCGCCGATGTAGAACA
>Ga0255128_1001137_pt1 | contig 11977 bp, 11 predicted proteins | sample Law_Miss_RepC_8d_FD_188562 | JGI IMG/M metagenome (GOLD analysis project Ga0255128, IMG submission 188562) | Freshwater microbial communities from St. Lawrence River, New York, United States - Law_Miss_RepC_8d | ecosystem: Environmental > Aquatic > Freshwater > River | place: USA: New York... | reverse complement strand
AAGGCAATGCCTGGGTGCCGACCAAAATCGTCGAGGAACTCAAGCCCAAGGCACGCGCTGCCGGTTTGTGGAACCTGTTTTTGCCCAAGTCCATCCGCGCACCCCAAGGCCTGTCCAACCTCGAATACGCACCACTGTGCGAGATCATGGGCCGCGTGCCTTTTGCTGCTGAAATCTTCAACTGCTCAGCACCCGACACCGGCAACATGGAAACGCTGGAGCGCTACGCCAGCGAAAGCCTCAAAGACACCTGGCTCGAGCCCCTGCTTCGCGGCGAAATCCGCTCGGCCTTCTTGATGACCGAGCCCGATGTGGCCTCGTCGGATGCCACGAACATCGAATGCGAGATCCGCCGCGACGGCAATGATTACGTCATCAACGGCCGCAAGTGGTGGTCGTCCGGCGCGGGTGACCCACGCTGCGCGGTCTACATCGTCATGGGCAAAACCAACCCCGACGCGGGCCGCCACGAGCAGCAGTCCATGATCGTGGTGCCCGCCAATTCGCCCGGCATCACCGTGGTGCGTGCCCTGTCGGTGTTTGGCTACGATGACGCCCCACACGGTCACATGGAGGTGGTGCTCAAGAACGTGCGCGTGCCAGCCGAGAACATTTTGCTGGGCGAAGGCCGTGGCTTCGAAATCGCCCAAGGCCGCTTGGGACCTGGCCGCATCCACCACTGCATGCGCACCATCGGCATCGCCGAGCGTGCCCTGGAGTTGATGTGCAAACGCTTGAACGAGCGCGTGGCCTTTGGCCGCGAAGTGGCCCGCCAGACCGTGTGGCAAGAGCGCATTGCAGAGTCCCGCTGCATGATCGAGCAAGCCCGCTTGCTCACCCTCAAAGCCGCCTACATGATGGACACCGTGGGCAACAAGGTCGCCAAGGCCGAGATCGCGATGATCAAGATCGTGGCCCCCAACATGGCTTGCCAGATCATCGACTGGGCCATTCAGGCCCACGGTGGCGGCGGTGTGTCGCAAGACTTCCCGCTGGCCTATGCATACGCCCACCAGCGCACACTGCGCCTGGCCGACGGCCCGGACGAGGTGCACCGCAACTCGCTGGCCAAGCTCGAGTTGGCCAAGCAATTGGCTTTGCCCGGTGATTTGGGCATGCCCATCACACGCGGCAGCTGATCGACCTAGCGGCAACCCCGGCAGCGCCATCAGGGCCGCTGCTGGGTCTTCAGGCCACTTGACTTGGCCTGGCCTAAGCTGGCTTCAGTGCACCGAGCCCGCAGGCAAATCAGGCGGCAAACCGGTGAACAGGCCCGCCGCATCCACCGGGTCAAAACGGTATTGCGCACCACAAAAGTCGCAACCCACTTCGACTTGACCCTGCTCGGCGATGATGCCTTCCACCTCTTCGGTGCCCAAGCTGCGGATCATGTTGCCCACGCGTTCGCGGTTGCAACGGCAGGCAAAGCGCGGGCCGGTTTCGCCCATCAAAGGCTCAAAACGGGCCAGCGGCTCCTCCCAATACAGTCGGTGCAAGATGGTTTCGGCATCCAAGCCCAGCAGTTCTTCGCGCTTGAGGCTTTTGGTCAAAATCGAGATGCGGCTGAAGTCTTCGCTTTGGCCCAGCACGGACTCGCGCATCAGTGAATCGGTTTTACCAGCCAGATTGCCCTCGCCTTCGATGGGCAGGCGCTGGATCAGCAAACCTGCAGCCACCTTGTCGTCGGCCGCCAGCACCAACACGGTGTCGAGCTGTTCGGACTGCAGCATGTAGTGCTCTAGCACTTCGCTGATGTTTTCGAGCTTTTCGCCCCGGTCACCAAACAGCGGCACCACGCCTTGGTAAGGCTGCTGGCCGGGCAAGCGGTCTTGAGGGTCCAGGGTGATGGCGCATCGACCTTCGTTGTTCACGTTGACCATCTGGCTCAGGGTCGCGTCATCGTCCACCTGGCCTACCTGTGTGCAGGTGGCCCGCAGGCTCAGATCGGGCTGCACCTCCACAACGCCGAGCTTGACCGGGCCGTCGCCAAAAATCTGCAGCACCAAAGCGCCGTTGAACTTGATGTTGCCCTGCATCAAGACACCCGCAGCGGCCAGCTCGCCCAGCAACTGGCGCACTGGGGCGGGGTAAGCGCCGGTTTCGGAATTGGCGGCACGCCGTGCCAGGATGTCTTGCCAGGCATCGGTCAAGCGCACCAGCATGCCGCGCACCGGCAGACCTTCGAAAATGAATTTGTGGAGTTCGGACAAAGTGCAATCAACAGCCCCATGGGGCCGATCCTCAAAAGTTAAAAATCGTTGGCTGAAGCTGAAAAATCAGCTGATTTTTTTCAGGCCCGCCTTGAAGCGGCGGGCGTTCTCGACGTAATGCTTAGCGCTTTGGCGCAGGCCTTCGATCTGCTCGGGGCTCAACTCGCGCACCACCTTGGCAGGCGTGCCCATGATCATCGAGCCATCGGGAAATTCCTTGCCCTCGGTCACCAGCGAGCCGGCACCGACCAGGCAGTTCTTGCCAATCTTGGCACCGTTGAGCACCACCGCGCCAATGCCGATCAGCGACTCGTCGCCAATGGTGCAGCCGTGCAGCATGACCATGTGGCCCACGGTGACGTGTTTGCCAACCTTGATCGGTTTGCCGTGGTCGGCGTGCATGACGCTACCGTCCTGGATGTTGCTGCCCTCGCCGATCTCGATCGTCTCGGTGTCGCCACGCACCGTCACGCCAAACCAGATGCTGGCGTCCGCCGCGATTTTGACCGCGCCCATGACCTGCGCGTTGTCGGCCACCCAGGCGGTGTCGGCCACGTCGGGGGTTTGATCATCCAGTTGGTAAATGGCCATGGCGGTCTCCTGTCGGTTTGGTTTTCTTGAAAACCTACAATTGTAGGGATGCCCACCGCCTGCCGTGGGCGCTGCCAGCGATCACCATGCACACCCTGCGCTCCGCCGCCCTGATTCCTTGGGCTCAAACCGACCCGAACCTGAAGGCCCAGGCCACATTGGCACTGGACCTGAGCCTACCCGTGGGACCGGGCGACAGCCTGAGTGCCCCCTCTGCAGGCCCTGGCCGCGCTGCCCGCCCGCTGCTGGTGCCGCATACACAGCTCAAAGCCAAATCTATGGCCACGCCAGAGGGCCGGGCCATGCTGGTGCATTCGATCGCGCACATCGAGCTCAACGCCATCGACCTGGCACTTGACGTGGTCTGGCGCTTTGCGGGCATGCCAGAGGCCTTCTACACCGACTGGGTGCGCATTGCCCAAGAAGAGGCCAAGCACTTCAGCCTGCTGCGCCAGCATTTAGTCAGCCTAGGGTTTGACTACGGCGACTTTCCCGCCCACAACACCCTGTGGGACATGGCCGAGCGGACCCAGGGCGACATCCTGGCCCGCATCGGCATCGTGCCGCGCACCATGGAAGCGCGGGGCCTGGACGCCTCACCGGGCGTCAAAAACAAACTGGTCAGCGTGGGCGACCACCGGGCAGGCGAGATCCTGGACATCATTTTGGAAGACGAAATCGGCCATGTAGCTGCAGGCAACCGCTGGTACCGCCATGTGTGCGAACAACGCGGCTTGGACCCTGTGCGCACCTATGCCGAATTGATCGCGCAATACGACGCCCCCAAACTGCGCCCGCCCTTCAACATGGCGGCACGGCGGCTGGCGGGGTTTGAAGAGGCGGAGTTGGCCGCCCTGAGCTAACCCCGAGGGTGGTGCTGAGCGTGCAGTGTCTTGAGCCGCTCACGCGCCACATGGGTGTAAATGGTGGTGGTGGAGATGTCGGCGTGCCCCAGCAGCATCTGCACCGCCCTCAAATCGGCCCCGTGGTTGAGCAAATGCGTGGCAAAAGCGTGGCGCAGGGTGTGTGGTGACAAAGGCGCCGTGATGCCTGCGTCGATGGCGTAACGCTTGACCAAACTCCAGAACATGACACGCGTCATGCCGGTGCCCGGCTTGGAGCCACTGGTGGTCACAAACAGGTCTTCGGTTTGGCGTTGGCCCAGCATGGCCGGTCTGGCTTGGCCCATGTAGCGCTGCAGCCATTCACGCGCTTCTTCGCCAAAAGGCACCAAACGCTCTTTGCTGCCTTTGCCCATGATGCGCAGCACGCCTTCATTGAGGGACACATGCAAGGTTTTGAGGGTCACCAACTCGCTCACGCGCAGACCACTGGCGTACATCAGCTCCAGCATGGCGCGGTCGCGCAAACCCAGATGCGTGGCCACATCGGGCGCTCGCAACAAAGCATCGACTTGCGCCTCGCCCAAAGTTTTGGGTACACGCAGGGCCTGTTTGGCGGCCAGCATGCGCAAAGTCGGGTCAGCCTGGATCAGGCGCTCGCGCAGCGCCCATCTGAAAAAGCGCTTGAATACTGTAAGCCTGCGGTTGGCCGATGTGGCCTTGGTCTGGCCATGGCGCTCAGCAAAGTAAGACTGCAGGTGATGCTCTTGGGTCGCCTCCAGCGCCAGCCTGTGGGTTAAAAACAGCCAGGTGGCGTAGAGTGACAAATCCAGACGGTAGGCCGCCAAAGTGTTGGCAGCCAATCCGTCCTCCAGCCAGAGGGCCTCGGCAAATCGGTCGATGGCGCTCTGGCTGGCCTCGTGCATGGACTGGGATCAGTCCAGCTTGAGTTTTTGCTGATCCACGACTTTCTTGTAGACCTCAAATTCAGCCTTGATCTGGGCCGTGAACTCTTCAGGCGTGTTGGCCACCACCAAAGAGCCGGTGTCGTTGATGCGCTTGGTCACGCCCGGCTCTTGCAGGGCTTTTTTCACGCCCGCGCTGATCTTGTCAACCACCTCTTTGGGCAGGTTCTTGGGGCCCAAGATGCCGTAATAAGCCATGCGGTTGACGGGCTCCAGACCGACATCCTTGAAGGTCGGAACATTAGGCAGTTGTGACAGGCGTTGAGGCGCGGCCACGACGATGGGCACCAAGCGGCCCGACTGAATGAAAGGCAGCGCCGAAGGCAGGTTGTCAAAAATGATCGGCACTTGGCCAGCCACGGTGTCGTTCAGGGCCGGGCCCGCACCTCGGTAAGGGATGTGGGTGATGAACGCGCCAGTCAAGCTCTTCCACAATTCGGTTTGCAGATGACCAATGCCGCCTGTTCCGGACGAAGCGTAGGAGTATTTGCCAGGATTTTTCTTAACTTCGGCCAAAAATCCAGCGTAGTCTTTGGCCGGAAAGCTGGGGTGCACCGCGATCACGTTGGGCGTGGCCGCAATGTTGATGATGGGGGTGAAGTCGGTCAGGACGTTGTACGGAATCTTGGGGTTGATGGCCGGGTTGGCGGCCGTGGTCGACACCGTGGCCATGCCCAGGTTGTAACCATCGGGTGCTGCGCGGGCGGTTTCGGTCGCGCCCACCACACCGCCGCCACCGGCCTTGTTCTCAACGATCACGCTTTGGCCCAGGGCCTTGCCCAGTGGCTCGGCAATCACACGGGCCACAATGTCGGTGGTACCACCCGGGGCAAACGGCACCTGCAATTTGATGGTCTTGTTAGGGTAGGCCTGCGCCCACACCGATCCGCTGGCCAAAACGGTGACAGCCAAACCGGCTGCAGAAACCAAACTACGACGCTTCATTGATAAAACTCCTTAAAAGATCGAACATGATAGGCAAAAAACAGGGCATGTCGTGAGGGGGGAAACCCACAAAGCCTGTGCTTTTCACTTCTGAGACCGCAGGTGACAGCCACGCCCCAAAGACTTTTGCACACTCGGTTATCCTAGCCCAGTGAATTTCGCCCAACTCCTTTTTCCTGATTTTTCCCTGATCCTGTGCGGCTATCTGATCTGCCGCTACACAGCCCTGAACCGCCCAGTCTGGCAGCAGGTGGAGAGTCTTGTTTATTTCTTTCTGTTCCCAGTGCTGCTGTTTCACTCCATCGTGAAAAGCCCGCTGGACCTGGCGGCCGCCTCCAGCCTGATTGGGGCAGGCCTGAGCTTGGCGGTCGGGGCCATTGCCCTGTCTTACAGCCTGCCACACTGGCCCATTCTGGGCCGTTACCTGGACCGGCGCGACCATGCGGCGGCAGCGCAAGTGGGTTTTCGCTTCAACTCCTTCATCGGTTTGGCGCTGGTTGAGCGCTTGGCTGGCCCGGAAGGCTTGCTCATGATGGCGGTGCTGATCGGTTTTTGCGTGCCGCTGTTCAACATTGGCGCGGTCTGGCCCATGGCCCGACAAGCCCAAACGGGATTTTTACGCGAGCTGGTGCGCAACCCACTGATCATCGCCACCGCTTCGGGCCTGACGGCCAACTTGTTGGGATTTCGCATGCCCGAATTGCTGGAGCCCAGCGTCAGTCGAATTGGCGCAGCGTCCTTGGCGCTGGGCCTGATGGCAGCTGGCGCAGGCATGCAGCTGGGCAGCTTGCGCCAAGGCAAGGTGCTCAGCGCCAGCGTGCTGCTGATCAAGCACTTGTTGATGCCCTTGATGGCGTTGGGCCTGTCGCTGCTTTTTGGTCTGAACCCAACCCAGACCACCGTTTTGCTGGCTTTTTCCGCCCTGCCCACCGCGTCCACCTGCTACGTGCTGGCAGCCCGCATGGGCTACAACGGCCCCTATGTGGCGGGTTTGGTCACCCTGTCGACTTTGGCTGGCATGTTCAGTTTACCTTTTGCATTGGGCGTGCTGCGCTGAGGCCTACGAATCTTCACAATTTACAAAGCCAAACTGTTGAGACAACTCAAGGAGACACCCGTGAATTTCCATAAAAACTGGTCTCAATCGTTGATGAGATGGGCTCGCACTTTATGTTTGATGGCCGTGGTCAGTACCTTGACCGCCTGTGCGTTAACCCCACAAAAAGAAGATGGCAAAAGACAGTCTGACGCCCTCCTTCAACACCAACTTCAACACATTGAATCGCAGTGGCTGCAAACGACTGCAGACGAGCGCAGACATGTGTTTTTGGGCTCCGCGCAACATTCGCAATCATTGGTTTTTCAAAGAGACATCTTGTCCATGGAAAAAAACCTGAAAAACTTACAGCCCAAGACGGTTTCGATTTTGTTGAGCAACCAAGTACAAACACAGAAACTGGAATTTCCTTTTGCCACAACGACCAATCTGACGCGGATTTTTGATCGATTGGCCACATGGTCTCATGCCCAACCCATGTCTTTGACAGTACTGGTCTCGACGCATGGCTCACCGGGTATGCTGTCAGTCAATATTGGCAACCAGTATCACCCACCCCTTCGCACCGCGCAACTTAAAACTTGGTTAGACCATCTGCATCCCAGAACCCAAGTCACACTTTTACTGTCGGCATGCTATTCAGGCTCCTTCGTTGACGCATTGCAAGGCCTCAACAGAATGATTCTTTCGGCCTCAGCCGCCGACCGAAATTCATTTGGCTGCACCTACCACGAAAAAAACACTTGGTTCATTGGGCAACTGTTGGGGCCTCATTTTGCGCCGCAAAGCACCTGGGACGAGGTCTTCACAGCCACCCGTGCTGGCGTTGAGGCACAAGAAAGGGCTCTGCGCATGTCACCACCCTCAAACCCCCAAATCAGAAGCGCTGAATCTCTGCGAAAAATCAGTTTGGCACAGTGGTTTGGCAAGCCTGCCAATGCCCCATGATCATGCCAGGGGGTCAAAAACGTGCCAAAGACCAGGCCACCTGCTCTTGAACCACCGGATCAGGGTGTTCGCCCAAGGCGGTTAAGGCCTGATGCAAAGCCCAACGCGCATCGGACGACACATCGGCACAGGACAGTGCATTGCCTGCCGCCAAAGCCAAATTGCGCAGCCAACGGGCGTGACCAATGCGGCGAATCGCGCTGCCTTCTGTGCGGCTTAAAAACTCGGCCTCGCTCCAAGCCATCAAGTCCACGATGCTGGACGCGCTCATGCCCTCGCGGGTTTGCCAGTCGGGCACATGGCTGACTTGAGCGAACTTGTTCCAGGGGCAGGCCAACTGGCAGTCGTCGCAGCCGTAAATGCGGTTGCCAATCAGCGGGCGCAGCGCCTCGTCAATCGGCCCGGCGTGCTCGATCGTCAAATAAGAAATGCAGCGCCGAGCATCCAACTGGTAGGGCCCCACGATGGCCTGGGTGGGGCACACATCCATGCAGGCGGTGCACTGGCCGCAATGCCCCGACACCGCGGGCGTTTCGGTCAGGTCCAAGTCCACAAACAACTCACCCAGAAAAAACATGGACCCCGCCTCGCGGCTCAGCACCAGGGTGTGTTTGCCACGCCAGCCCAAGCCGCTGCGGGTGGCGAGCTCAGCCTCCATGACCGGGGCCGAATCAGTGAACACCCGGTAGCCAAAGGGGCCAATCGCCTGGGCGATGCGGTCCTGCAGTTTTTGCAGGCGGCTGCGCAAAACCTTGTGGTAATCGCGCCCCCGGGCATAGAGCGACACCACCGCCTGGCCCGGCTGCAGACTGCGGGCGGTTTCTTGGGCCAGCCAGTCCGGAGGCGTATCCGCAGGCAGGTAATCCATGCGGGCGGTGATCACGCTCACCGTGCCCGGCACCAGCTCGGCAGGGCGGGCGCGCTTCATGCCATGGCTTTCCATGTAAGCCATGCTGCCGTGGAACCCGGCGGCCAACCAAGCCTGTAATCCGGGCTCTGCCGAGGACAAATCGATGCCCGCCACGCCAATTTGGGACAATCCCAACTCGCGCGCCCAGATCTGGATCTGGGGCCACAGTTCAAGAAGGTCGATTTGAGTACGTTCAGCAGTCACCCGCCGATTGTAGAAAGCCCCGCCACCCCAGCGCATTGGGAGGGCTTGTGGCCGAACGAGACCGCCACGCAGGCCTTTGCGACTCAACTGGCGCAAAGCCTGCGCCAATGGCCGGGCGGGTGTGATGCCCGCATTGAATTGCGCGGCAACCTGGGCGCAGGCAAAACCACACTCGTGCGCCACCTGCTGCGTGCGGCCGGGGTGACGGGCCGCATCAAAAGCCCGACCTACGCCGTGGTCGAGCCCCACCAAGCAGGCGCGGGCGAGGAGGTCTGGCCGATCTGGCATTTCGACTTTTACCGATTCAACGATCCACAGGAGTGGGAAGACGCGGGCTTTCGCGACATTTTTGCCGGGCCGGGTCTCAAACTCATGGAGTGGCCCGACAAGGTGGCCGGGCAACTGCCCCCGCCCGACTGGGTGATTGCGCTGGACGCCATCGACGAAGATCAGCGCCAAGTTCGCATCAGCGCGGGCACGGCGATTGGCCAGCAATGGCTGCAGGCTTGGACTCTTGCAGGAACGCCCAACCATGCGCCCTGACCGCCGTCGCCTGCTCAAAGCCGGTTGTCTGGTGCTGAGCCTGGGTGCAGCACAGTTGGCACGCGGGGCCAACATGCTGGCCGTGCGCATCTGGCCCGCCCCCGATTACAGCCGCGTGACGCTCGAATCGGACGCGCCCCTCAGAACCACACAAACCTTCATCGCTTCGCCACCACGTCTGGCCGTAGACATCGAAGGCATGCAACTGAACGCCGCTTTGCGGGAGCTGGTGGGCAAGGTGCAGGCCTCGGACCCGAACATCGCAGGCATCCGTGTGGGCCAGTACAGCACCAACGTGGTGCGACTGGTCATCGATCTCAAACACCCCATTGCGCCACAGGTCTTCAGCCTTCAACCCGTCGCCCCTTACGCACACCGCCTGGTGCTGGACCTCTACCCCAGCCAGGCCATTGACCCGCTGGAGCAACTCATCCAGGAACGCACCGCCGCCAAACCACCGTCTGCCGTGGACAAGCTGCCCGGGGCATCGGCCTCGGTGAATGACCCTTTGGGTGACCTGATCGCCCGGCAAACCCAGGCCGGTGCACCCATGCCTCTGCCTGTGCCACTGCCCGCCCCAACGACACGCCGTCCCGACATGGCCCCAAGCGAGGGCCCCTTCATGGACAACCCCAGTCGCCCGGGCAGCTCAACCACACAGCCCCGCACCGACCGCCTGATCGTGGTCGCTCTCGACCCGGGCCACGGTGGTGAGGACCCGGGCGCCATTGGCCCCGGCGGCACACGCGAAAAAGACGTGGTGCTCAAGATCGCCAAAATGCTGCGCGAGCGCATCAACGCCAGCAGCGTGGGTGAGCACCCCATGCGGGCTTTTTTGACACGCGACGCCGACTTTTTTGTGCCCCTGCATGTGCGGGTGCAAAAAGCCCGTCGCGTGCAAGCGGACCTTTTGGTGAGCATTCACGCCGATGCTTTCTACACCCCCCGGCCGCAAGGCGCCAGCGTGTTTGCGCTCAGCCAAGGTGGTGCCACCAGTGCCGCCGCCCGCTGGATGGCACAAAAGGAAAACAAGGCCGATGTGATCGGCGGCGTGAACCTGGGCGTGCAAGACAGCCAAGTGCAACGCGCCCTGCTCGACATGAGCACCGCTGCGCAAATCAAGGACAGCCTGTCCTTGGGCAACAACTTGCTGCGCGAGATCGGCAGCGTGGGCAAGCTGCACAAACCCCGCGTGGAGCAAGCCGGTTTTGCCGTTCTCAAGGCACCCGACATCCCCAGTGTGCTGGTAGAGACCGCCTTCATCAGCAACCCGGAAGAAGAGGAAAAACTGCGCAGCGAGGTCTACCAAAAGCAACTCACCGAAGCTTTGTTGCGAGGGATCGTCCAGTATTTTTCACGCAACCCACCACTGGCTCGCAACCGGGGTATTTGACTCGGCACAATTTACGGCCGATATCCGCTTGTGCCTACACGTCTGGCAGTTCCAGCCCGCGAGCCGAGTTCAAACCTGCTTGTTTTGGCTCGTCAGCACATCCCGATCGAATTGCGCCATGGCCGCCAGCGTCATGGGGTCGGTGGCCAATTGGATGGCCAACTCGGGGCGCACTGTGACCGCGTGGGCTCCCGCGGCCATCAGGCGAGAGAGCACATCGGCAGATTTGATGCTGGCCGCCAGCAACTGCGGGCCTTGGGCTTGCACGGCCACGCAGGCGGCGACCAAGGCCCACACATCTCGCCCATCGGCCTGCAATCGGCCCACATAGGGCGCCACGAAACTCGCCCCCTGGGCCTGCGCCCAGAGCAATTGCATCGGGTTGGACAAACCTGTGAGCAGCGTCGGCACGCCCCAGGCCTGCACCTCGCGCAGCACGGCCTGCCAATCGGGGTGGCAAGGCAGCTTGAAGGTCAGGCGCACCTGGGCTTGCTCAGCGGCAGGCAGCAAAGTCCCCACCCACTGCGCGGCTTCGGACACATCGGCGCGGGGCAGCTGCAGCATCAGCGGCAAACCGGATTGCATGACCAGTGTGGGGTTGGTGGTCACGCCTTGGACTGGCGGGCAACCTGCGGGCACGGCCCATTGGCGGGCGTCGGCGCTGTCAAGGTAGAGCTTCATGCGGCATCCTGCTTGAGGAAGATGTCTTTGTCGGGGAAGAACTGGCTGTGCAGCGGCAGCAAGGCCCCGCCCAAGGCGCGGGCGTGTGCGCCGACCTGTCCGGTCAGCAGTTGCGGCTGGTGCATGCCGTCAAAACGGTACTGCGCCAGCGCCTCTTGGGTGGCGGCCATCAGGGCGCTCATGAGCGGTGCACCCAAAGAGCCGTCCATCACCACCGCGTCCAGGTCCAGCAAGGCGGCCGAACTGGCCACCGTCATGGCCAAAGCTTGGCTGGCTTGGGCGATCCAGGGGCCCGTGAATTTGGCGTAGTCGGCATGCAAGATGCCATCTTGGTGGATCAGCATAGGGTTGTGCCCGGCGGCCAGCAAGGCTTGCTCCAGCTGCCAGCCCGAGGCTTTTTGCAAGAGCTGCGGCGGCATGCCCATCTTTGGGTTCACGCTGGACGCCAGACCCACCGGCAGCGAGCCAATCGCCCCAGCGTTGCCGCGCTCGCCGCTCATGATGTGGCCCGACAGCACCAAACCGCCCCCAATGAAGGTGCCAACAAACACGTACAAAAAGCTGCGCACGCTGCGGCCATGGCCTTGCAGCAACTCGGCCACACAGGCGGCGGTGGTGTCTTTGGCAAACACCACCGGCAAATCGGTCAGGCCTTGCACACGGGCCGGCAGATCGATGTGCTCCCAGC
>Ga0255128_1001127_pt1 | contig 12026 bp, 12 predicted proteins | sample Law_Miss_RepC_8d_FD_188562 | JGI IMG/M metagenome (GOLD analysis project Ga0255128, IMG submission 188562) | Freshwater microbial communities from St. Lawrence River, New York, United States - Law_Miss_RepC_8d | ecosystem: Environmental > Aquatic > Freshwater > River | place: USA: New York... | reverse complement strand
GCTGGAGTTGCGGTCGGTGTCTTTGGCTTCGAACCAGATCTCGCGGCTCTGGATGTCGATCAGGCCCTTGGTGTAGCCCTTGAGGCCCAGGGCCTTGATGTACGCGTCTTTGACGTCTTCTTCGCTCTTGGCGGCTTGCAGCTGGGTGTAGAGGCTCACGGCAGACAATGTTGAACATTAAAGTCCACATTGTCTTGTAAATAAATTATTAAGTTCTCTTAAATTGCAACTTATCGTTTACCCAAAAGTGGCGACCGCCCCACCTTGTTGGTTTCGATCACCTGCTTGGGCGGTGCAGAAAACCCTTCAAACGCCCCACCTGCGACCCAGTCGCCCACGGCGTAAACGCGCTGATCGCGCAGGCCCTGAACGCCTTCGCTCCAAGCCATCAGCATGCGTTTGCCAATGTCTTCAAAGCCGGGGTGCTCGGTCATGGCCTGGCGCACATCTCGGCCCACGTCGGCCACGGCGTCGCTGATAGCTTGCACCATGTGTTGCTGTTCTTTGGGCTGGATGCCGAAGGTGGCGGCGATGAACTTTTGCAGGTTTTTGCCGGGCAGCCAGGTTTTTTTGCCCATGAACTCGATGCCCGGCGGGTTGTGCTGAAAGCCCGCATACACGCTGGTGGTCAGCATGTCGTAGGTGGGCGACAGATGCACGTCGGCGCGGCTCGTGTAGAGCAAGGCCAGGTTTTTGGCGTGGCAGTCGGCATTGCGCAGCGCGTAGGTCAGCAGCAAGGTGTTGGCCAGTTGCCGAAAGGTCTCCAGCCGCTGCGGCCCGGGCACATGGTCGCGCACGGCTTTGGCGATGCGTTCCCAGGTGGTGTCGTATTTGGCGGCGGGGCGCAGGCCCAGCAGGCTGCAAAAGTCTTCCATGCCCCAGTGGGGCTGGCCGTGCTCGTCCACATCAAAACGGTGCACCACCAGGGCTTGACCGTCGTCTGACACTTGCGTGTGGGCCGTGGGCATGATGCGCCGCGCCACTTGCATGCACAGGTGCTCGTTCAGGGCCACAAAGGGCAGCCTTGCGCTGGAGCCTTTGACGATGTGCCGCCGGGTGATCAGGCTGGCTTTGGGGTGCGCGCCCAGTGGCTGGCCTTCTTCCGTCTGCGCGTCCAGAAACTTGGGCACCACGCCCGACACGCCGCTGGTGGCGTGTTCGCGCACCAGTGCGGCAAAGGCGGCCTCGGAGTTGTCTCCCTTGAGCAGCGCGGCCACTTCAATGGGCTTGGCGGGCTCGTTCAATGGGGCGCCGGGCGCGGCCACTTGCAAGCGGCCGACCATGTTGCGGCCAATCACCGACAGCAGGGCCGCAGGGCTGGCGCCAATGTGCGGGCCAAACTGTTCTTGCAGCACTTGCAGCAAATAGCCCTCGGGCAGGTTCATTTGCAGCACGGGCGGCAGCTGGTCGTCCCAGACATAGCTCTCGGTGCGCACCGGCATGGTGAGCGACACGAAGTTGTCTGTGGCCACACCGGGGTGGTAGCTCAGCACGCTTTTGAAGTCGCCCGATGGTTCCAGCATGGCCACTTCGCGGCCCAACACGTACACCGACAGCTGCATCAAGCCGCTCCTGCCTCGGGTGTGGCTGATTGCGAACGTTCACGCCGCAGCGCGTCCAGGTTGCCGCTTTGGCCCTGGCTCATCACATCCAGCTCGGCACCCAGCACGGCCAGCACGGCCAGCAGTTTTCGGGTGCCAAATTCGGCGCTGCGGCCCCGTTCAAAGCGCGACAGTGATTCCGCCGTCACACCCGCCATGGCCGCGACATCGCCTTGCTTGAGGCCCAGCTGTTTGCGCCGTGCAGCCACGGCTTCACCGAGTTCTTGGAGGGTTTGCAATTGATATTTACATCAAGTTTTAAGGATTTCAGTCCTATTTTTGATCTAAATATCAAAAAATGCAAGCGCTGAACATCTGTTGTAAGCGAAGCGCATGGCACTTTTGTGCGGATGTGCAGGTCAATACGCCTCAAGCGTTCACATTCACCACCACCCGCCCACGCACCTGCCCCGCCAAAATTTCTGCACCCAAGTCGATCGCATCGGCCAGAGCCACTTCGCGGGTCATGCGCTCCAGCTGCGCGGTGTCCAGGTCTTGCGCCAGTCGCGCCCAGGCGGCTTCGCGCACGGCACGCGGGGCCATCACGCTGTCGATGCCCGCCAGCGTCACGCCGCGCAAGATGAAGGGTGCCATGCTCGATGGAAAGTCCATGCCCTGGGCCAAACCGCAGGCGGTGACCACACCGCCGTATTTGGTGCTGGCGCAGGCATTGGCCAAGGTGTGGCTGCCCACGGTGTCGACCACGCCCGCCCAGCGCTCTTTGGCCAGTGGCTTGCCGGGGGCCGACAGTTCGGCCCGGTCCATCACATCGGCCGCGCCCAGCTGGCGCAGGTAGTCGGCCTCTTGCATGCGGCCGGTGCTCGCCACCACGCGGTAGCCCAGTTTGGCCAGCAGTGCGATCGCCACGCTGCCCACGCCGCCGCCCGCGCCCGTGACCAAAATGTCGCCCTTGTCGGGTGTGACGCCGTGCTTTTGCAGCGCCATCACACACAGCATGGCGGTGTAACCGGCCGTGCCAATCGCCATGGCTTGGCGCGGGGTGAAGGCGGCAGGCAGCTTGACCAGCCAGTCGCCTTTGAGGCGCGCTTTTTGCGCCAAGCCGCCGCTGTGGCTTTCGCCCACGCCCCAGCCGTTGAGCACGACGTGGTCACCCACTTTGAAGAGCGGGTGTTGGCTTTCGGTCACGGTGCCCGACAGGTCAATGCCAGGCGTGAGCGGGAACTTGCGCACCACGGGCGATTTGCCGGTGATGGCCAGGCCGTCTTTGTAGTTGAGGGTGGAGTAGTCCACCTGCACCGTCACATCGCCTTCGGGCAAGGCGCTGTCGTCCAGCGTTTGCAAGGTGCAGCGGTAACCGGCGTCGTCTTTGTGGATTTGCAGGGCTTGGTAGGTCATGGTGATCTTTCAAAAAGCGAAAATTTTTAAGGGTTTGGGCAGGCGTTCATTTGCGGTTGACCAGCACAATGCCTATGGCCACCAGTGCCAAGGACAAGGCCAGCGTCAGGGTTACGGCTTCGCCCAGCCAAACCATGCCAAACAGCAGTGCGAACAAGGGCGTGAGGAAAACAAAGGCCGATATTTTGGTGGCGGGGTAATGGCCGAGCATCCACATCCAGGCCAGGTAGCTGGCGAAGGCACCGATGATGGTTTGCACCGCGACCGAACCGATGGCAAAGTGGCTCCAACTGTTGCCCCAAGGCTCGCCCATGCCGTGTGAGACCCCGACCAACACGGCGGTGCTGACGGCCAGTTGGTAAAAAAGCAGCTTTTCAGCCGAGATGCGTGTCAGGTTGCAAGCGCGGATGGCCACGGTGGTCAGGCCCCACAAAGCGCCTGCGGCCAGTCCCAGCAGGTCGCCCGAGGCGCCGCCGCCGCCAAAACCATCGCGCAGGGCAAACACCACGGCCGCAAAAGCGCAGGCCATGCCGACCCACTGCAGGGGTTTGAGGCGTTCGGTGCGGATGAAAACAGGCACCAAGGCCGCCACCCAAAAGGGCGAGGTGTACAAAAAGACGGTGAGCCGTGAGGCGGTGGTGTGTTGCATCCCAATGTAGATGCAGGCAAATTCGGCGGCAAACAAACAACCCACCAGCAAACCGGCCCACAAGCTGCCGTCGCGATCAAACAGCTTGACGCCTCGCCACTGGCACCACAACCACAGCAGCAGCGTCGCTCCCAAGCCCCGCACGGCCGAGACAAAAACCGGCGGTAACTCGGCCACGGTGGCTTTCACCAAGACCTGTTGAAAGCCCCAAAACATGCAGCACACCAGCAAAGTGCCCACAGCCAAGGCGTCCAGGTTGTCTTTGCGGGGGCGGGTCGTTGCGCTCATGCTGCCCATTGTGCCGCCCCCTGACCAAGCGGCCTGTCACCCCCGATGCGCCCGGTTAATATGCCAAAACCCCATTGCCTAAGAACCAAGGCCTCATGCACCGCACCCCCACGCCCAATCCGTTCTGGTCACGCCGCGATCTGCACCGCACCGCCCTGGCTGCCGCTTTGGCGCCGTGGGTCACGCTCGGCGTGCAGGCGCAAAGCTCACCGCCGCGCTGGCAAGCCAATCCGTTCAGCTTGGGCGTGGCCAGTGGCCAGCCGCAGCCGGGCAGTGTGGTGCTGTGGACGCGTTTGCGCATCGATGAGGCCGATGCCGCCCGCCAGGCATCGGGCGCACTTGTGGTGTGTGAGCTGTTTGCCGACGAGGCCTTGCGCCAACCCCTGCGCCAGTGGCGCCTGAACACCGACGCCCGCCGGGGCCACAGCCTGCATGTGCTGGCCGATGGCCTGCAGCCGGGGCGGCATTATTGGTTTCGCTTTGTCAGCGGCAACGCCGTCAGCCCGGTGGGCCGCACCCGCACCAGCCCGGCTTTGACCGAGGCTGTGCGCCGCCTGCGACTGGGCCTGGCGTCTTGCCAACATTACGAGCAAGGCCACTTTGCGGCGCACCGCGACATGGCCGCGCAAGACCTGGACTTGGTGCTCTTTGTAGGTGACTACATCTACGAAAGCAGCAACAAACAATACAAAATCCGCGCCCACGAAAGCGGCATGCCCACCACGCTGGACGCCTACCGCGCCCGCCATGCGCACTACAAGAGTGACCCCGACCTGCAAGCGTGCCATGCGGCCCACCCCTGGCTCATGACCTGGGACGACCACGAGGTGGTGAACGATTACGCCAACGATCTGGACAAGGATTTCACCGACCCGGGGGTGTTCTTGCAGCGCCGGGCGGCGGCGTACCAGGCTTATTTTGAGCACATGCCGCTGCGCCTGGGGCCAGATCCGCAGCAGCCCAGCCAGATGCGCATCCACGACCGCATGGCCTGGGGCACGCTGGCCGACTTGTGGACCCTGGACTGCCGCCAGCACCGCGACCACCAGGCCTGCCCCGACCTGATGCGCGGTGGCGGGCGCGTGGTCGTGGGCTGTGATGCCTTGGCCGACCCGGCCCGCAGCATGTTTGGCCAAGCACAAGAACAGTGGCTGACCGCGGGCCTGACGCAAAGCCAGCGGCGCTGGAAGCTGCTCGCGCAGTCCACCTTGATGGCCAGCAGCGGTGTTCAGACGCCCCTGGGGCGCAGCGCCTTCACCGACGGCTGGGACGGCTACCCGCAAGCACGCGCACGGCTCTTGCAGACGGTGGCCGATGCGCGACTGAGCGATGTGGTCATGCTCGGTGGTGATATCCATGCCAACATGGCGGCCCAGTTGCGCGTGCAGCCGGGCGACGAGCGCTCGCCCATCGTGGCGAGCGAATTGGTCACCACCTCGGTGTCCACCCGGGGCATGTCGCCCAAACTCATGGCGCAAATCCAGCGCGACAACCCGGATATCCGCCATGCCCGCTCAGACGAGCGGGGCTACACCCTGATTGACATCCGGCCTGAGCGCCTCGATGCGCAGTTCTTGACGACCCCGCACCCGGCCCTGCCCGAAGCCCGGTTGGGGCTGCAGGGGCGCTGGACGGTGCACCAAGGCGTGGCTGGCGTTGTGCCCGGGTCTTGAAAAGACCCGGCCGTATCCAAGGGTTACCATGCAGTCTTTATTTGGGCCGCACGGCTAGAATCGTTGCATGAACTCCACCAACGTGACTGCGCCCAAGAAATCCTTCAAAGTCCAGATGCTCGCCGCACGCGAGACGGCCATCATCCAGTCGGTCAACCGGCTTTTGGCCGAAAAAGGTTTTGACGCGATGACGGTGGACGAGGTGGCCGCCGAGGTGGGCATCGCCAAGGCCAGCCTCTACAAACACTTCACCAGCAAGGAAGAGCTGGCCTGCGCCGCCATGGTCACCGCGATGCGCCGGGCGCAAGAGGTGATCCAGAGCACAGACCCCCAACTGGCCCCGCTGGACAAGATCAAGGCCGTGACCCGTTGGACCATGACACTCAAGCTGCAAGGCCTGATGCCTTCACTGCCCAGCCAAAACTCCAGCCTGCGTGCCACCTTGATGGCCAGCAAGGACTACATGGACGGCTTGATGGAAGTGAGCGACGCTTTGGGCGGCTGGATCGAAGAGGCCCAGGCCAAAGGCCAGATCAACAAGGCCTTGCCCGCTGTCGCGGTGCTTTACACCTTGTTTGCCCGGGCTTGCGACCCGGTGCTGGAGTTTCTGAAAATGGGCGAACAGCACACCGACGAGCAGATCCTCGATTTGGTGATGAGCACTTGTTTTGACGGACTGAACGCCCGCTGAAGCCTGCGCTTCAGCGCACCAGCAACACAGGCACTTTGCAGTGCGCCAACACCTGGGTGGCCACCGAGCCCATGACCAGGTTGCCCAAGGTGCCGTGACCGTGTGAGCCCATCACCACCAGGTCAAACTTGCCGCTGTCGGCGGTCTTGGAAATCGTCTCTCCCGCGTGGCCCACTTTGGCCACGGTCTTGGCGTCGATGCCGTGGCGCAGCAAAAACTTGGTGACCGGGCTGAGCACTTTTTCGGCTTCCTCACGGTGGTAGGCCTCGACCATGTCTTTGCCCACAGCAGCGCGAGCGCGGGGGGGCAGTTGGGGGCTCACGGTCAGCAAGGTGTAGCGGTTGTTCGTGCTGAAGAGCTCGTCATGCGTGGTCAGGTAGGCCAGCATTTTTTTGGTGTATTCACTGCCATCAATGGCCAATAAGATTTTCATGAGGGTCTCCTGTTGCGGATCAAAGAAGACTTCACTCTAAGCCGCTCTGGTCCGCGAAGCCTTGACCTAGGTCATGAAATCAGAGGCTGGCGTGTGCCCGCCTTTTTTGGCTCTTGGGTGCCTGGGCTTATGGGCCTCGGACTTCCAGCACGCATTGCGGTTTGAACATCAGTTGCTCGTTTTTGCGAGCATAACCGAGCGGGTTGGCCACCACGCGGCAGCCGTTTTGGGTGTAGTCGCTGGGGCAATGCAAATGGCCGTGCAGCCACAGCTGGGCTTGGGGCAACAAGTGGTCGAGTGCGTTGCAAAAACCGGCTGTTCCCGGCACCCGGCCGTAGCGCGGGTCGGCGCTGCTCAAGCTGGGTGCAAAGTGCGTGACCACCACAGTGGGGCCTGCAAAGGGCGCGCTCAGTGCCGCGCTCAGCCAGTCTTGGCATTGCAGCGCTTGCTCGCGCAGGCCCTCGGCCAGCCAAGGCTCGCCATTGCGTGTGGTGAGGGCCTTGCGCAGGTAATAGTTCGCGGCCCGAAAGGCTTTGTCGCGGGCTTTGAGTTGGCGCGTGAATTGGCTGTTGGGGTGGCTGAAGTGCGCCGGAATTTTGTCGGTCAGCGGGTCGGGTATGGGCTGCCCTGCCAGCGGGCCCAGCGCATCAAAGTCGGTCCACAGGGTGGTACCCACAAAGCGCACGCCGCCCAGTTGCAGCACCTCGCGCTCTAACCAAGTGATGCCCAGCCGCTCGCAGGTTTGGCGCAGCCGGGCGTGGGCCTCGTCAAAGTCCAGCCCGTCGTACTCGTGGTTGCCGGGCACAAACAGCACGGGTGTCGGCCAGCCGTGCAGCGGCGAAAACCGCGCCAGACCAAAGTCGCCGTCGCCCGCCTGGGCCAGGGCCGAGCCAGTTTGGTACGAGCCAATGTCGCCCGCCAACACCAGCACATCGGCACCGGCGGCCGGGCTGGGCATGAAGTCGGGGTTGGACTCCAGGTGCAGGTCGGATAAAAGTTGGATCTTCATGTGGGGATGTCGCTGGTTGGCACGGGGTTGTCAAATGCCTGCCGTGCCACTTGTTGCAGTTGGGCGCGCAGCCATTGGTGCGGGCTGTCTTGTTGGCGTTTGCGGTGCCACAGGGCGTGCACTTGCACGGGCGGCACGTCAAAAGGCAGATCGTGCAGCACCAGTTCATGGGCCATGCCGGTGGTGGGCACAAAGTGGCGCGGCAGCACGGTGAGCAAATCGGAGTTCACCACCACCCGCCCGGCCGTGAAAAACTGGTTCACGGTGAGCACGATGCGCCGCTGCTGCCCGATGGTGGCCAGGGCCTCGTCCACAAAGCCGTAGGCCCGCCCGGAAAAGCTGACCAGCAAATGCCGGGCCGCGCAATAGTCCTGCAGGCTGATGGGCCGCTTGGCCAGCGGATGGCCCTTGCGCATCACACACACGTATTCGCCCGAATACAGGCGCTGGTGTTCAAAAGGGATGGCCTCGCCGGATTGGGCGCGAGCGGTCAGGTCGGCCAGCACTGCCGGAAAGTAGCCCAGCGCGATATCAGCGCTGTCTTCGCTCAGCAGTTTGCGCGGGTCGCGTGTGGTCAGGGGCAGCACGCGCAAGGACACGCCCGGGGCCTGCAATTCGAGCTCGCGGGCCAGCCCGCCCATGAGTTCGGCGGCGGTGGCGTCGGCCATGGCCAGCACAAAGGTGCTGTTGGCCTGCTGTGGCTCAAAAGCGCTGGGCAATATGGCCGCCTGCAATTGGCGCAGGGCCTCGCGCACACTGGGCCACAGGGCGATCGCCCGGGGTGTGGGTTCGATGCCGTGGCCGTGGCGGCGCACCAGCTCATCGCCCAAGGCCTCACGCAATCGGCGCAAGGCGTTGCTCACGGCCGGCTGGGTCAGCGACAGGTTGTGCGCGGCTCGGGTCAGGCTGCGCTCGGCCATGACCTCGTCAAACACCCGCAGCAAATTCAGGTCCAGGGTCCGAAAAGAGTGGGGGATGGCGGTGGGCATGAGACAGTCTATAACTATCACCATTATGAATGAAGGCCATTAAGAAGATAAAGTTGAACAACATTGGTACAAACCCTATGATTCAGCCCATGGTTTTGTTGTTTTGGATTGCCAAAGGAAACAAAACTGAATTAAGGGAAAACAAAATGAACTCCACCGCTAAATCTGTCTTGGGTACCATGCCCGTTATGCCTGCTGTCAACACAGCCCCCCGCTCTTCGAGCAAAACCCTCGCGAACTTCTTGCTGGCTGCAGGCGTGGCCGCATGGGTCGTCGGCGTCAATCAGTTGATCGACAACTGGGCCGAATCCCATGTGGTGGCCGCTTGGCTGGCGCTGTGGGCCGTGGCCGTGTTGGCCATCGTGGTGCTGCGCGGCTTGACGCGCCACCTGGCACAAAACCTCATGACCGGCCTCGATGCCTGGTCTGCCCATGTGGCCCGCAGCCGCGCTGACGAGCGTTTGTGGTCGATGGCCCAATCCGATCCGCGCCTGATGAGCGACCTGCAAGTGGCCTTGGACCGCGCCAGTGAGACCCAAGGCCCAGTCCGTGATCTGGAAAACTTGGCGACCCGTCGCGCTGCCCGATTGGTGCGTGACCGCCTGTACTACATCTGAGTCAAGCACCGGCGCTGAAACTTTCTCAAGACGCAAAGCCTCCCGATGGGAGGCTTTTTGCATGGTGGCATCAACTTGTGACAGGCGCTGTGGCGGTCAGTTGAGGCGTCGACACGAGCAGGTGAAAACCCTTGCATGGCTTGACACAGGCGCGGGTGTGCTGAACAATGAAAGCGCTTTCAAGAAAAGGGACTTTCGTGAAAAAAACAGCTTTATTGATGTTGTGTGCCTTGTCATGGAACTCGGTTTTGGCGCAGAAAACGACCATCATCGTCGCAGCATTTCCAGCCGTCGATGAGATTGTCAAAGCATCACTGCAAGAGTGGCAAAAAAAGAACCCCAATGTGGAGGTGAAAGTGGTCGGGCGTGAATACGCTGACCACCACACGGCCATGACCACAGCTTTGGCCACAGCCACCGGATTGCCGGATGTGATGACCATTGAATACGGCTATTTGGGCAGGTTTGCGCAAAGCGGAGGTCTTGAGGACCTGGACAAATCACCCTACAAACTGAGCCAATACGCAACCAAAATGGTGCCCTATGCCATGGCCCAGGGTCGCTCTGCCAGCCACGGGCAAGTGGCCGTACCCACAGACATCGGCCCAGGGGCCATGTTTTACCGAAATGACGTGTTGGCCAAAGCGAAGGTCAAAGAGTCTGATCTGACGCAGTCATGGGAGAGCTTTATTGAAAGTGGTTTGAAGATCAAGCAAGCCACCGGCGCCCATTTGGTGGCGCACGCAAGAGATGTCAAAGACATTGTGATCAGGACCGGTATACCTGAAGGTGAAGGGGTGTACTTTGATGCGCAGGGCAAGTCGGTCATTGAAACATCACCCCGATTCAAACGCGCCTTTGAGGTCGCCCAAAAAATCAGAGTGCAGGGCCTGGATGGCAAGATCAACGCCTGGTCCAACGAATGGGGCGAAGCACTCAAACGAGGCACCGTGACCGTTCAAATGATGGGCGCTTGGTTGGGCGGCCATTTGCAAAATTGGCTGGCACCCAACACCAGCGGACTGTGGCGCTCCACGGCTTTGCCAGAGCGCATTGCCACATCGTGGGGAGGGACCTTTTACGCCATCCCCAAGAAGGCGGTGAACAAAGACCTCGCTTGGAGTTTGGTGCAACACCTCACCTTGAACAGCCGACAACAGCAAATGGCGTTTGAGAAATTCAACGCTTTCCCGGCCTTGATCGAGGCTCAAAACGGCGACTTCTTCAACCAACCGGTCAGTTTCCTGGGGGGACAAAAAGCACGACTCGAATGGAAACAAACCGCGTCACAAATCAAGCCCACGATGGTGTTCAAAAACGACAGCGTGGCCGAAGAGATCGTGAACGCTGAACTGGACTTGGTCTTGAATAAAAACAAACCCATCGATCAGGCACTGAAAGACGCCCACCGTCTGGTGCAAAGAAGGGCCAGCCGGTAATGAAACCGATGTTGAAACCTGCCTTGGCACCTTATGTGCTGATCAGTCCGTTTCTATTGCTGTTCCTGGTTTTTGGCCTGTTCCCGATCGTCTTTTCGTTTGTCTTGATGTTTCACATGTGGGACCCCGTCCAGGGCTTGGCCTCCATGGAATACGTGGGACTGGAAAACATCACCTTTGCCATCGAGGACCCATTGGTCTGGACTTCATTGGGCAACACCTTGTGGATGGCTTTGGCTTCTGGCCTGCCGCAGCACCTGGTGGCCATACCGCTGGCCTACCTGATCAATGAAAAAATGGGCCGCTGGCGCAATGCCGCCATGGGTGCGTATTTCTTGCCGTACATCACGTCCACGGTGGCCATCGCCATCATGTTCAGCACCTTGTTTTCGACCGACTACGGCATGGTCAATGCGGCACTGGCAGAAATGGCGAAATGGCCCTTGCTCACGGCGGTTTTGCCCGCCGAAAACATTGACTGGTTGGGCAGTCCAGAAGCCATCAAGCCCGTGGTGTCCGCCGTGGTGTTCTGGCGGTATCTGGGCTTCAACGTGATTTTGTACGTGGCCGCCATGCAAAGTATTCCCAGGGACTTGTATGAGGCCGCCCGCATGGATGGGGCCAAAAGCTGGCAACAGTTTTTCTTCATCACCTTGCCGCAACTCAAGCCCATCATGTTTTTTGGTGTGACCCTGACCGTGATTGGGGGCTTGCAGCTTTTCGAAGAGCCCTTCATTTTGACGGGTGGGAAAGGCGGGCCAGAGTACGCGGGCATGACCACGGCCATGTACATGTACCGCACGGCGTTTGACTTCAATGACTTTGGTTTGGCCAGTGCCATTTCGTGGATGCTGTTTGTGATCATTTTGATCATGACCGTGATCACCAACAAGGCATTCAAGAGCAAGGAAGGTCAAGCATGAACCAGCCTGTGTCTGACAGCAAATCCAGTCTCGGTGTGGTGGGTTGGATTTTTGTGATCATCGGCGCACTGCTGATGCTCGGCCCGTTTTATTTCATGTTTGTGTTTGCCACCCAGCCGCGCAGTGAAATTTTCAGTGTTCCGCCGCCACTCTTTTTTGGGGATCATTTTTTTGAGAACATGAAAATCCTCATGGGAAAAATCCCATTTTGGAAAAATTTAGGATGGTCTTTGTATGTGGGTTTGATGGGCACGGCACTGACATTGTTGTTTTGCTCCATGGCGGGTTTCGCATTCGCCGTTTATGAGTTCCGATTCAAGAAAGCGCTGTTTGCACTGGTCATGGGCACCATGCTCGT
>Ga0255128_1001124_pt1 | contig 12042 bp, 10 predicted proteins | sample Law_Miss_RepC_8d_FD_188562 | JGI IMG/M metagenome (GOLD analysis project Ga0255128, IMG submission 188562) | Freshwater microbial communities from St. Lawrence River, New York, United States - Law_Miss_RepC_8d | ecosystem: Environmental > Aquatic > Freshwater > River | place: USA: New York... | reverse complement strand
GTCCAGTTCGGCAACGGCCGAACCTCGCGCAGCCTCGCCAAACTCTCAGCCAGGCGTTCGTTGTCGAGGTCGCGCTTGAGCAGGATGTCGCTGGCGCCTTCCCTGATCGCGCGGCTCCCGAGATAGACGTCGGCCTCGTCGGCCAGAAGGATGGCCGGCGGAAAACCCCGGGCATCCGCATAACGCCGGATCCAGTCGAGACCACTCGCGATGCCGCCGAGTTCGTGGGCAATGAGCAGAACGTCATACAGGGCCCAGTTGAAGCTCGGCGGCGGCGCACCGCGTTGCTCTGGGTCGTATTCCGTCACCTCCACATCGCGCGCCACGCCGGCCAGCGCCCGGCGCGTTCTGGCCAGACCCTCGCGGGAATCGTCGATGATGATTGCTTTCATGGGCGGGAGGTTCCGGGGTGCTGAAACGCGGCCAGGCCACCGCAGTGAACACGAGCGCGCCAGAAAAAAGAAGGGCTGCACAAGGCAGCCCTAAATACGCTGGAGACAGGTTGCCCTGTCTTACTCACCCACGGAGTTCGGTACGGATGCAGTGCGCGCGAGAAGGGCGCGACCTTTACGGGTGACAAAGCCTTCAGCGCTCACGTAGCCCTCGGCGATTGCGGTCTGCAGGACCTGCTTGGAGCGTTCGCGCGGCACATACACCACCCCGTCGCCGTAGCGGCGGTTCATGAGTTGCGCGATTGCGCTTTCGGTCGAGGTCACTGCATTCCCCTGCATCACTGGCCTGAATCACAAGAAGTTCAGACAACTTAGCGCCTTAGGGTAGTCACCTAATAAATGATGTCAAGATAAAATTATAAGCAATTGATTATCTTGATAAGTGAGGACTGGCCAGATATTCGAGAGTGGCCATTTCGGAGAGTCGACTGACCGTGCGCTTGAACGACGCGGCAAGTCTGGTGCCGCGATAAAGGCCGGCCGGCTCGGCATTGGCGGACAGCAATAGCTTCACCCGGCGGTCATAGAGTTCATCGAGCAGATTGACGAAACGTCGGGCAGCGTCGTTGTCGTCTTCGCCCATCACCGGCACGCCGCTCAGGATCACCGTGTGAAAGCAGCGGCCGATTTCGATGTAGTCCAGCGTGCTGCGAGCCCCGCCGCAGAGAGTCTGGAAATCAAACCAGACCACGCCATCCGTTTGTGCCCGAACGGCAAGCGCCCGCCCTTCGACTTCCAGCGTCCCCGCGGTGCAGGCGGCGCCCTGCGTGAGCGCGCCAAAACGTTCCAGCAGGGCCTGCGCACTGGCGTCATCCACCGGCACGTAATAGGTGGCCGCCTGCGTCAGCGCCCGCAGGCGATAGTCCGTGTCGCCCGCCAACTCCACCACCTCCAGACGTTCCTTCAGCAGGGCGATTGCCGGCAGGAAGCGCTCGCGTTGCAGACCACCCCGATAGAGGTTGTCCGGCACCTCATTGGAGGTGGTGACCAGCACCACGCCGAGATCCAGCAAGCCGCGCAGCAAGCGCCCCAGCAGCATGGCGTCGGTGATGTCGGTGACGTGGAACTCGTCCAGACACAGGACCTTCAAGCCTTCAGCCCAGCGCCGGGCGACCACCAGCAAAGGGTCTTCGACGCCACTCAGCGTTTTGAGCTCGGCGTGCACCGCGCGCATGAACGAATGGAAGTGCAGACGCCGCCGCGACGACGGCGGCAGCGACTCGCAGAACAGGTCAACCAGCATCGTCTTGCCGCGCCCGACCGAACCCCAGAGGTAGAGCCCCGGCACAGGCCTCGGCGTGCTCGCTTCACGCCACCGCGACCACCAGCCCTTGTTCGCACCGGGCTGCTGCAAACCTTCATAAATTCGTTGCAAATGCACGACTGCGCTGGCTTGGGCAGGATCGGCACGAAGACCGTCCCGCGCCAGCCGCTGCTGGTAGAGCTCCAGAGGTGAGCCAGCACTCATTGGTCGCCCCCACACCGGACGGCGCATTGGGCGCGGGGAATTTGGTAGCAGAGGGAAATAAGGCCGTTCAAGGTCAGAACTTCGTCTATGTCGTTCGCGGTCGAGAAGCTAAACGCGGCGTTCAATGGCGGTCAGCGTATGCTGTCGCCCACTTCAACCCGCGCGGGATACCGGGCAGTTTACGAATTCAATGCAGATGTCGCGACCTCGCCGCTCGATTCGACGCAAGCTGCTGAGCTTGCTGATGCTCATCGGGCTGGTGCCCCTGCTCACGCTGGCATGGCTCGACATCCAGACGCTGGGCGCACTCGGCGCCTCGCTGGCCGAAGAACTGGCGGTCTCGCTGACCGAGCAGGCGCGCGCCAATCTGGTCCAGCAGGCAACTGCCAACGCCGCGCGCGCCAGCCGGGAAATAGAACTCATGGACTACAGTCTGCGGCTGCAGGCGCAGGCGGCGATGGGTCCGGCGGGTGCCCCTCAGAGCCAGACCGCGATCCGGCAGCGACTGGCCGATTTCCTCACCCGTCGCCCGCTCCCGCAGGCCGCCCACATCTTCCTCAGCAGCCTGATTTTCCCTGACGGCACGCACACCAGCTTCCCGGCGCGGGCTAAGCTCGACCCCGGGATCGCGAACACCGCAGCGGACTGGGCCCGCGCCAGACCCGCGAAAAATCTCACGCATTGGCTGGTGCCTCCCGCGGCTGACCCCGGCGTGCTGGTGGGTTTGCGGCGGCTAGCGAGCACCGGCAAGGCGGGGACGGGCGTTACCACGATGGCACTCGCCCTTCCCTCGCTGTTGGAAAGTTCATCCCTCAGCCCACCGTTCAATGCGGGCGCGCTGATCCTGCTCGTCAGTACCGAGGGGAGAGTCGCCTACGTTCACCAAGGCTCCCCCCTCAAGGCATTGACCCGCGGCGCGGCCCTTGTGCTGGACGATGGCGGGCAACAGCAAGGCCTGCTGCATGATTTGAAGCACCTTGCGGCGAGCGAACGCGGGGCGCGTTTTCAGGGGCGGGATTACCTTTGCCTGCATCGCGCGTTATCGAGGACCGGCTTCCATTTGGTCTGGCTGGTGCCAACCGAGGCGGCCACCGGCCTGGCGCGCGACGCCGGCGCCTATGCGCTGGCCAACACCCGGCGCCAAACCGACGCCTTGATCCCTTTTCTGCTGACCGTTGCCCTGCTCATCGTGCTGGCCGCGTTTTATGCATCACGCAGCGTGACCGGGCCCGTCTCGCGCTTGAAGTCGGTGGTGCAAGCCGTGGCTGACGGCGATTTCTCGGCACGCGTCAGCATTCACACCGGGGATGAGCTCGAAGCGCTGGGCGCCGCGTTTAATCAGATGATTCCCCAACTGGCCGAGCAAACACGGCTGCAGGAATCGCTGGCGCTAGCCCGCGAAGCGCAGCAGCGTTTGCTGCCTGAGGCTGCGCCCAGTTTCCCCGGCTTGGATATCGCTGGCCAAACGCGCTACTGCGAGCAGACCGGCGGCGACTATTTCGACTATCTCGACGGCCGCCCGCATGGCCGCGAGGCTTTGGGGGTGGTGGTTGGCGACGTTGCCGGTCACGGCGTGGCGGCAGCCTTGCTCATGACCACCGCGCGCGCGCTGCTCCACGGGATGTCAGCCACCTCGGGCGAAATCGAGCGCACGCTGCAGCAGCTCAACCTGCAGTTGGCAGGCGACGTTCGACCCGGTCATTTCATGACGCTGTTCTACCTGCAGATCGACCGGCAGCAACGGCAGCTGCGCTACGCGAGCGCGGGACACGACCCTATCCTCTGGTGGCACGCAGACAGCGGCCAGTGCACCACACTCGCAGGACTGGATATTCCGCTTGGCATCGACCCGCAGTGGCAGTTTTCGCACGCGATGGAAGCTGTTTTTACGGTCGGCGACGTTTTTCTGCTGGCGACTGACGGCGTCTGGGAAACCCGCTCGGCGACCGGGGAACCCTTTGGCAAAGCGCGGCTTGAGTCGCTGCTGGCGCGCCACGCCCGCGAATCTGCCCGCGATATTCTTGAGGCGGTCTTGCACGACCTGTCTGCGTTCGCCCACGACACAGCGCCGCGAGATGACGTCACGGTGGTTGTCGTGCGGATTGATTTACCGCCGGCGCTCGCCTGAGCGGTCCTTACTCGCCGAACAGATCCAGCTGGGGCCCGAGCCGAGGCGGCTTGAACAGCCCGGTCTCCAGACGATGGTCGCTGCGATTGAGCCCCTGCTCGCGGCTCGCCCGGGCAAAGCGTGCCTTGATGAGATCGGCCAGCGCGCCGGTGCCCGTGAGTCGGGTGCCAAAGTTCGCGTCACTGTCCTGGCCGTCGCGCAAATCTCGAATCAAGGCCATGACGCGCCCCGCCCGCAGCGGAAAATGGGCCTCGAGCCATTCCTGAAAAATGGGGTTCACCTCGCGCGGCAAGCGCAACATCACATAGCCGGCATAGCGCGCGCCCTGTTCGGCGGCCGCTGCGAGTATCACTTCAAGCTCGTGGTCATTCAGACCCGGAATAATCGGGGCAAACATGACGCCGCACGGGATCCCGGCATCGCTCAGCTTGCGCAGGGCCTGCAGACGCCGGCGGGGGGCCGACGCCCGGGGCTCCATTAATCGCGCCAGACTGACATCCTGCGTAGTGACTGACAAAAACACCTGGGCCAGGCCTTTTTTAGCCATCGGACCCAGCAGGTCGATATCGCGCTCGACCAGCGCAGATTTGGTGACGATGGTGACCGGGTGCTGCGTTTCCGCCAGCACCTCCAGAATTTCACGCGTCACGCCCAATTGGCGTTCAATTGGCTGGTAGGCGTCGGTGTTGGCACCCAGCGCAATGCTTCGACAGCGATAGCCCGGGGCTGCCAGTTGCTCACGAAGGCGCTGCGCCGCGCCGGCCTTCGCGAAGAGCTTGCTTTCAAAATCGAGACCGGGCGACAGGTCGACGTAAGCGTGGGCCGGACGCGCATAGCAGTACACGCAACCATGCTCGCAGCCGCGGAAAGGGTTAATCGACTGCTCGAACGGAATATCGGGTGATTGATTAGTGTTGATGATCGACCGCGCGTGTTCCCAGGTCAGCGAGGTTTTGAGCTTGGGCGGAGGTTCCAGACCGGCTGGCCAGCCGTCGTCAAAGGCTTCGCGGGCGACGTCCAGATAGCGTGCCGTGGGCCTCGAAATGGCGCCCCGGCCGCGCGTGGGAGGTGGCTTGCTCATGATGTCGGCAACTATGCCTCAGCGATTGTTCGAGTGGTCTGAATCGGGCCAATATGAACACATATCAAACGATCTGGCCCAGAGGGTGATTACACTGTGCGGCCGTTCCCGGCAGCGCAAATGCTCATGTTGATTCCCCCCTTACCCTTACAGTTACCGGTATCAATTTTGGCCACGGCTCGCGCGCAGCGGCTTTTAATGGCTGGGGACAGGCCGTGAAATTCGCGGCTCGCGCCGCCCTGAAGGCCATTGTTTTTGATGTCGACGGGACGCTCGCCGATACCGAAGAAGTGCACCGTCAGGCTTTCAATGCCACTTTTCTCGATGTCGAACTGGACTGGTTCTGGACTCCCGAGGTCTATCGAGAGCTGCTGGCGGTGTCGGGTGGGCGCGAACGAATGACGTTTTTCGCGGCGTCCTGTGCGCCTGGCAGCGCCGGCCACGGGCTTGCCGCCTCGACCATCGCCGAGATCCACCAACAGAAAACTGCCCGCTACGCCGCCTTGTTGGCGGCGGGCAAAATTCGGTTGCGGCCCGGCGCGGAGCGGCTTCTGCGCGAAGCGCAGGCCGCCGGGGTGATGTTGGCGATCGCTACGAGCAGCGCCAGAAGTAATCTTGAAACCTTGCTGGATCTCAATCTGCCGGCTGGCTGGCGTGACTGGTTTTGCGTCATCGAAAGCAGCGATTCAACCGTCGAGAAAAAACCGTCGCCTGCCGTGTATCAGGCCGTTCTGGCCAAGCTACCGCTCCCGGCGAATGAATGTGTGGTGATTGAAGACACCGTCAACGGTCTGCGGGCCGCCACCAGCGCCGGGATTTGCACGGTGATTACCACCCATCGCTACACCCGTCAGGATCAATTCCCGGGCGCCGCGCTGGTGGTTGATGGATTGGGCGAGCGAGACCATTCGCCGCAGGTGCTGTGGGGCGACCTGCGGGGCTATTCTTGCGTTGAACTGGGCCTGCTGAACGTTCTGGTTGCTGAAGGGCCAGCGGCCGCTGCGGCTACTTGATCACCAGCAAAGCCGTACGGTTACCCCGGAGCACCCCGAGTAACAGCTGGCCCTTCGTCTGGCCAACCAGCATGACGAAAGAGTCGACGTCCGGCACTTCCACGCGGTTGACCGACAGAATCACGTCGCCGTCGCGAAGCCCCGCCTTCCAGGCCGCGGTGCCATTGGTCACTTGGGTCACCTGCACGCCATTCACCTGCCCGTAGACGGGAGAGTTCTCATCAAGGTCCGCAACGCTCACGCCCGCCAAACGCGGGTTGCGGATGCCGGAATTGGCTTGCGCCTCTTTGGAACCGCGAGCGCCCACTTGTGCGGAGGCTTTCATCGCTTTGCCATCGCGCACAAATTCCAGCTGGACCCCATCGCCCACGCGCATCAGGCCAATCTGGTTGCGCAAGTCCGCGGCATCACGCACCGCTTTGCCATTGACCTTGGTGACCACATCGCCCGCGCGCAGGCCGGCCCGCTGGGCGGGTGAATCCGGGAGGATCGTGACCAGCACCGCGCCGCTGCGGCCAGACAACCCAAACGCCGCCGCAAGCTCAGGGTCGAGATTCTGCATTTCGGCACCGAGATAACCGCGTTTGATCTCGCCGAATTTGACCAACTGCTCCATGACCTGCTGCGCCATGTTGATCGGGATCGCAAACCCGATCCCGATATTTCCACCGCTTTGCGAGTAAATCGCGGTGTTGATGCCCGCGAGTTCGCCCTTCAGCGTGACCAGCGCGCCACCGGAATTGCCGGGGTTAATCGACGCATCGGTCTGGATCAAGTCTTCGTAGCCGGTAATCCCAAGGCCGCTGCGCGCCAGCGCACTCACGATGCCGGAGGTTACGGTCTGGCCAAGGCCGAACGGATTGCCGATAGCGACCACAAAATCGCCCACTCGCAGCCGCTCTGAATCCGCGAGCGGCAAGCCCACCAGACCCGTCGCCTTGATTTGAATGACCGCCACGTCGGTCTCCGGGTCGGTGCCCACCAGCTTGGCTGAGAAACGTCGGCCGTCCGTCAAACGCACCGAAATCTGGTCGGCGTTCGCAATGACGTGGTTGTTGGTCAGCACCAAGCCGCGATTGGCATCCACGATGACGCCGGAACCCAGACTCTGCGTCTTTCGCGACTGCGGCATGTTGGGCACGTTGAAAAAGCGGCGGAAGAACGGGTCATTGAATAAGGGATTGGTGCGCAACTCGACGTGGCCCTCGGTCGAGATATTCACGACCGCCGGCGTTACCTGCGCGAGCATCGGGGCCAGACTCGGCATGGGCGATTCACCCACCGCCGGCGGCAAGAACGCGGCAGCCGGTGCCGTGATCAGCGTTAAGCAAAAGAGCGCGGGGAGGAGGTAACGAGTCGGTATCATGCTCAAACTTCCAGAACAGTATTGTGGGAACTCAGGGCGCAAGGCTTGTCGCTAAACCCTTGCGGCGAGTTGCTTCATGACCAGCGCCTGCAGGCGCATCAGCCCGCGAACAATCGCTGGTGGCCGAATCGCCCCATGTCGGGCCGCGTTCGAGGCGTGGGCCGCCTCATCTTTTTGCATCCGTTCAACAATAGCCCGACTCCGCCGGTCAGTCGCCCGGAGTTTGTCGAGATGACCTTCCAAATGTTCCACCACCTGCCGCTCGGTTTCCTCGAGGAAACCCAGACTGTGGCGGTCGCCGGGTAGCGCAGACACGAGGCCAATCGCATAGGCCCCGGCGAACCAGACTGGGTTAAGGCGGCTAGGTACGCTATCGAGCTCCTGCAAGCGTTGCGCGCACCAGTGCAAATGCCGCTCTTCTTCGCGCGCTGCCCCTTCGAGCAGGGCCCGAACCGTTTCATCTCGCGCCAGCACGGCCTGCCCCAGATACAAGGCCTGTGCGCAGACCTCACCGGTATGATTCACCCGCATCAAGCGCGCAGATTCGCGCCTCGACGCCGCATTAGTGCTAGTCTCCGCCGGCAAATCAGAAGGCAAGTTAGCAGGGCTTGCGCTGAGAACGCGCCGGGCGCCAAACAAGGCGTCCAAACCCATCACTAAACGGTCTTGCCGACGGTAATTACGCTGAGTCATCAGTTGCTTGGGCCTGTGTTGGAGGGCACGTTCAAACATCAATCAAAACAGACGCATAGGGCGGTCGTTTTCGTTGACAACAAAAAGGGGCGTCCGTAACATTGCCGCTCTTTTCGAGCGGGCGCAATCATGAAGACCTTTACGGCTACACCTTCCACCATCAAGCGCGATTGGTTTGTCATCGACGCGAGCGACAAAGTCCTCGGCCGATTGGCTACCGGCATTGCCCATCGCCTGCGTGGAAAGCACAAACCCATCTTCACCCCGCACATGGACACCGGCGACTACATCATCGTCGTCAACGCAGACAAAATCCGCGTCACCGGTGCCAAACTCCAAGACAAGTTCTATTACGACCATTCCGGCTATCCGGGCGGTATGAAGCAGATCTCATTTGAGAAGCTGCAACAGAAAGCCCCGGGCAACGCTCTGCAGCGCGCTGTTAAAGGCATGTTGCCGAAAGGCCCGCTGGGTCGCGAAATGGCCAGAAAACTAAAAATTTACGCTGGTGCTACTCACGAGCACTCCGCCCAACAGCCCCAACCTTTGGAACTGTAAGTCAACATGGCTACTGAGACCTACTACAGCACTGGCCGCCGCAAAAGTTCTACCGCCCGCGTCTTCATGGCGCGCGGCAGCGGCAATATCAAAATCAATGGCCGTACGCTGGACGAATACTTCGGCCGCGAAACGTCCCGCATGATCGTCCGCCAGCCGCTCGTCGCGGCCAGCCACGAACACAGCTTCGACATCAACGCATCGGTGGTCGGTGGCGGCATCTCCGGCCAAGCCGGCGCGCTGCGCCTCGGCATCACCCGCGCCCTGATGGCTTACGACGAAACCCTGCGACGCGGCTTACGCGCTGCTGGCTTCGTCACCCGCGACGCTCGCGAAGTTGAGCGTAAGAAAGTGGGTCTGCGCAAGGCGAGAAAACGTCCGCAGTACAGCAAGCGCTAACGCTTATGCCACGCCATCCTTGCGGTGGCGTGGGTTTGAGAGTGCCGGAACTCTCAAGCCGATGGAGACAGATTTTGAATTGGGCTATCCTGCCGCCCGTTTCAGCCTTCCGGCACTGTTGGGGAATCGTCTAACGGTAGGACAACGGACTCTGACTCCGTCAGTCTAGGTTCGAATCCTAGTTCCCCAGCCATCTATCAAGTTCATCCGGCTCAAAAGAAAACCGCACTCGTGCGGTTTTTTTGCGTTTGAGGCCCCTCAATGCCCCAACGCGCTGAACACAAAATGCCGCTCATCGGTTGTGACCAGACGTCGATAGGTCGGGTACTGGAATAACGAACTCGGCGAGGCGAACTCCAGCAGCACCGGCAGCAATCGACCAAACGGCTGAGCGGTGCTGAATTTGAGGCTGCCGGCTTCCAGGCTCAGCGTTTCTGATCGTGTTTGGCCACGAAAAAGACCCCAGGTCACCGCCGGTGGCTGGGCCGTCGTGCTTACGACTTCGCAGCGCAGTGGGCGCTCAAGGGTCTCCGCGACCAATCCATGCGCCAGCAAAGCAGACGCAAACGCTGGCGTGTGGTGAGTGAGAAAATAAGCTGCGGGCAAGGGGCTTAAGGTCTCCGCTTTAAGCCAACGGCGATCGGCAAACGGCACGTCGATGAAGTCGAGGTCTGGATATCGCCGCATACGCAGCCACTCGATCCTCTCAGGGCCCGCCGGCACGTAGCGCGCGCTTAACGCAATTGCTGCCCCGGCACGCGGTGGCTGCCAATGGCGTTCATCGCCAAGACACCCAACCTCCCTCGCCATCACGTGCAGAAAAGTCTCGATGCAGAGCTGCTGCTTGGCGGTGCGGGTTTCCAGATCCTGATGGCTGGCATAGGCCCCGTCTTTGGGCGGCATCGGCGTTTCGAGCAGAAACGACAGCGCGCCGTAGAGCGCCGCCTTGTTGCGAAAACGACTGATCGAATACCCGCCGTGCGTTAGCGGCCTGCGGATACTGGTGATCTCCCGGATATAGCGCTGGGCCGGTAGACCGCGTTCGCGGACGGCGGCGAGCAAGTGGTTCAGCAGGGTGGCGCTCAGCGCTTGCTGTTCAGTGGCAATAGCGGGGTGATTGGCGATATCGAACTGGCATTCGAAGTCGGTGAGATAGCCCTCTTTGCCCAGCGTGTGCTGCTTGAATGAAGCCGATTCATGCGCGTCCAGCACCACCTGTGGTCGCCAGCGCTGCAACAGCCCATTCAGCGCACGCGTTTCGGGTTGCGATAACAGCACGTAGTCGCGATTGAGGTTGACGCCATTAGCGTTGCGGGCGGTGCCGGCGTCGCGGCCATCTGGGTTGGCGTCCGGCACGATGAGCACATCGAAGAGGTCGCGCAACCCAGCCAGTGAACCCTGCGCAAGCGATCTGGCGATCGCCAGCAACGCTTCACCGCCCGCGGGCTCCGAGCCTCCATGATGGGATCCCACCAGCAGGATGCGCGGCAACGGCCGCTCGCCGTTCGCGAACTCGAGGCCGAGCAGCGGTTGGCCTCGCGCGGAATAACCCAAGGTCAATAAGCGGCTGCCTTCGCTAGCGGCGGCGAGCTCGATCAGGCACTGTCCGATGGCAGCGGCGCTACTGATCTCAGCGGCCCCACTCCGCTCAAGCGGGGTCGCAAGCTTCACGCTGCGCGCTCAGGTTGCGAACAGCTCTGTCTCGGATTCATGAATATCCCGCAGGCATCCGCACGCTAAAAACTCAAGATCTCAGCTTGAAACGCTGAATTTTTCCAGTCGCGGTCTTCGGCAGATCGGGCACGAATTCAATCCAGCGCGGGTATTTGTGAGGGGCCAACTGGCGCTTCACGTGCGCCTTAAGCTCAGCGTCAAGAGCGTCATCGGCGACGGCGTCGGCCTGTAACACCACAAACGCTTTGGGCTTGATAAGCCCCTCTTCGTCTTCAGCGCCAACGACGGCGGCTTCCAATACCTGCGGATGAGAGGCCAGCGCGCCTTCCACTTCAAACGGCGAAACGTATTGCCCGCTTACTTTGAGCATGTCGTCTGACCGACCGCCGTAAACGTAGTAGCCGTCCGCATCCACGCTGTATTTGTCACCGGCGCGCGTCCACGGTCCGACAAAAGTGTCCTGCGTGCGCTGGCGATTGTTCCAATACAGCAGCGCGCTGGTCGGCCCACAAATCTGGAGTTCGCCGAGTTCGCCGGGCAGCGCTTCATGGCCATCGTCACCCACCAGGCGTATCTGGTAGCCCGCAACCGGCTTGCCGGTGGTGCCATAGCGCACATCGCCCGGGCGGTTGGACAGAAAGATGTGCAACATCTCGGTGGAGCCAATGCCATCCAGAATCTCCACCCCGTACAGTTCGCTGAAGCGCCGACCGACGTCGGCCGGCAAGGCTTCCCCCGCGCTGGTGCAAACCCGGATCCCGAGCGTGCTCGCTGCCGGCTTGCCCGGGAAGGCGAGCATCGCCGCGTACAGCGTGGGCACGCCGCAGAACACGGTCGGTTGGTGGGTCTGCAGGCGCTTGAATACCGCTTCCGGCGTGGGGCGCTCCGCCATCAACACGGTGGTCGCGCCCACCGCCAAGGGGAAGGTCAGCGCGTTGCCAAGGCCATACGCAAAAAACAATTTCGCCGCCGAGAACACGGTGTCTGATGCCTGCAAACCCAAGGTGCGTCGCCCGTAAAGCTCGGCGGTCTGCATCAGGCTCGCGTGCGCGTGCACGGTGCCCTTCGGAGTGCCTGTAGATCCGGAGGAATACAGCCAGAAACAGGCGTCATCGCAGGTGGTGGGCGCGGGCTCGAAGTGAGTGTCGGCCTGCGCCATGAGCGCCGCCAGAGAACTGCAGCCTGCGGGCGCCTCACCCGCCACCACCAC
>Ga0255128_1001122_pt1 | contig 12069 bp, 4 predicted proteins | sample Law_Miss_RepC_8d_FD_188562 | JGI IMG/M metagenome (GOLD analysis project Ga0255128, IMG submission 188562) | Freshwater microbial communities from St. Lawrence River, New York, United States - Law_Miss_RepC_8d | ecosystem: Environmental > Aquatic > Freshwater > River | place: USA: New York... | reverse complement strand
AGTTGCGATACCACCGGAACGATCGAAGAACAAGGAATGGGTCGAGAGGTGGGGGACCGGGGTTGTACCATATCACTTGCAGTATTTGGTTTCCGAGGGAGTTGAGTCGGCTCGATGGAAAGGTGCTCGTTCGAGGAAGGGATCATTTGTAACAGCCAACCTTTCGGCATCGGTGCGATTGGCAGAGCAGTTCAACGAGTGGAGTGTCTTGTGGAATGCAAGGGCTTTTGGGTCTCGTCCCGATGCGATCATTGTCAACCTACCGAACCAGAAAGATTCTGAAGGTGTTGCCGCCGATTCGCAGGAAACGTCATTTTTTGTCGACGGAATTCCGTGTGAATGGGCTTGGCTCTCCGCTAGTGATCCTCCTCTCGCAGGCCAGAGGAAGGCAAGAGTCCAGTTGCCACCGATTTCAACCGAGGGTGATAATCGACTCGATTTTCTCTTGGAGTGTCGCTTTCGCAATCAGTCTGCAATGGGTGGAATTTCGGGTGATCAAGCAACATGGAATCTCGAGTTGCCGTCAATTGGAACCGAACGCGAACAGGAAAGATGGGTTGTCGACGCGGCAACTGTCAATGTTCAAGCGGCTGCTGATGCGAGTTGGCATTTATCCGAAGAGAAATCTAATGGATCGATCGAGGTTGATCCTGTTACCCTCCATGCCGAGGTCCCTGTCCATCGCGCCGCAAGAACTCATGTTGGAAACATTTTGATCGAAGGAGAGTGGGTGCAGACCATCGTAAACGCTCTCGACCAACGCGATCGATATGTCGCGCTGATCACGACGGATTTGAGTGCGATCGAAGTGAGCATTGCGGATGGTCTGAAACGTGATGCAGATTGGATTCTCGATGGTCAACGGATTACGGCCAGGGTTGATATCGATCGATCCGGAGTTGCAGTTATTCCGCTGCCAGAGGTGAGCAAAACCGTGCAGACCGAAGGGGATGGCAATCGAGAAGTCGATTCCAAAACCCACGTATTGGAAGTTTTCACCTCGGAACGAGCACCACGTGGTTGGTGGCGTAGTGTTAAGCCTTTGAGCACCAAAGTGGTCGGTTCGACTGCACCCGGTGCCATGGTTTGGCAAGTGCTTGTGCCACGTACTGAATATTTGGTTTGGAATTCTCAGAATCTGCTACCGGTCTACCAATGGCATTGGCAAGATTTCTTCTTGCGTCGCACAGGAAGTTACACGCAAGGAGAATTGGAGACTCGGTTCCAGGCTACCCATCAGCCGGTGGTATCTCAGCAAGTTAACCAATACGACATGACTAGCCTTGCATACACGGATGATTTGCGAGCTACTTTTTTGCCGAGTGCACTGGTGTGGTTACCCGCATCGCTCTTCGTTCTTGGGTTAACCATGTTAATGAAGGATCAACGATGGATGCGGCGACCTTGGTTGTGGGCTTGTTTCCTTTGCGCATTCTTCCTTTTTTCTCAAGTAGCACTCGACATTTCTTTATTGGTTTTTCAAGGGGCGGTTGCCTCGATGGTGCTGGCTGTATTTTATTCTTTGGTCCGATGGGTCCTGGACCGACGGGCTCGACGGCGCAGCGTGTTTGTCAGCCGGCAATACACCCCTGCATCTAATGCGAATTCAAATAACGCGGCAAATGCGAACTCAAATAACATCGTGCCCAAGCGTAACTCCCCGAGTTCCGTATTGCTTCGTTCGACCGTTGCGGCGGAAGGCAAGGAAAGTCCATGACCCCTTGCCGTTTTGTTGTCGGGTCTGTCGTACGCGGAATCCTGTTGATTCTTGTCGCCTGGACCGAACTCCTTCTGACTCCGTTCCCTTCGGCAGCCTTACTCGCTCAAGAGCCACTTGATTCAAAAGCGAATAGGAATGCTCTGAATGCAAATGTCGAAGGTCTAAATAGTGTGGTTCCCCCGATGGCGGCTAGCTCTGGAATGCGCCCTATCCGTCGTATCTTTATTCCACAAGGTGAACTGCCTGAGCTGACCTTAGACCGCATGCGACCGATCGAGCTCGAGCGACTCCCTAACTTACTTGAACTTGTAGCTCAATCGAATGGGGTTGAGAACTTGGGGATCGATGATGAATTTACCACCGTGTATTCGTTGCATACCGTCGCACGCTTGGTAGGACGTGATCTTGTCTCCGATCGCACTCGATTGCGTTTCGATGCAGGTGAGCTAAGCACCAACACAACGAGCCAGCGACGCCGCTTGGCCCCTTGGAATTTAGCAACTGAGGATCTCTTTGAAGCGACCGAGAATGGCGATAAAAGAAGGAGTGAATTCAAGCAATCTGTTGAATCACAGCCGGGTGAACTCAGGCCGAGCTCGAATGCGGCCATGCGAACAAATGGAAATCTGCCGTTTTGGGGTAACGACGAAGATGGAAATCCATGGATTGCAAATAGCGTTGGAGATCTCTGGGCGAATTGGTCGCTGCGGCCTGAGTCTGAGTCGGGACCGAATCAATTGAAGTATCGATTGCGGGTTCCCCGTTCCGCCAACGGATGCTTGATCTTACAACTCCCAAGTAAAGCACGCGTGACATCTCCAGATGTCACAACGATTAAACTCAGCGATTGGAACGAAGTCCTCGCTCGCTTAGCTGATTGGCCTGACCGAAATCCACTCTACGCTTCCCCCACTCCCTCTGGGATCGATGCATCATTCTGGTGCGTCGAACTCAGCGGACGCTCCGATGTGTCACTGATTGTAGATCTCGGTTCGAGTGAGCTGAGATCCAATGCCCCGGTTCCTTCTACCGAATGGGGACTCGATCGCTTGGTCACGAAGCAGGCTATCCAAGTCAGCGGAAGTGGCCGTGATTTGCGTATTCAATACGAATGGGAATGGACGGAGCCTCCCGGAGAGCAACCACCTTTTCGATTGGAGATGCCTGAAGGATACAAATTGCGATCGCTACAGGTCAATGATCGGGAACCACCCATCGAAGTCGATCGCAATAAACTCGATGTGATGATTATCAAGGGGGCTGAGCGTCCGATAGCGAATCGACATCGAATGGCTGCGGAATTCCTTTACTCGGCTTCCAGCACAAAGACGGATAACACCGCCGAATCAATTCCTGATCCGAATCCACAGAAGACGCTGCGCGTTCCCCCAGTTCGCAACCGAAACGCGTACGTGTTGGCTGGGACGACGATTCTTCAAGATGGAGGTCGTTCTGAATTCTTGGCCGTTCGGTCCAGCGAAGTGCGCTTGGAGTCGGCCAGAAGGAATACCGAAGGTTCATTGCGTCTTGAATATAGTTGGTTCCAACAGGCTCCTACATTGGAGTTTCAAGTTCGGGAACGTTCTAGCAAAAATAGATTGGAATCGTTTACCCGAATTGCAGCCGAGGGGAATCAGATCCAAGCGTTTGTGCGGTGGAGGATTACATTTGATCCTCAAACTCCTGAATGTGAGCTCAATTTACCTAACGGTTGGACCTGCGATCCGGCATCGCTGACATCAAAATCTGCTAAGGTGCTACGACTTGAATCGACTAGCACTGGTCAGTCGACTATCACTGATACCAAGCTTCGAGTGCAAAACCCAGGCACGGCTTCCGGTGAGGTAATCCTGGATCTGACCCTTCGTCGCGAAACCGCCGCAGGGACCGATTTGAACCTTGCCCAAGGATCATGGTTTGAATCGGAGTCGACGACGAATCGGTCTCCAGCCAATAGCTCAACAGTCAGCGGTTCATCCGGTAATGGTTCGACCAATAATCGGAGATGGACTCGTTCTGATTGCGTAGTTGTGGAAAGCAATCCTCTGAACCAAATCGAATTGCTCGGTCCTGTTAAGCCTTGGCAATTACCCGAAGAGGAGCTTAGCAGTTGGCAAAGGGATCTCCTGCCGCGACTTGGTAAATACGTCTTGCTGCGGATTGATGGAAATCAGCTACCTCCGCTTGTTGTTCATTCCGACAAAGCCAAGCGGTTGACACCGATATTGACCAGGGTACGCAAAAACGAAAAAGTGTGGTTTATCGAACATCAAATTGCATTGTCTAATTCGGTTTTTGAGGGGGTAGACCTGCTTGATGGCCCTGAATTGAAAGTACATTTACCGGCGAACATTCAATGGGTCGCGACAGGCCAAGATGGACCGTTGCCCGTCGAAGCTACTTATGATGCATCGAGCGGAGAGTGGTTGGTCCGTACCGAGAATTTGCGATTAGCCCAAAGCGAAGTTCCTGTGAATCTCTTGGCGAGGGAGTATCGCCGCGGATCTCTGATGGCAAGCTCTCCAAGCGATCCAGCGCAATCGACACAGCCGTCCTCAGGAAGTGGCTCACAGGATTTAACGAATGGTGTTTGCAGCATTGTCATGCCGTGGATATCCGGTTCGACGGGGAATACTTGGACCATCGAAACGGAAGAATCGCTCGCGATTTCTGGAGTACCAACTTCAAATAAAAAAGGTGCGGTCGAACCCGTAAACAAGGAAACTGCTGAAGAGAAGATTGGTGTTGGGAGAGATAGTAAAGGTCGTTACACGATCGAAGTACCTGGCACTTCGTTGGATTCGGTATCGGTAAATGTCATTGATCCAAGGGTTGCGATAAGAGAATTAGGTGGCACCGATTCTCCCTCGTCATTTCTTCATCAACCGTCCATGCAGTTGATCGTCGATCCAGCCGGTAAGCAATCGATGGTATTCGATGCAGAGGTTTTACAATTCGGTTCCCAAGAAGTGACGCTTCGATGGACCGTACCGGACGGTTGGGCTGATGTTGAAGCTGTGTATCAATTCTCAGACGGTAGCACGATCAAAATTCCGGTTGATGGTAACAGCGATTCGCCGCGGATATCAGTTCGGATTCCCAAAGATTCCGATCGTGGGCATCTACAGGTGCGTTGGTTCGGTCCGGCTCTTTCCCCTGACGCTGAAAATGTCTTTTGGCAAGTCACCAACAAATGGTTTCCTCCAAAATGGTTTCGCACGAGCGCGAGGCACTACGCTTTAGCATGGCCGGCGATTATCGCGGAGGAAAAAAACGTTGATACCGAATTGGAGCGGTTCCTGGTTTATCCCAAGGGGATTTTTCTTCATGGTGCCGATACTCAAACGACTACTTCACGTACTCCCTCTTTACTCCCATTCCCGGATTGGTTTCGTTCGATCGCAACGGGATTCTTCCCGGATCGTTCAACCGTTAGTAAAACATTTACTCTGCTACGAGAAGATGATCGATCGAATCTTTGGGATCGTCATGTATGGCTTTCCGCTTGGGATGCTCCCGGAAAAGGGCCTGTGCTCTCGAATCGCTCGTCGCGAACACTGGCGATTTGGGCATCGCTTCTAGCGATTGTGGTAGGAGTAAGCGGTTTTAAGCGGTTGCCGGGATTTGTCCTTGTAGTGGCATTCGCGCTTGCACTGGCGATGCTTTGGGCGCCCGTTGAAATCAAGTCGCTATTGCAAATGGTTCTAGCTGGTTTGGGAATCGGCGTATTATTGCAACGCACCTTGCAACGCGTGTCCGATACAACTCCTCCTCAAGCTCCGCATCGTCCAAGCGAAATCTTTAAGTCGTGGAATCTCACTGAAGAGGATCGTGCGAGCAACGAGCATAGCCCCAATCCAATGTTGCGAACTAATGGTGGAGGCCCCGCCGCTCTGGCGATATGGCTGATCGTAGGCGCAGCGTTCGTTTACAACGACGCAGGGCGGTTGATCGTTGCTCAAGATTTATTGAGTGATGGTCCCAAAGTGTTCGATATCCTTATTCCCGTCGACGAGGAGAACAAGGTTTCTGGTACGACGGTCTACGTACCTCTGGAGTTGATGCAGTGGGCCGAGGAGCAAGAGCGAATCGAGCGAACGGAGCAAGGCAAGTCGTACGTACTAGGGGCGAAACATTCGATTCGTTTCGATGGCCGATCCTTGGGGTTCGCGATTGCCGATCCCTATGTGACGAATTCTTATGAGATTTTTGTTGGCGAGTTTGCGGTCGGTAAAGCGATTCGAATTCCGTATCCCGCCGGCGACTTGAAGATGACCAGATTCACCGTCGATGGAATCGAGGTGCTCTCCAGCCGGGTAAACCGAAGCGAATCGGAATTAGTATGGTTCCCTGAACGCAGCGGCAAAAGGTTAATTCAGATCGAGAGTACAACCAAACTTACGGTGCTCGAATCGGAACAGCGCGACGATCGCGGCTTGGGGGGAGTACCGGGCCAGATCCCGGCAAGCGGACTGGCAGGCGTAAACGGTGCGTTAGATAAATCGAAGGCGGGCTGGCTGGTAGATCTACCGGTCTTGCCCGCTTGCAACGCAGTTCTCGATGTCGAAACGGATGGCTCTTGGGCCGTAAATATCGATGCTGCTGGTCGCTCTGTGAATCCCTCGATCGGTAAGTCGATCGTTCAATTGGGTAACCGCCCTCGGATGCGGATCGAGTTCCAAAATCAACCATCCCAATCGATTCGAAACGCCCCGATGGCTATGCCTGGGGATCTTCCAACCACCACGACAGAAACTCCCATAATGAATACGGAGTTGCTGATCGATCGAGATCAATTGATCGCCCGCACAGTGCTTGATGTTCCTCGCGGGACGAATCTAGGGAATGAAATCGAGATCGAAGCCGACACGCAGTGGGCTCCTATAGGTTCTCAATGGGGAGATGCACAGCTCGTTGAGATTAAATCTGGTAGTACGCTCGATAGGAATAGATTTGTCTTGCGATGGAAGACGTCCGAGGATGCTGTTTCCAAGGTTGCAGAGTTACAAACTTCAGGTAGGAAAGTAATCACGACGACTTGGATCCCCGTGGGAGATGCTCCTCTGCGAAGTGTACTTTTTGCGGAGTGCAGAGACCGTCGTGTTCGCCAAGGAACTCTGCGCTATTCGCGAGTTGCCGGATCGACCTGGAGCTTGGATAGTATCAGCAGTTGGATCCCGGCAATCAATGCAAAGGACCGATTGGATTGGCCGGAGCTTCGCGAGTTTCCGCTATCGACGAACCTTCGAATTCCCATCAATAGCGGTTTCGGAGTTCTACGCAAACAGACGGCGTTGCGAGATAAAGACTTGGATGCGGACTGCTCTGTTTTTCTCGGTGAGCGGTCCGCTTCGGCAATCTGGCGAATTCAGTCTTCGGGCCCGATTGGCAATCAAGATCCCCTGCTCTTCTCCTACCCAGCCTATCTAAAAATCGATCAGATTTCCGGCGTTAACGGTCCTGTTGAGCATAAATCTTGGGTGATTGGTAATTCGGGTTATACACAAGTCTTTTTCGATCGAAACTCCGAGAGTTCGAACGAAATGCGGATCACCGCAAGTTACGCACTTGATGCACAACTCGCTGATGCTCAAAACGTGCCTATTCCCGAAATGCAGTGGATCGGTTGGAATTCTAAGGAATGCCGAGTTAGCTTATCGGCTGATCGCACGTGGAATGTTCTCTACACAGATCCTCTCCTAGAGAAACGGTCTGAACGGGGCGCTGGCACACAGACTCCCCTATGGTCTGGATACATCTCCGATGAATCCCTTCGCAATATGCAGATCAAGTCCGATCGGAACGCTTGGGAGGGGATTCTTGTCGTCATCGACGATTCAAAAGCACGCGGTATGGTGTTTCCCGCTCCTCAAACCGCGGCCTCCAACTCAAGGGAAGATGCAGATGGCGATTTGACTCTAAGCGATGAACCTCAGACTGAAATCGAGGATGTCTCGAAGTCGATTCGTCTCGTTGGGGTGTCCCTCACTCAATCACCAAAACCTTGGCAACACGTTGAGTTGTCGATCCCGAAGGACATTCGCATCGTTCGACCAAATGCTGAACTCTCTCGTGAATTGCCCTCGATGCTCTGGGACCAAGCGACGGTTCAAATCGATCGCACCCAATACCCCGGCCTCCCTTCGGATCGCGAACCTACACCTTCCGAATCGCAAGTCGACTTTGCAATCGATCTACTGGCATCAGCCACCGATAACAACGAAGTTTCACGTACCCAATGGGCATCTCTTCGTGATATTCGAGTCGATGGGATCCGTTCTCCGATATGGTTTGTTCGCATTCGAAAAGAAAAAAATGCAGCAGTGAATCCTGCGGCGGAAAAAATCCTCACCCGATTAGGGTTGGATCCAAATGTGTTCGAATTGATCCGCGAGGATTCCAAGGATTCCCTCTCGGAACTCAAACCCAATGCTCCGTCAATCCAGCCGACCATTCTGCTTGAAGCTCACCACAGTACACCTGTTTCAATCTACAGCGAGTTCTGGGTTTCGTATGAGGGTTCGGATTCCACTAGTATCTCAGCCGAACCAACGCTGAAGATAGATTTATCTGTTCCTTCAGGCTCTCGCCCTCAATGGGTTTGTATTAATGGTCGCAGTGTCCCATTTGTTGAATCAGCAAATGGTATCACTCTCGAGTTTCCCCGACTTGGGAAACTAAACTACTTCGAATATTGGCTCGAGACCGGACCTCGCATGGAGCCTTCTGCCCCATCGCTTCGTTTCGGCGCACAACCGAGCAACTTGAAAGGATTCGACGCTCGAAGGATTCACACATCGGCTTTACCAGCTAACGGAACCTCGAGCCCGGTGAACACATTTGAGCTCGAGGTCATTTACGATAGCCAACAGGGCCAGGATAGCGGTGTGAAGTCGAGAAAATACTTAAGCGAGGCTCAGTCGATTGCTTTGCGTCTCGAACAATGGGAAGGATTTTTGGATTCCGAATCGCTCCGCCGGCAAGACCGCGGAGTCGTTATTCTGGCAGCGAAGCATTCGAAAGCCTGTATCGATCGCTTGATCAAGCTAACGGCCGACGGTGTATTGTCCAACGGTCCAACAGCGATTGGTTTATCGGCTGACGAAAGAACAGCCGGTGATGAAATGGCCGTCGGGCTCACCGATGAGTTTACCGTCGACTTCCCGCGCTGGGGGCAACTCCTCGGGCCCTACTCCACATTCGATGCAAGCCTGGGGCTTGGCGGACAATCAGCTTCAGGACAATCAACGTCAGGTAGTAGAGCAACTTCAAGTACATCGAGTACCGAAAGCGTTAGACACATTGATCGGTTTGGACAGTATGATCGGTTTGAGCAGTATGACCGGTTTGAACAATGGTCGAATCAGGTTTACCTACCGACCTTTATTAGAGGACGGCTGAACGTCCCGCATTGGCCTCAGTGGGTTTTTGCGGCAATCCCGATCATTCTTTGTGTCGGTTATCTTGGGATTGGCTTGAAGTACCGAGCGTGGCTCCAGCAGCGGCCATGGTGGGATTTGTTGCTGCTGGGCCTTGGCTGGTTCGCTTGGACCGGTAGTCTTTGGCTAGGACTAGTCTTTTGTCTCTTCGCGGCAGTGATCGTATGCGATACCTACTGGTTGATCAGCGTGCGGTCTCGACAAAACGCGCTTCGCGGACCACGGTGACTTTGATCTCGCCAGGATAGGTCAGCTGCTCTTCGAAGGCCTTCGCGATGTCGCGACATACTTTCGCTGCCATCGAGTCATCGGTGTCCTTCGAGCTAACGATCACTCGCAGTTCGCGTCCAGCTTGAATCGCAAAAGCTTGCTCGACACCTTGGAAGCCCTTGGCGATGGACTCGAGCTCTTCCATCCGTTTGACGTACCGTTCCAAGGATTCGCGACGTGCTCCGGGCCTCGACGCGCTACAAGCGTCCGCAGTGGCGACGAGTAAGGTGTACGGGTATTCCGTGGTGAGCAAGTCGTGGTGACCGAGTGCGGCATGCACGACATGTTCGTTCTCGCCACTTCGTTTGAGCAAATCAGCACCAATTTTTGGGTGACCACCTTCAAGCTCGTGGTCGGCAGCTTTTCCAATATCGTGCAGCAAGCCGCAACGACGGGCGAGAGCACCGTTAAGACCAATCATTTCCGCCATCAAGCCGGAAAGAAACGCAACTTCGATCGAGTGACGAAGTACGTTTTGAGAGTAACTGGTCCGGAAATGGAGTCGTCCAAGCATTTCGATCACACGTTCGTGAAAACCTTGCAAGTTGACTTCCTGCGCCGCTTCCTCACCCTTGCGTCGAATGAAGGCATCCATCTCTTTCTCTGTGGCAGCGACGATCTCTTCAATCCGCGTTGGATGGATTCGACCATCAGCGACGAGCTTTGCCATCGATTGCCGAGCGACTTCACGACGCACTGGATCGAAGCCACTGACGATGACCACGCCGGGCGTATCGTCAATGATCAAATCGCAACCAGAGGACTTCTCGAACGCCCGGATGTTGCGCCCTTCTCGGCCGATGATTCGGCCCTTCATGTCGTCGTTGGGGATGTCGATCGTGGATGTGGTGCTCTCGGAAGTTTGTGCGGAAGCGTAGCGCTGCATGGCGGTCAGAAGGATATCTTGCGCTTTTTGTTGAGCGATCTCCGTTACCTTCTTCTCATGCTTGAGGATCACGGATCCGAGTTCACCCTGGAGCTCCTTTTCCATCAAACTCATCAATTGCTGCTTTGCTTCTTCCTTCGAAAGCCCGGTTACTCGTTGCAAGTCGGATTGGGCTTGAGTGATGAGCTTGTTGTACTGGTCGGATTTCTTGGTGACATCGTCGAGTTTCTCGGAGAGTTTGCGTTGGTTTGATTCAACGAATCGCTCTTGTTTCTTGAGGTCTTCGACAGCTTGTTTGGCTCCCTGCTCGCGTTGAGCAAGCTGATTTTCCCGGTCGCGAATCTCGTCTCGTTGTTTTTTCAGATCCTGCTCGAACTGCGTCTGCAGCTTAAAAAGCTTCTCTTTCTGCTCCAATTCAGATTTCTTGACCAAGTTCTCTGCGTCGAGCTTGGCTTGTTCAAGCATACGTTGGGATTGGGTGCGGGCATCTTGGCCTAGCATCCGTTGAGCGACAAACATGGCGACCGCACCGAGGGCCAGGCCGATGATGGCAAACAGGATGCTATTGGAGCCCCCGGTTTGTGCCAACGGCAAGTGGATGATCCACAGGCGGTCGGAAAAATAAGAGGCGACTGGAAGTCCGAACAAGCAAAGGGAATGGGCTGGATTTCCGAACGGAGAGAGAATGTATCGGGTCACGCGAGGATTTCTTTCTTGGGTAAACGAATAACGCCGCTCAATGAGCTTCGATCCGTTTCCATCCCTTGATCCTTCGACCTACCTAAACCCTGCTAAACGCTGCGCATTGAAGTGGGGGAATGCCCCCCGTGAGCGCAATGCGGCCCCGAGGATATTGTTCCACCGAGGTTCAAATGCGAGGAGTCAATACGTGTCCGCACATGCTCCGCATACCCTTTTCGTCCCGCGATATACTGATTTTCCTCCGGTGCATGCACCGAGAGCATCAGATTCGCAAGCCTTGGGGCACCGTCGGCGAAAGTGTGCGAAGAAGCGTCTAACACAGCGGAATCCGTCACCGCTATGGAAGCGATGGGATCAGATGTCCGAGGTTGCATCGTTCCGAAACTCGCCGATGGAGGCCCGAAAGCCAACCATACGATCCCGGCCAACACCAGGAAAGCAAGAACGAGTGCAGAAACGAACAGTGTCATAGGTCAATCATCAAGCAATGGAAAATTTTGAGGTCAACCGTCGATGGAATCGAACGATGTTTTGACCCCTGCTTCACCAAATTCTAACAGATCCTTTTCGACGGTGAAACAACGATTCGATACTTTTGTCCCCACCTGAAGTAACCACGGCCTGCCCGCCGGCGTTAGATCCCTCCCTCGCCAAAGACTCCCCCCAATCGAAATCCTAAACAGAACCGTCGAAAACCTATACGGACCGATTTCCCGGGGGCGTCTTCTCAAGGGGCAAACCCTATTTGAAGGAACAACCAGCAATGTTGCGTACTGGGCCGAAAGTGTTTCTTAGGTGGCCCCGTTTCCTAGTTGGTCCAGTTTGGAAAATGCTCGCCAGTGTCCCAAATACTCCCCGGCTCTCCCGCAATCTCTCTGACTCTCCTGCAATCTCTACCGTAATCTCTAATCTCTACCGTAATATCTACCGCAATTTGCTTGCCCAATTGCATTTTGCTTGCCCAATCGACCATAATGCACCTTGCTCATCCTGTACACAGAACTGAATTACGCAGAGTCGACTCACCCCGAAATTGATTTCTGCTGTCCAAT
>Ga0255128_1001112_pt1 | contig 12138 bp, 8 predicted proteins | sample Law_Miss_RepC_8d_FD_188562 | JGI IMG/M metagenome (GOLD analysis project Ga0255128, IMG submission 188562) | Freshwater microbial communities from St. Lawrence River, New York, United States - Law_Miss_RepC_8d | ecosystem: Environmental > Aquatic > Freshwater > River | place: USA: New York... | reverse complement strand
GGCGCCGGAGGCATCGAGCGCAACCAGACCTTCGGCACGCGGGGAGAAAGCGAGCTTGGTCGCTTGCTTGAGGTCGGTGGGAAGGTCCGTGAGCGTTCGCTCGGCGGTGGTGTGGAAGAGTCCGACCCGACCTTCGGTATCGATTGCCGCGAAGACTTTACGAAAGTACTCCGGCTCAATGCGGGCAATCGACGCCTTCAGTGCGGTGAACTCCCGAATGCGTGAGAGGCGCATTTTGTTGTTGCTGTCGCGCACCGGAAACCACTGGGTGACTCGGCCCGTGCTGTCGCCCACCAGAAGTGAACTACCGCCGGCGAGCAGCCGGGCATCGGTGACCGTGACGCCGTCGGGCACGACCTTCAATGTTTCCACATGACGGGGGCTGCTCGCGTCCCGGATATCAAAAAACTCGACCTGGCCGCCTGACGACACCGCGAAAAGGCGCCGTTGGTCGTCGTCCATCAACAGGTGCGAGACCTTTTCGGTGGTCTCGCGCTCAAGCAGTGTGAGGGTAGTCTCCAGCGAGACGCTGTCCGCATCGAGCGCAAGCCCCTCGCCAGGCGCGACATGCGCAAGCACCATCTGACCCTGTTCGTTCACGGCGGCGATGGTGGTGATATTGCCGTTACCTGCCGCAGTCGCGGCCACTGGCGTGCTGCCATCTTCAAAAACGGTGATTAAGTCTTCGCCCGCCGGATATTCAAGCGCGGGGTCTACCCCTCGCACGTTGTTGCGGAACGTTGACCGATAGACCGGCTTCACCACCTTGAACAGGCCGTCGGTCGTCGCAAATCCCACCAAACCGTGCTTGTTGTAGCCGGACAAGCCGCTTACGAGGGTGGAACCTGAGGGCAGGAGCGTGCCATGACCGCGATCTTTGCCGTCGGCGGCGTCGAGAAAGCGATAAGTGCCGTCACCGTTGACCACAAACATGAGGTCGGCGTTTTCCTCGAGCGAGAGATGAACGACATCGGGGCCCAGAGATTGAGGGGCGCTTAGCGGCGTGAATTTTGCGGGCAAGAACAGCGGAAAAACCACCCACAGCAGATAGAGAAAAATGGTCAGCAGGGCGGCAATAACGGTGATCCCTCCGACCGCCATGGTCCATCCAAAAAGGCGATCTTTGAGCATCCGGGTCCAGCGAATCGCGAGACCCGAGGAGGCAACTTCTGACAGTGTGACGTCGTTCACAATAGTCCCTGCAAGAAAATAATGGGCACCGCCTGAACGCAGGCAGTGCCGATGTAGCGACTCTGGACGGGTTTTCTTCAGTTACCCAGCAAGCCCCGCGCTTTGGTCACTATTTTTGCAGGAAGCGGAATGTATCCGTCCTTCACCACGGTGACCTGCCCGGTGCGGGACAGCACCATCTTGAGAAATTCGGCTTCCAGCGGGGCGAGGGGCTCGTTGGGATGCTTGTTCACATAAACGTAGAGGAAGCGCGATAAAGGGTATTTGCCGGACAGCGCTGTCGCCGGGGAAACTGCGATGAATTCCCCGCCCGGTTTTTTCGCCACCGGCACCATGCGCACGCCAGAAGTTTGATAGCCTTCTCCCGAAAAGCCGATGGCGTTGATGGACTTCGTCACGCCTTGTACTACAGAGGCCGAACCCGGCTGCTCGTTGACCGTGTTCTTGTAGTCGCCCTTGCAGAGTGCGGCTTCCTTGAAGTAGCCGTAGGTGCCAGACACCGAGTTGCGACCGAATAGCTGAATGGACTGCGACGCCAATTCGCCCGTAATGCCTATATCGCCCCAGGTCTTGATGTCCTTCTCGAAACCGCAATTCCGCGTGGCGGAGAAGATGGCGTCGATCTGCGGAACGGTGATGCCGACGAGCGAGTTGTCTTTATGGACAAAAATGGCGAGCGCATCGACCGCGACGGGGATTGCGGTGGGTTTATAGCCATGACGACCTTCGAAGGCTTCTACCTCTTCGCTTTTCATCATGCGACTCATTGGGCCGAGGGTGGCGGTGCCTTCGGTGAGGGCCGGCGGAGCGGTACTGGAACCGGCCGCCTGAATCTGAATGGTGACGTTGGGATAGAGCTTTTTGAACTCTTCGCCCCACAGCGTCATGAGGTTAGCGAGCGTATCGGAGCCGACACTGGACAGGCTCCCGGAGATACCGCTGGCTTTCGTGTACTCAACGATAGCTTTGTCCACGGCGTCGTCAGGCGTTTCCGCGGCTGCACCACACCCAAAGGCCAACCCGACCACCAGGGCGGAAATTCGAAAATGTTGTTTCAAGGATCTCTCCTGATGAGGGATGGGGCAACTGCCGCCGGTGAGAATATAACTGGCATATGACAAAAAGCTTATTTCAACGCAGCGATGTAAGCGATCCAGCCAGCATCAGCGTCGGCGGTCTCGGCAGGGGCAAATTGGCCGTTCGGTTCCCCGGTTTTTTCGTCCCAGCCTTGCCAGTAGATGATCGACTTGCTGAACCCCGCTTCGGCGAGCAATTCGCGCAATTCCGGCAGGGTCCATAAGCGCCATTCGTAGCTGAAAGCCTCGGGCAGTTTCGAGCCGTCGCGAAAGGTGAAATGGATATGGCAGTTCATTAAACCCGATATGGGGTTGTAGCTGGCTTGATGCCACACATAGTTATGAGTTCTGTACTGGCGGCGCTCGCGCAAGACGCGAAAGGCGTCATACCCGCCATAGCAATCCAGAATGAAGAGCCCATCCCGCTTCAGATTGCGATGAACCGCCGCAAAGTATTCCCGGAGGAGCAGCCTGGTCTTGAACAGCCAGTAGCTGAAGTTCATGGCCAGTACCACATCAACCGGACGGCCTCGGGTGGTGAGTACATCGCCCTCAATGAGCCTAACCCGGCTGGCCTCCGCGTCTTTTAGTGCGGGAAGCTTGTGCTCTTGGGACCAGGCCAGCACAGAGGCGTCAAGATCAACGCCAACCGCCGTATTGTCCGGACGCCGACGGACCCACTCGCAGCATACGTTGGCCGTGCCACAGAAATCCTCGCGTAGGGTTCGCGGGTCGCGGCCCCGAAGGTTCCGAAATGTTTCGTCGACGAAATCAATTTCAGATTCGGCATCCTGAACGGATTTTTCGTAGAGAATGTGGCGATCGGCACGATCGGCGAGTGTTAACTTTTGTTTCTTGCTGGACGATTTGGCCATCGCTGTGTTGCCCATAACCCGGACGGATGAGTCTTTACTGACTGTCTACCGCGGGGCATCTTAGCAGAGAGTGCGGCTGGGGCTGCGCCCCGAAACTAGCGGAGAAACGCCATCGCCATGGACGCCAAAACCCTCGATTTGTCCGACTCGCACCTGTTCATCAACCGCGAATTGTCGCTGCTTGAGTTCAATCGACGAGTCATCGAACAAGCCAAGGACACCAGCAACCCGCTACTCGAGCGCCTGCGATTCCTGTGTATCGCGAGCAGTAATCTGGACGAATTTTTTGAGATCCGGGTGGCCGGCCTTAAACAGCAGGTCGCCTACAAGGCGGCACAACTAGGTCCCGATCAACTGAGCGCGGCCGACCAGCTCAAGCGCATCGGCGACATCGCCCACTTGCTGGTATCGGAGCAGTATCGGGTCCTCAACGAGATTCTGTTGCCCGCGCTGGACGGGGAAGGCATCAGCTTCCCCAAACGCACCGAGTGGACGGTCCGTCAGGCGCGCTGGGTGAAGCGGCATTTTTACCGCGAATTGATGCCGGTGCTGTCCCCCATCGGACTCGACCCCTCGCATCCGTTTCCGCGCATCCTTAACAAGAGCCTTAACTTCATGGTCTCGCTGGAAGGCCGCGATGCCTTCGGGCGCGACAGCGCAATCGCTATCGTGCAGGCGCCCCGCGCGCTTCCCCGCATTATCCAAATCCCTGCTGAGCTCACGGGCGACCGGCTGGAGTTCGTTTTTCTCTCCTCTATCATCCACGCGCACGTTGACGACCTGTTTCCGGGCATGCGGGTGACTGGCTGCTACCAGTTCAGGGTCACTCGCAACAGCGACCTCTTTGTTGAAGATGAGGAAGTCGAGGACCTGCTGCGGGCACTGGAAGGCGAACTCCATCAGCGCCGCTTTGGCGACGCGGTTCGTCTTGAGGTCTCGGACGAATGTCCCGTCCAAATGACCCGCTTGCTCCAGCATGAATTTGGGCTCAACGAGGAGGACATTTACCGCTGCAAAGGGCCGGTGAACCTGCAGCGCATGATGGCCGTGATCGAAATGATCGACCGGCCAGACCTCAAATTTCCCGCCTTCAGCCCCAGTCGCCCACGACGCCTGCCGCTTGGCGCTGATATGTTCGACGTGATTCGGCGGGGCGATCTGCTGCTGCATCACCCCTTTCAATCCTTTGCTCCGGTGATTGAGTTCATTCGACAGGCCGCGCTCGACCCCGACGTGCTGGTCATCAAGCAAACGCTCTACCGGACCGGGCCTGATTCACCCATCGTCAAAACACTGGTCGACGCAGCACGTTCGGGCAAAGAAGTGACCGTGGTCGTTGAACTGAAGGCGAGGTTCGACGAAGAGGCCAATATCGAGCTGGCCACCCGTCTGCAGGAGGCTGGCGCGCACGTCGTCTATGGCGTGGTGGGGTATAAAACCCACGCCAAAATGCTGTTAGTGGTCAGGCGCGAAGGCAAGCAACTGCGGCGCTATGTGCATCTTTCGACCGGCAACTACCACCCCAGAACCTCGCGCAGCTACACCGACTTCGGCTTGTTCACCTGCGACGCCGCGCTGGGTACCGACGTCCAGCGCATTTTTCATCAGCTGACGGCACCAGGCCGCGCCAGCAAGCTGAAGAAAATCCTGCAGTCGCCGTTCACCCTTCATCCCCGGATGCTGGAGCTCATCAAACGCGAGGCCGACCACGCCGCCGCCGGGCGGCCGGCCCGCATCATCGCCAAAATGAACGCGCTGATTGAGGTCAACACCATCATCGCGCTGTATGAAGCCTCGCGGGCTGGCGTGAAGATTGACCTCATCGTGCGTGGCATCTGCGCGCTACGACCGGGCATTCCAGGCGTCTCTGAAAACATTCGGGTGCGCTCGATCATCGGGCGCTTTTTGGAGCACTCGCGAGTGTTCTTTTTCCAGAACGAAGACAGCCCGGAGGTCTATCTTTCCAGCGCGGACTGGATGGGGCGGAATTTCTTCAATCGCATCGAAGCCTGCCTGCCCGTTGAAGACCGGCGGCTACGCGATCGCATCGTCAAAGAGGGGCTGGAAAACTACCTGCAGGACAATAGCCGGGCCTGGCAACTGCAAAGCGACGGCAGCTATGAACGCGTGAAAGGCGGCGGACGGCATCGCGATGCCCAGCTGCTGCTGCTTGAGCAGCTCGGCGAGCACGAACCGCTTACTTGAACTTGAGCCTGTAGCCCACGCTGCGGAGGTATTCCGCCTCCTGCTCCAAATCGGCGGTGGTGAGCGCGTGCGCGGCCAACCAACCGCGCGGGAAGCCCAGCCGCAGCGTGGTGTCCTCCACCTTGAGTGAAACTGCGGGCGGCGCGGCTGCGCCACGCGCCCGATGCAACACCACCGCCAGCCGCAGCACGATGGCCAGCCGCAGCTGGGTGCGGGGGTCCGGCCCCATGCCAAAGTCGGCGAGCGGAATCTTCCGTCTATGGGCCCGCACCAGATTCGATAAGCGGTTCTGTTCGCCGCGAGAAAACCCGGGCATATCGAGGTGATGAAGCAAATACGCGCCGTGTTTCTGGTATTGCGAGTGGGAGACCGTCTGGCCGATCTCGTGCAGCGATGCCGCCCACCGCAGCAGGTGACGGGTTTCTTCATCGACCGGCACCCATTCGCCGCCGGCCTGCGTCAGTAACTGCGCGCTGGTGGCTACGACTCGCGTGAGCTGGGCCTGATCGACCGCAAAACGCTGGGTGAGATTGGCTACAGTCTGCTCGCGCACGTCTTCATCGTGAATACGGCCCATCAGGTCGTAGAGCAAACCTTCGCGCATGGCGGTGTCGGAGACACGCATGCGCGTGATGCCGAGCTCCTCGAACGCGCCGAGAGCGATGGCGAGACCGCCCGGCAGTACAGGCGCCCGGTCGGCCGAGATGCCAAGCGCAGTCAGCCGCTCCACATGACCCGCATCGATGAGCGCGGTGCGCAAGCGGAGCATGGCTTCACGCGTAATGCCGTCAGTCGCCCAGCCCTGCGCGGCAAGCACCCGGTTGATGGCGAGCAAGGTGCCGGAAGCGCCAATCGCCACCTGCCAGCCGGAGCGCCCGATGGCTTCTTCCACTGGCTCAATTTCCTGTCGCGCTGCGATTTCGGCCGCGCGCATGCGGGAGGCGTCAATCACCCCGTCCCGGAAAAAACTCTGGCTCATGCTCACGCAGCCCATATGCAGGCTTTCCATCACCAAAGGCTCAAACCGCCGCCCTACGATGACCTCCGTGCTGCCACCACCGATATCGATGACAAGTCGCAGATCCGCGCTGTCGCCCAAACCGTGGGAAACACCTAAATAGATGAGTCGTGCCTCCTCGTAGCCGGAGACAACGTCGATAGCGTGACCGAGCGCGAGCTCGGCACCGCTTAAGAAACTTTCTGAATTGCGCGCCATGCGCAGCGCATTGGTGCCGACAGCCCGCACGGCATCAGGCGGCAGGTGGCGTATTCGCTGGCCAAAGCGACTCAGACAACGCAGGGCACGCTCGCTGGCCTCGGGTGTCAGCCGGTTTTGGCCGTCGAATCCCGCCCCGAGGCGGACCACTTCGCGCATGCGATCGATCACCCGAAAGCGACCGTCCTGCGGCTGCGCAACCACCATGTGAAAGCTGTTGGAGCCGAGATCGAGGGCAGCAATGGTGGCGGGATCCTGACGATGAGGCATGAAGGGGACTGCACTTCTGAAGGCTTGAGTTAGAGGTCTGGCCAGCGAGCCAGCGCTGCGTCGCAGTATAGCGAAGGGATCCCACGAGCGCGCCCGGCACGGCGCGTTTGCCCGGAGCGTCTAGGGCTGCCGCAGGTTTTGGGGAGGCGGCGTCGGCGCGGCAAAACATGAATGCACTGCACCACGCAAGATTTACATGCCTATAATGGCGCCCCTTTCGAACCGGCCACCCCCAATCGTGATCGCCAATCTGCGCAACATCGCCATCATCGCCCACGTCGACCATGGCAAAACCACCCTTGTCGACTGCCTCCTTAAACAATCCGGCACCCTCACCGGCCGCAAGGAAATGGGTGAGCGGGTGATGGACAGCAACGATCTCGAAAAAGAACGCGGCATCACCATTCTGGCGAAAAACACCGCCATTACCTGGGGCGACTACCGCATCAACATCGTCGACACTCCGGGCCACGCCGACTTCGGTGGCGAGGTGGAACGCATTTTGTCGATGGTGGACTCAGTGCTCCTGCTGGTCGACGCCGTTGAAGGACCGATGCCGCAAACCCGTTTCGTCACGCAGAAGGCTTTCGCCCAGGGGCTACGCCCCATTGTCGTCATCAACAAGATTGACCGCGGCGGTTCCCGACCTGACTGGGTGCTTGACCAGACCTTCGACCTCTTTGACCGCCTCGGCGCCACCGAAGAACAGCTCGACTTCCCGGTGGTCTACACCTCCGCCATTCAAGGCTACGCGCGTACCGCGCCAACGGGCGAGGAAGCGAACATGGACGTGCTGTTCAACACCATCATTTCGCACGTGAGCGCGCCCAAGGTTGATTCCGACGGCCCGTTCCAGATGCAGGTCAGCTCGCTCGACTATTCGAGCTATGTTGGCGCGATTTCCGTAGGACGCATCACGCGCGGCAGCGTCACGCCGGGCATGAACGTCACCGTGATCGACCGCGAAGGCGCTACCCGCAACGGTAAAATCATGGAAGTGTTGGGCTTTCACGGCCTCTCCCGCGAACCGCGAACGATTGCCAACGCTGGCGATATCGTGGCCTTGAGCGGCATCGACGCCCCCCGCATTTCCGACACCCTCTGCGCCCCCGGTGCGGTGGAGGCCCTGCCGCCGCTGTCGGTTGACGAACCCACCGTCAGCATGACCTTCGAAGTCTCCGATTCACCATTCGTGGGTCGCGACGGCAAGTTCGTGACCAGCCGCCAGATTGCGGAGCGCCTGGAGCGCGAGCTCATTCATAACGTGGCCTTGCGGGTAGAGCCCACCGACGATCCCAAGGTGTTCTCCGTTTCCGGCCGGGGTGAGCTCCATCTCTCGGTACTCATCGAAACCATGCGTCGCGAAGGCTATGAGCTGTCGGTCGGTCGTCCGCAGGTGATTCTGAAAGAAATTGACGGCGAGACCTGCGAGCCCTTTGAACAACTGACCGTCGACGTCCCCTCGGACTATCAGGGCGCGGTGATGGAGCGTCTGGGTAACCGTCGCGGTAATCTGAGCAATATGGTGCCCGATGGTCGCGGTCGCGTGCGCTTGGACTACACCATTCCGGCTCGCGGGCTGATTGGCTTCCGTACCGAATTCCTCACCGCCACCGCCGGCACCGGCCTGCTCTATCACAGCTTCGAGAAATACGCGCCGGTGAAACCGGGCTCAATCGGCGGCCGAAACAACGGCGTGCTGATCGCGAACGGCATGGGCAAGGCGCTGGCCTACGCGCTGTTCAGCCTGCAGGAACGCGGGCGCTTGTTCGTCGGCCACGGCGATGAAGTCTATGAAGGCATGCTGGTCGGCATCCATTCGCGGGACAACGATCTGGTCGTCAATCCCTTGAAGGCCAAGCAACTCACCAACATTCGCGCCGCCGGCACCGATGAAAACCTGCTGCTAACGCCGCCCATTCGCTTCGATCTGGAGCAGGCGCTGGAATTCATCGCCGATGACGAACTGGTGGAAGTGACCCCCACCGCGATCCGTCTGCGCAAGCGCTGGCTGAAAGAAAACGACCGCAAGCGCGAGTCGCGCTAACCCGCTCGCCGGATGATCGCGCTGCTGCAACGGGTCAGCAGTGCCTCCGTCACGGTGGAGGACGCGGTCGTTGGCGCCATTGAGCAGGGGCTTCTGGTGCTCATCGGCATTCAACCCGAAGACACTGAAGCCAAGGGCGAGCAGTTGCTCCGCCGGGTGTTGGATTACCGGGTTTTTGCCGACGCCGACGGCCGCATGAATCGCTCGTTACGCGATGTGTCCGGAGGCCTGCTGCTCGTATCGCAGTTCACCTTGGCCGCCGACACCACGCGGGGCTTACGCCCCAGCTTCACCAGCGCCGCCGCGCCCGATGTCGCCCGCCATCTTTTCGATTCACTGCTCAGATTTGCGAATAGCGTTCATGCGCCGGTCGCCAGCGGTGTGTTCGGCGCGGATATGAAAGTCGCGCTGGTAAATGATGGGCCGGTGACTTTCTGGCTCGAGGTCTAGGCCTCAACCGAAATTCACGCGCGCCTCAAGATTGGTGCGGGAATCGGCGTTGTTCAAGGCTTCCTCAAGATCGATACGCTGATCCTTGTACAGCGCATGCAGCGCCATATCGAAAGTTTGCATCCCCTTGGCGCCGCTGGTTTCCATCGCTTCCTTGATGCTCCAGATCTGGCCTTTCAGGATGAGGTCAGCGATGTGCGGCGTATTGAGCATCACTTCCAGCGCCGCGACCCGAAAGCCATCAATACCTTGCACCAGACGTTGCGAGATCACGGCTCTCACATTGAGCGAGAGGTCGAGAAACAACTGCTTGTGCAATTCCTGGGGGAAAAGATTGATCACGCGCTCCATTGCCTGATTGGCATTGTTGGCGTGCATGGTCGACACACAAAGGTGGCCGGTATTACACAGTTCAAGCGCCGCCTCCATGGTCTCGCGGTCGCGAATTTCGCCGATGAGAATAACGTCCGGCGCTTCGCGCAAGGAGGCCCGCAAGGCCGCCCGATAAGACAGCGTATCCACACCCAGTTCGCGCTGGTTGACGATCGATTTCAGGTTGGGATGGGAGAACTCGACCGGGTCCTCAATGGTGAGGATATGACCGGACATCTTGAGATTGCGCTCGTTGATCATCGCTGCCAGCGTGGTCGACTTACCCGAGCCGGTGGCGCCCACCATCAAGATGAGACCGCGCTTGTGCATGATGAGCGCTTTAAGAATGTCGGGGAGCGCGAGGTCGTCCAGCGATTTAATTTTCGTTGGGATCATCCGGAGCACCATGGAAATATCGCCGCGCTGGCGGAACACGTTGACGCGAAACCGCGCGGTCTGGTCTTCCATCGCGACCGCAAAGTCGCTTTCCATGGTCTGCTCGAAACGCTCGATCTGGCTGGGCGACATGATCCCGTAGGCGGCGGCTTTCACGAGGTCGCCGGTCAACACGGTTTTGCCGACCGAGCTTACCTGACCTTCAATTTTGATCTTTACCGTCGCACCAGAAGAAAAGAACAGGTCTGAGCCGCCCTTGTCGCGCAACAGTTTCAGGTAAGGGGTGATATCCATAGTCGGTTCAGACAGCTCGGCTTAGCGCATCATCACGCCGGGCGTGTCTTCGTCTTCTTCAAGCTCCAGCATGCCCGCGTCCATCAGGCGGTTGGCGCCTTGGGCGGCCTTGCCCTGAAGCTTGATCTTCAGCCGCAGTTCGTTCATCGAGTCGGCGTTGCGTAGCGCATCTTCGTAGGCGATCAAATCTGCCTCGTACAAATCGAACAAAGCCTGATCGAATGTTTTCATGCCGAGTTCGTTGGAGCGCGACATCACTTCCTTAATCTGGTGAATCTCACCTTTCAAAATGAGGTCAGAAATCAGCGGCGAGTTCAGCATGACCTCAATGGCCGCCACGCGGCCACGACCGTCCACTTTCTTCAGCAGGCGCTGGGAAACAATGGCTTTCATGTTGAGCGACATATCCATGAACAGCTGCTGATGGCGCTCTTCCGGGAAGAAGTTGATGACTCGATCCAGCGCCTGATTCGAGCTATTGGCATGGAGCGTTGCCATCGCAAGATGGCCGGTTTCGGCAAACGCGAGGCCGAACTCCATGGTCGCGCGGTCCCGGATTTCACCGAGCAGAATCACGTCCGGCGCCTGCCGCAGGGTGTTCTTCAAGGCAACCCCCCAGTCTTCCGTATCCACCCCCACTTCACGCTGCGTGACCACACAGTTCTTGTGCGGGTGGATGTATTCGATGGGGTCTTCGATAGTGATGATATGGCCGTAACTGTTTTCGTTGCGGTGATTAATCATGGCCGCCAGCGAGGTGGACTTACCCGATCCGGTACCGCCGACCATGATGACCAAACCGCGTTTGGTCATCGAGACCTCTCTTAGCACTTCGGGCAAACCGAGATTGTCCAGCGTCGGCACGGTTGTCTCAATCGTGCGCAACACCATGCCGGTGTGTCCCTGCTGAACGAAGGCATTGACTCGAAACCGCCCGATACCCGCCGGCGAAATGGCGAAATTGCATTCGTGCGTGCCTTCAAATTCCTTCAGCTGGCGATCGTTCATGATCGCGTAGGTCAGCGCCTTGGTGTTGTCTGGCGAGAGCTTGGTTTTGGAGACAGGCTGAACTTTGCCATCCATTTTGATCGCGGGCGGGAACTCCACAGTAATGAAAAGATCGGATCCCTTGCGGTCCACCATCAGGCGAAGGAGGTCCCGCATGTACTTGATAGCCTGTTCTCTCTCCACGTGTGCGCTCCTTCAGTTGTTGCCGAGTCTCAGAAGAGATCCTTGTTTTGCGCTTTGAACTTGGCTTCAGCGCGGGACACCACGCCTTTCTGAACCAGCCCCTGCAGACACTGGTCCAGCGTCTGCATGCCGTACTGGTGTCCGGTCTGAATGGCGGAATACATTTGGGCAATCTTGTTCTCGCGAATGAGATTCCTGATCGCCGGCGTGCCAATCATGATTTCATGCGCGGCGACACGACCGCCGCCGTTCTTCTTCAGCAAGGACTGCGAAATCACCGCGCGCAACGACTCTGACAACATCGCGCGCACCATTTCTTTTTCTTCCGCCGGGAAGACGTCGACCACGCGGTCGATGGTTTTGGCGGCAGAGCTGGTGTGAAGCGTGCCAAAAACCAGATGGCCCGTTTCTGCCGCGCTAAGGGCAAGGCGGATCGTTTCAAGGTCGCGCATTTCGCCGACGAGGATGGTGTCCGGGTCTTCGCGGAGCGCTGAACGTAAGGCTTGGCTGAAGCCCAAGGTATCACGATGCACTTCGCGCTGGTTGATCAGGCAT
>Ga0255128_1001083_pt1 | contig 12390 bp, 12 predicted proteins | sample Law_Miss_RepC_8d_FD_188562 | JGI IMG/M metagenome (GOLD analysis project Ga0255128, IMG submission 188562) | Freshwater microbial communities from St. Lawrence River, New York, United States - Law_Miss_RepC_8d | ecosystem: Environmental > Aquatic > Freshwater > River | place: USA: New York... | reverse complement strand
GGGCACTTTGATGCCGTATCCGCCAGAGGATCCACCCCTCTGGTTGCCGTCATCTGCCCCAATCCACTGCCCCTTCCCGAAGGAGGGAGGCATCCATACCATCTCCCACCAAGAAAGTGCCGCTTCACGGCCAAGTTCGTTGTCCCTGTTCTTGTGTCCCTTTGTCCCTGTTTCCCTGTGTATCTGTGTCCCTGTGGGAGGCAGCCCCTGCGGCCGAATGTTTTTCTCAAAAAAAAAGCAGCCAGGTCAATCAACCTGGCTGCTTTTTGGGGAGAGAAATAAGGAGGCTTATTTCTTTTTGTTCACGGCTGCTTTGAAAGCGGCTCCGGCACTGAAACGTGGCACTGTGGCGGCGGCAATTTTGAGCTTTTCGCCTGTGCGTGGGTTTTTGCCTACGCGTGCAGCGCGCTTGGCCGCTTTGAAGGTGCCAAATCCAATCAGTTGCACGTCTTGTTTTTTGGCAACTGCTTTGGTGATGATCTCGACCAGAGCGCTCACGGCACGACCAGCCGCTGCTTTAGACATGTCTGTCTCTTTGGCCAATGCTTCAATCAGTTCTGCTTTGTTCATGGGTTCTCCAAATTAATCGAGTTTTGATTTTGCCATGCAAGACCTGGGTTAGACGAGTGCTTCCTCATAAATCGTTATCAGGTGAAATCCCTATTACTTAACATAATATACATCGTATGAAATAATTGATATGTTCATCGATGGATCAACAACACCTCTCAAGGGCTTTAAAAAAGCCCTTTCAATGCTTTGAAAGCGAATGTTGTGGGATTTTCAGAACCCCCTATCGGCTTCTTGAACAAAAAACCGAATCGCTGAGTGTCTAACGAATCACCACAGGCACAACCTTGGATGAATCAGGTTCGGTAGTGACTTTTTGCGACTCAGTGGGTGCAGCATTTGGAGATGAAGTTGGTGTGGGTGTTGGCGTGGATGTGGGTGTTGTTGTTGTTGCTGTAACTGCAGGCTGACCCGGCAATGTTGCGGCCGCAGGTTCTGTAGACGATTTGGAGGGTTCTGTTTCTTTGGATAAAAGTAACTTTTGTCTGGCTTCTCGGGCCGCCAGTCGCTGCAAGCCAGTTTCTATCAATTCTTTGGCGTTTTGGCGGTTGCCACGAACGGCAAAATCCAGCGCAGTCAGTCCCAGTTGATTTTTGACCTTCAAATCTGCGCCAGCCTGAATCAATACTTTGACTGCCTCAGGGCTGCCGTACATGGCCGACATCATCAAAGGCGTGCTGCCATTGGGAGATTCCGCATCTATGTAGGCGCTGTTTTCAAGCAAATATTCAAGCACAGCCACTTGGCCGGTCGTTGCCGCGTAATGCAAGGGTGTCCAGCCTGTTTTGTTCACGTCGGCATCGTTTTGGACCAGTTTTTTGACCAAAGGCAAATAGCCTTTGATCGCTGCCAACATCAAAACGCTTTCGTCCTGTTCATTGCGAATTTCTGTTTTGACCTTGGGCCAACTGGCCAGCAACTCGGCCACTTTCAGCGAGGGTTCTTTCACTGCCAGCATCAAGCCATGCACGCCTGCCGGGTTCACCGTGTTGGGATCAAAACCGCGCTGCAACAACGATTCAACCGTTTTGACATTGTCGAACTTAATCGCATTGAAATAGTCTTCATAGGAGCCTGCCCATGAAGTTAAAGTGGCGAAAAATCCAATAAAAACAAAAAACTTTTTAAAGTATTTAAAGTTACACATTAGTATTTAACCCTCTGTCTTGCTGAACAATTCGAGGAAATTTTTCGTGGTTAAGTAGCCAATTGACTCGGACGAACAGCCCCGCAGTTCGCCCAAAAGTTTGGCCACAAAGGGAACATAAGAAGGGTTGTTCAATTTTCCCCGGTAAGGCACCGGGGCCAAATAGGGGCTGTCGGTCTCGATCAGCAGACGGTCATCGGGGACAAATTTGGCCACTTCACGCAAATCAGCGGCCGTTTTAAAGGTCAAAATCCCCGAAAAAGAGATGTAAAAACCCAGATCCAAGGCTGCGCGCGCCACTTGTTGGCTTTCGGTGAAGCAGTGAAAAACACCCCCTGCCGAACCCAAGTCCCCCAATTCGCCCTCCTCTTTCAAGATGGCAATCGTGTCATCAGAGGCCTGTCGGGTATGAATGACCAAGGGCAATTGGGTTTGGCGGGCAGCACGTATGTGGGTGCGAAAGCGTTCACGCTGCCATTCCATGTCAGCCACCGTTCGCCCCCCCTTTCGCTCCTCCATTTGGTAGTAATCCAGCCCGGTTTCCCCAATGGCGACCACTTTGGGGCGGGCTGCGCCCTCCAGTAAATCTTGCAAAGAGGGTTCGCGTACCCCCTCGTTGTCGGGGTGAACGCCCACGGTGGCCCACATGTTGGGGTGGGTCATGGCCAGACCATGCACATCGTCAAAATTCTCAAGCGTGGTGCAAATGCACAGGGCGCGGGTCACTTGGGCCGCTTGCATGGCCTGCTGGATATCGTCCAATTGGCTCATCAATTCAGGAAAGTTCAGGTGGCAATGGGAGTCGGTGTACATGGTTCAGCCCTTGGACAGCAGGGTTTGTTGGGCATCGGCGGTCAGGGCTTCCAGCATCAGACCGGCATTAAAAGGGTGTTCGGCCGTGCGTGCTGATTGCATCAGGCGTTTGAACCAGTCGGTCAATACGGTGACCGAGGCTCGGGTGGCGGGCAATTGAGTGGGCTCAAAAAATCGGGGCTGTGCGCCCTGCTGGCGCAACAACAAGTCGTGGCAAAGCTTTTGCAGCGCCACGATGGCCTGGGCCGGGGCCAAATCTGCCAAGTGCCGGGGATCTCCTTGCTGCATGGCTTTGGGCAATGCCGCCCACCAATCCGGGGACAAACCCGACTCCATTTGTCGCAACACATCGTTGGGCCTGCCCCCTGCACTGCGCAAAAGAGCCTTCGCCACAGGAGCTTGTACGCACTGCTCCATCAACCAGTCCAGCGCCTCGTGGGCCTCTGGCCACTTCATGGTGTGCGCCAAGCAGCGGCTGCGGATGGTGGGCAGAAGCATGTGCCCAGCCTCAGTGGCCAGCACAAAACGCACATCGCCCGGCGGTTCTTCCAGGGTTTTAAGCAAGGCGTTGGCCGTGATGGTGTTCATGCGTTCGGCGGGAAACACCAACACCGCTTTGCCGCGCCCGCGTGCATCGGTGCGTTGCGAAAACTCCACCGCATCGCGCATGGCATCCACCCGAATCTCTTTGCTGGGTTTGCGGGTTTTCTTGTCGATTTCGTCCTGCGCTTTTTCTGACAAAGGCCAGCCCAATTCCAACATCACGGTCTCGGGCATCAAAACAGCCAAGTCGGCATGGGTGTGCACGCTGATGGCGTGGCAACTGCCACATTGGCCGCAAGCCCCTTGAGGGGTGGGTTTTTCGCACAACCAGGCCGAAACCAAAGCCAGCGCCAAATCGTATTGGCCCAAGCCTGAGGGGCCCTGCAACAACCAAGCATGTCCCCGTTGGGCCAATAAATCGGTGGCTTGGCGTGAAATCCAAGGGGCGTTCAGGACCGCGCTCATGCAGAGACCTTTTGCAGCCAAGCCGTGACCACGCGGCCCACCTCAGCGCCCACGGCGTCCATGCTCTGGGATGCATCAATCTGAGCAAAACGACTGGGCATTTCCGTTTGGCGCTTTGCATACCCCGCCCGCACTGCTGCAAAAAAGTCAGCCGGTTGCGATTCAAACTTGTCTGGCACCCGGGCCGAAGCCAGGCGCTGCGCCGCAATGTGGGGGTCCAGGTCAAACCAAAGGGTCAGCTCAGGCTGGCGCAAATGGCCATGGGGCAATGCCTGCACCATGTGCTCGAGTTGGCTCAGCACTTGCCAGTCAAAACCCCGGCCCCCGCCTTGGTAGGCAAAAGTGGCATCGGTAAATCGGTCGCACAACACCACATCTCCCCGCGCCAGTGCGGGCTCGATGACTTGCACCAAATGCTCGCGGCGGGCCGCAAACATGAGCAAAGCCTCGGTTAATGGGTCCATGGGGTCGTGCAGCACCAATTCACGCAGTTTTTCAGACAAAGGGGTGCCGCCGGGCTCGCGGGTCAACACCACGGTGCGGCCCGCAGCGCGAAACAATTGGGCCACCCGATCAATGTGGGTGGACTTGCCCGCACCGTCGATGCCTTCAAAACTGATGAACAAACCGCGTGTCATGGTGTGTGAATTTTGGAAAAAAGCAATTGTCGCAGGCTCGGGTCAGCCCCTCAGTCGGGCTTCGGTGCCATGCCACGCTGATAGCGGTTGACGGCCCGGTTGTGCTCATCCAAGGTGGCGCTGAAATGACTGCTGCCGTCGCCTTTGGCCACAAAATACAGGGCCTTGGTGGTGGCAGGTTGCACGGTCGCCAGCAGGGCGGCTTTGCCCGGCATGGCAATGGGCGTGGGGGGCAGGCCCCCCCGGGTATAGGTGTTCCAGGGGGTATCGCTGCGCAAATGCACGCGCCGCAAGTTGCCGTCAAAAGCTTCACCCAAGCCATAAATCACGGTCGGGTCGGTTTGCAGCAGCATGCCAATGCGCAAACGGTTATGAAAAACCCCCGCAATCAGAGGCCGGTCCGAGCCTTTGCCGGTTTCCTTTTCCACAATGCTGGCCAAGATCAAGGCTTCTTCTGGCGATTTGACCGAAACGCCAGGTTGCCGGGCATTCCAGGCCTCCTGCAAGTGCTTGTCCATGGATTTCATGGCGCGTTGCAACACCGCCAAGTCGCTCGAACCCTTGGCATAAGAATAAGTGTCGGGGTAAAACCGCCCTTCCGGGGCCACGCCCGGACGGCCGAGTTGGCGCATCAACTCGTCGTCAGTCAAGCCTCGGCTGTCTTGTTTCAATTGCTCAGCCTTGCTCAGGGCTTGGCGCACTTGTCGCCAACTCCAGCCTTCCACCAAGGTCAAGCTTCGCAAACTTTCTTCCCCGCGCACCAGCATGTTCAGCAAGCGTTGGGGCGAGGTGCCCGGGGCAATTTCGTAGCTGCCGGCCCGCATTTGACGCGATTGCCCCGACAAGCGAAACCACGCATACAGCAACACAGGCGATGTTTGCGCGCCTGCATCGGCCACGGCTTGGGCGATGGCTTTGGGCGAAGTTCCGGGTTCAATCGACAAATCAAGGGCCGCGGTGCCCGAATGAACAGCTTGGCCCAGCCACCAATAGGCGCCGCCCCCCAACACCAGCGTCAATGCCATGGCCATGCCCAGCAGGCTTTTCAGTAACTTCATCCGGCCTTTGGGCACAAGCATGTCCTTGTTGGAGGGTGTAAAACGTGAAGGCGATGATAATTCACGCCTTGCCCGATGACAGAGCCGCAACATGAACACCCTTGCCGAAACCAGCCCCAAAATGTCCGCCCATTTGTCCTCTGTTTTGGAGGGTGCCAGCCCCCTCCCCCACTTGGGGGTGATCCAGGCGCAGGGCGAAGATGCCGCCAATTTTTTGCACAACCAACTCAGCAACGATGTGCTGCTCTTGCCCGTGGGGCAGGCCCGTTTGGCGGCCTTTTGCTCGGCCAAGGGTCGCATGCAGGCCAGCTTTGTCGTGTTGAAAACCGCCCCAGACACGGTTTTATTGGTTTTAAGCCTTGATTTATTGCCCCAAACCCTGAAACGCCTGTCCATGTTTGTACTGCGGGCGAAAGTCAAAATGTCCGATGTCACGGCCGAGTGGCAACTGCGGGGATTGTTGGGTGGCGCGGCCCTCACCGCGATGGGTGCGCAAGCCGGTCAAGCTGCAGGGGGCGCACTGCCTTGGCAAACTACCGTGTCTGGGAATGCGCATGTTGTGGCCCTTTACCCGGCGGTTGTAGAGGCCAAGCCCGTGCCGCGCGCACTTTGGCTGGCCCCGCAAAGCCAAGCCTTGCCCTCTGTTGCGCCAGTTTCTTTGGATGTATGGCATTGGTCCGAAGCCATGAGCGGGGTTACTTTGGTCAGCCACGCCCTGTTCGAGACCTTTGTGCCGCAAATGATGAATTACGAATCCGTGGGCGGCGTGAACTTCAAAAAAGGCTGCTATCCCGGGCAAGAAGTGGTGGCCCGAAGCCAGTTTCGCGGCACCCTGAAACGGCGCACCGCGCTGGTACACAGCCCGGTGGCCCTGCTGGCCGGACAAGAGATTTACACCCCCGCCGACCCCGATCAGGCATGCGCCACCGTGGTGTTGTGTGCCGCTCGGCCCGATGGACAGGGCTTTGATGCACTGGTCAGTGGCACCCTGGAAAGCATGGCCACGGGCTGGCAAACCCAAGGGCTTGAGGGTGCGGCGCTCAGCCTGCAGTCACTGCCATACGCCCTGTTGGCGGACATTTGAGTGCTATTTAAAAGCACCCTGAATATCGGGTGCGGGTCAGAACAGCGGTTTTAAAGCGCCCGCACCATCTCGATGTGCGCAATCCCGGCTTCTTCAAAAACGGCCCCTTGTGGTGCAAAGCCAGCGCGTTTGTAAAAACCTTCTACCCGGCATTGGGCGTGCAAAAGGACTTGTTTGTCGCCCCGGTCTTTGGCTGCTTGCATCAGGGCCTGCAACACCCGGTGCCCCAAATCGCTGCCGCGCATTTGCCTTTTGACGGCCATGCGCCCTATGCGTGCAATGCCTGGTGCGTGCTGCATCAAGCGGCCCGTGGCCAAAGGCATGCCCATGCGGTTGATCAGGACCGCGTGCAAGGCGGTGTCGTCTTCGTGGTCCCACTCCATTTCGAGCGGAATATTTTGCTCTTGCACAAACACTTCGTTGCGCACTGGCGAGGCCAGGTTTTTGAAGTCGTGCCAAGACCCCAAATGCACCTGAACCATGTCTTCCCCGCGCTCAAAACCTTGCATCATGTCGCGCAAAGGGGTGGGAATGGGCAGGCTCTTTTTAGCCACCGGATCGGCATAGACGTAGACCAATTCGCTGGTGATGAGCAATTCATCGCCTCGGAAAATGGCCCCAGCAAAGGTCATAGACGAATTGCCTAAGCGGTCGCAGCGCATGCAAATGTCCATGAAATCGTCCATTTCGGCGCTGGCGTGGTACTCGACGCTGGCCTTTTTGACAAACAAATCCCCCCCCAACTGGTGCAAAGTTTCGGCATAAGGCATGGCCAGTTGCCGCCAGTATTCGGTGACCGCCGTGTCGAAATACATCAGGTAATGGCCGTTGAAGACAATTTTTTGCATGTCCACCTCAACCCAGCGAACGCGCATGCGATGACAAAAACGGAAGTCTTGACGTTTCATTGCTTGAGCCTCAAAAAAGATAGATACCCGCGTTCGCGGGTATGACAGGTAAGGAGCAAACTGGTTTCACGGATTAGAGCCTTAAAAAAGATAGATACCCGCGTTCGCGGGTATGACAGTGTGGGTAAGCATAATTTATTGTCACATCCCTGCCCTGAAATCCTCGTGCCCCAACCCTGAATTCGTCGTGCCCCAACCCTGAATTTGTCTTGCCTTAACCCTGAATTTGTCATACCCGGCTTGACCGGGTATCCATGACTTCAAAGGCGGTTCGCAAGGCGCGGGCGGCGTCGGCGTGGGCTTGCAGGGCGTCGGGAATGGCGCGGCCCATGGTGATGAAGCCATGCACCACGCCTTTGTAAATTTCCAGGTCCACCGCCACCCCGGCCATGCGCAAGGTGTCGGCGTATTGCACCCCTTCATCCACCAGGGGGTCACATTCGGCCAACCCGATCCAGGCGGGGGCCAAGCCAGAATGATCCGGGGCGTTCAGCGGCGCAAAACGCCAGTCGTCACGCTCGGTTTTGTCGATGTAGTTGCCAAAAAACCAGTCCACCGTGGCTTTGTCCAACATGAACCCTTCCGAAAAAGTGCGGTGCGATAGCGTGTCTTGATGTGCCGTGGTGCCCGGGTAAAACAACAATTGCAGGCTCAAATTCAAACCCGCATCTCGCGCCATCAGGGCGCACACCGCGCTCAGGGTGCCCCCAGCGCTGTCCCCTCCTATGGCCATCTGCTGCACATTAAGGCCCAGTGTTTGGCCGTGTTGGTGCAGCCAGTTCAATGCGTCCCAACTGTCATGTAGCGCCGTCGGAAATCGGTGTTCAGGGGCCAAGCGGTAGTCCAGCGAGACCACGGCGCAATGGCCGAGGCGGCTCAGTTGGCGGCACAACACATCGTGTGTGGTCAGGCTGCCGATGCTGAAACCACCCCCATGCAGGTAAAGCAACACAGGCAAGTTAGCCGTTTTCGGTGCATACAAACGCGCGGGTAGAGGGTGACCATCGCGGGCCGGAATCAAAAAGTCTTCCACACGTTCCACGGCGGGCGGCGGTTGCAGGTCGAGCATGGGCGCACCCAGGTCGTAAAACGCGCGGGCTTGCTCTGGCGACATCACGGCCATCGGCGGGCGACCGGCCCGGTGCACCCGGTCCAACAAGTTGCGCGTGGCGGTATTCAAAAGCGAACGGGGGTTGGCGTGGTGATGGCTCATGAAACAAAGAGGTTTTAACGGGCTGGCCACCGGCATCGTCCCGGGTGTTGCCAACGTGACGGGCGGACAGGCTCGGGACAGGACCAACGTGCATTCGTGCAGCAAAATGGCAGCTGATCGTACAACGCCTTGCCCCGAAACTCAGTCACCGATGACCGAATGGGGCCCCAGTTTGGAGATTTTCGGCATGTCCTTTATCAATTACATCACCCAGATTCAGATCGACTTTGGGGCCATCAAGCTGCTGCAGGCCGAATGCCAGCGTGTGGGGATTCATAAACCTCTGATCGTCACCGACGCAGGCGTCAAGGCAGCCGGAGTGTTGCAAAAAGCACTGGACGCCCTGCCCGACTTGCACGTCTCGGTGTTTGACCAAACACCCTCCAACCCCACTGAATCTGCGGTGCGCGCTGCGGCAGCGGTTTACAAGGCGAACGCTTGCGATGGCCTGATTGCCGTGGGCGGAGGTTCCGCCATCGACTGCGCCAAGGGCGTGAGCATTGCCGTCAGCCACGAAGGCCCGCTTAAAACCTACGCCACCATTGAGGGCGGCTCGCTCAAGATCACCGATCGGGTGGCCCCCATCATTGCCGTGCCCACCACCAGCGGCACGGGCAGCGAGGTTGCCCGAGGGGCCATTTTGATCCTGGACGATGGGCGCAAAGTGGGGTTTCACTCTTGGTTCATCGTGCCCAAAGCCGCCATTTGCGACCCCGAACTGACGCTCGGCTTGCCCCCGCTGCTGACCGCCGCCACGGGCATGGATGCGGTGGCGCATTGCATGGAAACCTTCATGGCCGCGCCTTTTAATCCCCCTGCCGATGGCATTGCGCTGGACGGTTTGGCCCGGGGCTGGGCCAACATCGAGCGGGCCACCGCCAACGGGCAAGACCGCGAAGCCCGCCTCAACATGATGAGCGCCAGCATGCAAGGGGCCATGGCTTTCCAAAAAGGCCTGGGCTGCGTGCATTCGCTCAGCCACAGCTTGGGCGGCGTCAATCCGCGCTTGCACCACGGCACTTTGAACGCGATGTTTTTGCCTTCCGTGGTTTTGTTTAACGCGGCGGCAGAGTCCGTGCAAAAAGAAAACCGCCTGAACCGCATGGCCCAAGCCATGGGCTTGCAAAGCGGCACGGACATTCCAGAGGCCATTCGCGACCTGAACGCCCGCCTGGGTTTGCCCACCGGGCTGGCCGCCATGGGCGTGGCCGAAGCACAATTTGACGCGGTGATCACGGGGGCCTTGGCCGACCATTGCCACAAAACCAACCCCCGCATTGCCTCGGCAGACGAATACCGCGAGATGCTTTTGACCAGCCTTTGAGGCAAGGCTTAGGCAAGGCTTGAGATTAAAGTCGCTTAACCCTAGCGCGTTTGGCTTTGGCCTTTTCGTTGGCCTGCGCTTTGGCTAAATGGCCGCGCCATGCGGCATCCCAAGCCGAACGGGCCCAACGCACGGCGTCTTGGGGGTGGTCAAAAATCGAATCTGGCGCGGTCCAATAGGAAAGTGCCACCGACTTTCCCTTCGCCTCGTAAGTAAAAGGCGTCAGTCCCAAGGCCTCGAAATCGCCTCGGTTGTGCTCGTCCACCTTCAGAAACAGCTGTTGGTTCATCACGATGGCGAACATCAAACCCTCGTGATAAAGCCCATGACCGCCAAACATGCGCCGGGCCGACACCGTGCCCAGATCCTCCAGCAGTTCTTGCACAAAGGGGATGAAATCACTCATTCAAATCGGGCCGCAGAGCTCAGTAGCCCTCGTGGCTGGGCATTTTGGCGCCTACATGCACCTCACCCCGCGATTCGGCCAGTTCGACCTGACGCTGGCGTTCGGCCAGCTTTTCTTTTTGCTCTGGGGTGCGCTGGTCGTGACAATAAGCGCAGCTCACGCCCTTGACATAGTGCGGGGACAACTTGTCTTGTTCGCTCAGGGGCCAACGGCATGAACGGCACAAATCGTGGCTGCCCACACCCAGACCGTGGCCCACACTCACGCGCTCATCAAACACAAAACACTCGCCCTCCCAAGTGCTTTGCTCGGGGGGAATCTCTTCCAGATATTTGAGAATGCCGCCCTCCAGGTGATACACCTCGTCGAAGCCCCGCATTTTCATGAGCGCGGTGGATTTTTCGCACCGAATGCCACCCGTACAAAACATCGCCACCTTGGTTTTTTTAGCAGTTTCACCTTGCAAATGGGGCTGCGCGTCCAACCAAGCAGGCAGTTGCACAAAATTCTTGATCATCGGGTTGACTGCGCCTTTGAAGGTGCCAATGGCCACTTCGTAATCGTTGCGGGTGTCGATGACCAGCACATCGGGGTCGGCCAACAAGGCGTTCCAGTCGGCGGGCTTGACGTATTGCCCGACCGTTTTGTTGGGGTCCAACTCGGGCACGCGCAAAGTGACAATTTCTTTCTTGAGCTTGACCTTCATGCGGGTAAACGGTGGCTTAGGGCTCCAAGATTCCTTGTGCCCCAAGGTGGCCAGACGCGCATCGGCACGCAAAAAAGCCAGTACCGCGCGAACCCCGGCTTCGGGCCCGGCGATCGTGCCGTTGATGCCTTCGTGCGCCAAAAGCAGCGTGCCCTTGACTTCGTTGGCCTCACAACAAGCCTGCAAAGGGCCTTGCAAGTCAACAAAATCGGGCAGATCGACAAATTTGTAAAGCGCGGCGGTAAGAAACTGGGGTTCGGATTGCATGGGCGGGATTATCCCAGCATGGCGGTGCAAGTTGAACAGCACACAACGATGTCAAGCGATTCCTTGATCCGGGTCAAAAAAGGATGACGGATCGAAGCCATGGATCCCCGATCAGGTCGGGGGTGACAGGGTCGGGAATTCAAATCACTACAGGGGTTTCACGCGGTCAGGGTCTGGGCTTTCGAGCCATTGCCCAAATTCATCGGCCAATTGTTGGCTGGCTTTTACAGCGGCGTGCCACACTTTCACGCGGCCTGGAAAGTCGTTTTGGTAGGTCATGAAATCGGTGCGGTCGGGCAATTTGCCGTTGGGCAGGGTTTTAACCCATTCCGGGTTGGGTGCGAGAACTATGGTGCTGTCCAAAAACGACGTGGGGGCGTGTCGCCATTTCAGCGCTTTGTCGAGCCAGCCCGGCACCACGGCTTGCTGAAAATGGGGGTACAAAACAAGGCTGCCCAGGCCGCTTTGACGGGCTGGGGTACTTTCAATTCCCATTCCCTGCCCTGCTTCCGCCTGCGCTTCAAATCCAGATGTTTTCCAATTCAGGTGCAGGTGGTAATCGGTGATGCCGCCGTCCCAATAAGCCCCGGCGGGTGCACCAGGAATGTCGTGCACGGCTTTCAGGGCAAAGGGGATCGAGCAGCTGGCTTGCAGCGCAGCCATGAAATTGCCTGCATTCAAGCCCACTTGCCGGGTGCGAAAGTCGCTGTCGTCAAAGGGCAAGGGCCATATCCGGGTCAATGCGCCCGCATCCCGCGTATCCATTGCCCCTATCGCTCCCACAGCCCCCGCTCCACCCGAAAACACCACTCTTTCAAGCCAAGCCCCCAGCGCGCGCCGATGGAGGGCGTTGCTTAAAAAAGCCCCGGCATAACCCACAGGCATGGCCACCGGGTGTTCGCGCCGCAACAGGTGGCGGCCGTGCGAGGTGATGATGTGCACCCGGTAACGGGGGTGCTGCAAAACTTGGTCAATGCGCCCACCGTAAAAAGAGCTCAGGTTGGCACTGAACGCATCACTCACTTGCTGCGCCGTGACGCGTTTTTGCCCGGGCAGCAATTCGTAGTTTTGTTGAATATAGGCGTGCTCAAGGGCTTGAAATGCGGTAACAGGGTCATTCAGGCAGGCCGTGGCCATGCGCCAGGCCCCAATGGAAGCCCCCACCAAATCCACCGTTTGGCGGCTTTGAGGCAGCCAATCACCAAAGATAAACCGGTCCAGTGGCCCCAGAATCAAGCCCTTGGGGCC
>Ga0255128_1001081_pt1 | contig 12411 bp, 15 predicted proteins | sample Law_Miss_RepC_8d_FD_188562 | JGI IMG/M metagenome (GOLD analysis project Ga0255128, IMG submission 188562) | Freshwater microbial communities from St. Lawrence River, New York, United States - Law_Miss_RepC_8d | ecosystem: Environmental > Aquatic > Freshwater > River | place: USA: New York... | reverse complement strand
CTCGGCCATAGCCGAAGGCCAAACCCCGCCAGCCGACCGCACGTTCCTGATCGGCAAAGAAGTGTGGATCGAGCGCGAAGACTTTGAAGAAGTGCCGCCCAAGGGCTACAAACGCCTGTTCCCCGGCAACGTGGTGCGCCTGAAAGGCGGCTACGTGATCGAATGCACCGGCTGCGCACGCGACGCAGACGGCCAAGTGACCGAAGTGCACGCCAAAGTCATCCCCGGCACCAAGAGCGGCACGCCCGGCGCCGACAGCGTCAAAGCCAAAGCCGCCATCACCTGGGTGAGCGTGGCCGACGGCGTGCAAGCCGAAGTGCGCCTGTACGACCGCCTGTTTGCCGAAGCGCATCCCGATGCGGGCGGCAAAGACTTCTTGCAGTCGCTCAACCCCGACAGCTTGAAAGTGGTGACGGCCTATGTGGAGCCATCACTGGCCGGGGCACAGCCGGACCAGAAGTTTCAGTTTGAGCGCTTTGGGTACTTTGTGGCGGACCGTGCTGACCACGTTTCGGGAACCAAACCGGTGTTTAACCGGGTGACAGGGTTGAAGGACTCTTGGGGGAAATAACACGCGCCTTTGACTGATCGAACCCGCATGAAAATCGTCACATGGAATTGCAACGGGGCACTTCGCAACAAGACCGAAGCTTTGGACACACTCAATGCAGACGTCTACGTTGTTCAAGAGTGTGAGAACCCATCCCTGTCCACATCGAAATTCCAAGAGTGGGCCGGAGATTACTTGTGGATGGGTACATCCAAACACAAGGGCTTGGGGGTCTTTCCAAAAAAGGGCAATACGGTTCAAGCATCCCAATGGCAAGGGACTTTTTCCCATACCGGTGTCATCAACAGCAGTCCATCATCTTCATGGACAACGGATGACCTCAAGCTGTTTTTGCCTTTCATCCTGAACGACAAATACCAAGTTTTGGGGGTGTGGACAAAAGCTGAGAATGCAGAGGTATTCAGCTACATCGGTCAGCTTTGGAAATACCTGCAAATTCACCGTGACCAACTGAAGAGATGCGACACCATCTTGCTGGGTGATTTCAACAGCAACCGCATTTGGGACAAACCAGACCGCTGGTGGAACCACTCAGACGTCGTTGAAGAATTGGCTGCCATCAACCTCGAAAGCCTTTACCACCAACAAACGCTTCAGGCACAAGGACAAGAAACCACCCCTACGTTTTTTCTCCAACGCAACTTGGAAAAGGCCTATCACATTGACTATGTGTTCGTCTCGCAAAACCTGATGAGTTGTAGCCACCTTCAGATTGGTAACCAGGAACAGTGGCTTGGTTTGAGTGACCATATGCCTCTGACCTTATCCATTCAAGCTGTTTCTTGAACTCGTGGCATCGCTGGCGGATCAATTGCAAGTCCTTTAACTTGCACACCAATCCCAATGATCTGGCGTTTTTGAGTCCGCCGGGTTCGGCGGTTTTAAGCCATCACCACCTTGGGAGGGCAGTGCGGATAGCCCTCAACCAGCGCCATCTCATGGCTAAGCAGTACCTCCACCTTGATGCCCCCGTTGGGCGCGGTGTACAGCAGGACTTCGGTGGTTTGATCACGCGTGGTGAGCTTGTGCGTGTTCATGCCTTGCCCACTGCTTTTTTGCTGGGGTTCTGCGCCAAGGCACGCAACTGCTTAGCGTTTTGCGGGCTGACCAGCTTTTTGCCTGTTTCGGCTTCCAGCTTGAGCCGTGCCTGCCGTGCCACCCCGCCGCCGCGCTTGGCCACGTCTTCATGGTCGTCTAGCGTTTGCGGCTGCACGGCTTCTGAAATTTCTTTGGTGGACAGCTCGGCAAGCATGCTCATGATCAACTCTTTGTTGGTCATGTTGTCGCGCAGGTTTTCTTTTTTCAGGCCCTTGTGCTGCTTGTATTCCTTGGCGGTTTTGTCGGCCCAGGTTTGGTAAATCACGTCGGTCAAAAAGGCAAACTGCGGACCTTCTTGCAAGCCGTGTTTTTTCCACTCGTCAGTCAGCTCTTTGCGGATCTCGATGCTCTTGAGCCGCTGGTTGATCCAGTTGTCTGTGTAGCCCAGGCGCTTGTAGTCGCGCATGGCTTGCTCGATGCTCAGCTCCGGGTCTTGCAGCTGGTCCAGGCGCTGGCTGCCCACTTCGGCCAGCCAGAGCTTGAAGGGCTCGGCCCGCTTGCTGGGGATGGACTGGATGAGCCGTAAAATTTGCTCGGTGTCCGCCACATCGGTCAGGTATTTTTTGCCATCGGCGGCGGGCAGTTTCAGTTGGTTAGTGACACTAACCAACTGACTGCCTTCGGCGACCAGCTTGTTCTTGAGCCACTTCCAGTAGTTGCGCACCTTCTTGTAGTCGGGCTGGTCGGTCAGCACGGCCACCACATCCAGCACCGAGAACCACCATTTCTCAGCCTCGGCATCCCATTCGCTACGGATGTGCTGCGATTCGAACAGCTTGATTTTGCTGTCCGCGTCGAACTTCTCGTGGATGCTCGCCATGCTGAAACCTTGTCGTTGTTTGGGGTGAATCGGGGGTGTCTCGGAGGGTGCTCAAGGCCACAGCCGCGCGAAATCAAATGAGAGTTGGCGGTGATGCCGAATGGTCAGCAGGACAACCGTCTCTTGGGCTTCCATGGCTGCGTAGAGCACAAGATAGTCGCCGTGCAGGTATTCGCGCAGCGCATCCGGCGCACCCGCAGGCATGGCCGCCAGCAGCGCCAGCGCCTCAGTCGACTGGGGCGGGTTGGCCAGGTATCGCCGCCCCATGCGCGGAAAGCGCCGCAGGTTCGGGATGACCGTGGCGAGAAGCTCGGCCAGCAAGTCATCAAACGCAAAGCCCGCATCCGCTTCCACCAAAAACGCCCCAATGGATTCAAGGCGCTCCAGGAAGCTGGCGGCCAGCTCGACCCGGTACAGCGGGTCAGCCACGTTGCTTGGCAGGGAGTTTGATGGCGGTCTTGCGCTGCTGTTGCAGCTGGGCAAGGGCAGCGTCTGCTTCAAACGTGCGGCCTGCGGTGATGTCGGCCAGGCCACGCTTGGCGTCGTCAATCAACAGCAGGTGAATGCGTTCGCGCTCCAGGCGGTGGTAGTAGTCGAGTCGGTCAGAGTCGATCAATGCGACGTAGCTCTCGCCGTTTTTGGTGATGATCTTCTCTGCCCCGGCCTTGGCCTGGTCGGCCAGCTCGGACAGATGGGAGCGTGCTTGCGTGAATGGCACGACATCACTGGCAGAAAAACCCATGACCGGCTCCTATAACATTGCAGAATTCTGCACATTCTACTTCGACTTGGTTTTTTGCTTACTTACGGGCTATATGCGCAGCGAGTCCGCCCTGGCTGGGCAGTGCGGATCAATCGCTTTAAACTAAGCCCCATGCGCCCATCCCAAGCACTCAGCCAACACCGAGACGCCGTCTGCCAAGCCGCAGCCCGTTATCGCGTGGCGAACCCGCGCGTGTTTGGTTCGGCTTTGCATGGCCACGACGTCGAGGGCAGCGACTTGGATTTGTTGGTAGACCCTCTGCCCGGCACCACGCTGTTTGACCTGGGTGGCTTGCAAGACGAATTGCAAACCCTGTTGGGCGTGTCCGTGGATGTGCTCACGCCCAAAGACTTGCCGCCCAAGTTTCGGGATGCGGTGGTGCAAGAAGCCCGCCCGCTATGACGATCAACCGTTTGCCCGATTACTTGGGCCACATGCGCCAAGCGATCGCTGACGCACAGGCGTTCACAGAAGGCATGGCGCAGCCCGATTTCGAGCAGGACAAGCGCACCCAGCAGGCGGTGGTGATGAGCTTGATCGTCTTGGGTGAAGCGGCCACAAAGGTCATGGACCAACACCCTGAATTTGCCGCAAAGCATGCAGAAATTCCATGGCGAAGCATGCGCGGCATGCGCAACCGCATTGCACATGGTTATTTCGACATCGACCTGGCCGTAGTTTGGGACACGTTGCAAACAGCCCTGCCCACACTCAAAGTTCAGCTCGATTCCATCGTTCCTAATTAAGCTGGTGTCGCGCTTTTAGAAACTGAAGGAGGTGCAACATGGCTGAAACTGGCTACCAACCCGTGCCGCACGACGCGGCTTTTCGCAAAGCACTGCTGGCCAAGCCCGGCGTGCAAAAGGCGTTTGACGAACTGGAAGAGGAATACACCGCACTGCATGCCATGCTGGAAGCACGTCAAGCCGCAGGCCTGACCCAAGCCGAAGTAGCCACTCGCATGGGCACCACGGTTTCTGCGGTGTCGCGCTTGGAGGCGTCTTTGCGCAGCGAAAAGCATTCGCCCTCTTTTGCCACATTACGCAAATACGCTCAGGCTTGCGGCAAGAAGCTGGTGATCCAGATGGTGTGAGCTTCGAAGACTTCGCCGATGCCCTAGCGGCCAAAAGAGCGCCATGATCGCAACGCTCTGTTCGTCTGCAAGTCCAAGCCCGGGGGGCTGCTTTTGCAGAGACAGCAAAATACCCAAATAAGGCATGATCAAACCCATTATGGGTATGAATACCGCTTCCATTACCTCTTCCATCGCCGACGCGCTGTTTTCAAAGGTGCGTCAGCGGGTGCTGGCCGTCCTGTTTATGGCGCCGGACCGCAGCTTCTACACCAACGAAGTCATTGGCTTGGCTCAGTCAGGCGCAGGGGCGGTGCAGCGCGAGTTGGCCGATCTGGCCGCAGCGGGTTTGCTCACGGTGCGCAAACAGGGCAACCAAAAACACTTTCAGGCCAATGCGGCTTCGCCGGTGTTTACCGATCTGCGCTCTTTGGTGCTCAAAACCATAGGGCTGGCCGATGTGCTGCGCACGGCGCTCTTGCCGATTGCGCCGCAAATTTCACAGGCGTTTGTGTTTGGCTCTATGGCCAAGCAGCAAGACACCAGCGCCAGCGATATCGACGTGCTGCTGGTCAGCGAAACACTGGGCTATGGCGACGTGTTCGCGGCGCTGGAGCCCGCCAGCCAAACACTGGGGCGCCCCATCAACCCTGTCATTTACTCAGCAACCGACTTCAAAGCCCGCCAGCTGGGTGACAATGCCTTCATCAACCGTGTGATGCAACAGCCAAAGATATGGCTGATCGGCCAGGAGGAGTCACCGCAACATGAGCCCACCCACCCCACTTGAAAACCTGAGCGGCCCCAGCGGCTCACTCAAAGCGGAGCCACCCGACGCAGCCGAGATCGCGGGTTTGCTGCGTACACGGAGGTTTGGCGCGTACTGGACTTTTGTCACAACAAGCGCAACCTGGGCGAGTACGAAGGCATGATGGATATCGATGCACGCCTTGTGGCCGATCTGATCAAAGCCACGCAACAAGTTTGGCAAGCGCTACATAAACCCTGAGGTCTAACCTCGCTGACCGAATGCAAGCGTCCCTCCAATGACCAGCCACCAAATCACCACCCTCCCCGCCCTGCGCCAACTCTACGGCGCTGCCCGTGAGCGGTCGCTCAAAAAAGAAATTCCTTCGCTCGATGCGCATGCAGTGCGCTTCATTGCTTTGTCGCCTTTTGTGGTGCTGGCCAGCAGCGATGCCAGTGGGCAGATGGATGCGTCGCCGCGTGGGGGAGATGCGGGCTTTGTCAAAGTGCTGGACACGCAGACGCTGCTCGTGCCCGATGCACCGGGCAACAACCGGCTGGACACACTCGAGAACATCATTGCCACGGGCCGTTTGGGCACTTTGTTCATGGTGCCGGGTTTTGACGAGACCTTGCGTGTGAATGGCCGCGCTGTGTTGTCCACCGACCCGGCCGATCTGGCGCTGTGTGCCGATGCGCGGCGCACACCCTCGCTGGTGATCCGCTTGACAGTGGAGTCGGTGTATTTGCATTGCGCCAAGGCCTTCATGCGCTCTGGCTTGTGGGATGCCTCGCGCCACACCGACCGGGCGCAGCTGCCCAGCATGGCCGAGATGATGCGCGACCAGATTCGTGCGTTCAAAGGTGAAGAGATCGAGGCAGAAAGCCAGGCCCAAATGTTGGAGCGTTACCAGCAGTCGCTCTAAGGCATCAGAACTCAAGCCATCCGAGGAGCGCCGCGTGCAGTGGCTGCGGTTTTGACCATCAGCTGGACATCAGGTTCTGCAGCATGTGCTGGTCGATCAGCAGCTGGGCCGATGCATCGGTGCTGCCCGCGTACACCGCATAGGTGTGGCCATCTTGGTTGACGACGGCGCCGGTGTCTGTCCACTCGTTTTTGCTGAGCATCAACTTGTCGTTGACCGTGCCCGACAAAACAAGTTGGTGCACACCATTTTGGGCAGGCAAACTCAGCACATCGGCCATGCTCAGGTGCACCACAGGCGCAGGGCTGTCCAAGGCCCCAAATGCCAACAACTCAGCCTCCGTTTGAGCCTGACTCAGCAGGGCCGTCAAATCCAGACCATCGCCTTGGCGCATGGCGTAGACCTTGGCCATGGACGAATTCACGCTGGCAGCAATGGCAGCGGCCAAGTCCTCAGGCGTCACCTCGAGCGTTGCATTTTGGGCCGGTTCCTCAGCCGTCAAATCCAACGCAGGTTGTACAACGTCGCTCAAGGTGTCAGCCTTGTCCTGCCACGCATTCAAGGGCGCTGCCGGGGCCAGCTCGTCCGCCAAGTTGACTTGCACCGACGACTCATCAGCCAGCGCAACTGGGGTGTCCCAAGGTGCACCAGTTTCCGGGATGGTCAGGCTGTCGTCGGTGGTGTTAAAAAAAATGGTTTCGGTCGCTTCCGATTGGTCCCAAGAGCGAATGGTCAGAGCATTCCCGCTGCCCACCATCAGGTTTGGGCTGGGCTTGAAATACACACGGTTATCGCCGTCAGAGCGCATGAACAAGCTGTTGTTTTCGCTCAAAGTGCGCGTCACCTCGGTCCATGAGCTGCCGCCATTGGTGCTGTAGTACAGCGTGCCCTGGGTGTTGTCCACCCCTGTGATGGCAATGCCTTTGCCGCCAAGGCCATCGCCCCCACCCACCAAGCTGCTGACCGGGCTACCCACATCGCCCTCAGGCACCCAGCCGTCAGAGTCAAGGCCTGCAGGGGGCTGGTCTGGTGGGATCGGCATCGGGTCCTTGCTGGACCGGGCCAGCAAGGTCAACGCATCTGCACCAAATGCCGTGCGCCATCCATGCACACTGACGTCGATGGTGCTGCCGGTCGAGGCCGCGTCATAGTGGGCTGACCCGTTCAGGCCGGAATCGTCAATCCAACGAACCACCAGACTTTGGGGCTGGATGCGCTCTGCATCCTGGGCGCCCACATAGCGCAGCAGGGCCGACTTGTCGGCATAAACGGCCGTGGCATCACTCAAATCACCGCCCAACGACATCCAACTCGCGCCGCCATCTTTGGACAACTCGTAGTGGCCCGTGGTGGCGATGTCACCGTTTGCCCCCCCCGTGCCCGCAAACACGATGGCCACACCCTTGAAGCTGGCGCTTGCAGCACCCTCCAGTGGTGTTGCGGCGTTGACACCCATGCCAAGTTCGGTAGAAGGCGCAGCCGATCCAAACAGCTCTTGGATGCTGAAAACCTGGCTCTTCAACTGGGCCTCGCTGCGCACGGAGGCATCGGCCACCGCCATGACCTCGTCCACAAAGACCGTCGCGCCGTACAGCGAGAAAGCCTTGTACGCATGGCCGGCCAGAAACTGGTGCACAGGGCCATGGGTGGCGCTCAGCGTCTCGGCGCTTTGCACGTCCGCCACAGCCCAACTTTTGAGATTGACCAACTGCATGGCGTCGCCAGGGTTGCCACTGACCACCAGCATCCGGCCACTGTCCACGCCCTTGGCCGCAGCATCAAAAGCGTCCGACAAAATGGCCACTGCAGCCCAGTTCAGCTTGATCGTGTTGTTGATGGTCCCTGTCAAATCGATGCTGCTGAAATTTTTGACCCGCGAGAGCACAGAACTCCGCGTCAGATCGAGTGTGTTGACCACCGGGGTCTCGCTGTGACTCATCTGCAAGAAGTTGAACCCGCCGGGGGCATCCAAATTCTTGACCTCTGCGCTGAAATAAGAAAAGCCCAGAGACGACTCGCCCACCTGGGCCAGTGCGGCTTGCCCTGTTCGTGGAATTTCACGACTTGCTTTGTTTTCCATAGAAGGCTTGAAGTGGCGTCATGTAGAAATTTAATGAACATTTTAGTTTGAATTTTTTCTTTGAAGATGGCTATTTATCGCGTCCACTGTGAATTTCCAAGCCACGCCGAACAACCCAAACCGCTCTACGAAACTGGCTCAAATGGTGACCAGTTCCACCCAAACTCCGCTCCGGCATCCAGCCTCCCATCTGTCATCCCTGACTGTGTATTGGTTATTGCTCATCCCGGACTGTGTTTGGTCATCCCGGACTGTGTTTGGTCATCCCGGACTGTGTTTGGTCATCCCGGACTCCGATCCGGGATCCAGTGCATTCATCAGTCGCTTCGCGGTGGGCTAAAGACTGGACCCCGGGTCAAGCCCGGGGTGACAGTTATTGGTGCGCGGGTGACAGTGATTTGTCATCCCGCATTGGGTCTTCGTCATCCCGGACTCCGATCCGGGATCCAGTCCCCCTTCTGTCATCCCGGACTCCGATCCGGGATCCAGTGCATTCATCAGTTGCTGCGCAATAGCTCGAAGACTGGACCCCGGGTCAAGCCCGGGGTGACAGTTAGTGGTGCGCGGGTTGACCGTGATTCGTCATCCCGCACTCGATGCGGAATCCAGCCCCCTCGATTCCTCAATTTCACCAATATCCATTCAAATCGTTTTTTTTGAATCCAAAAACTGACAATCCGAAATAATTTGCTAGATCTTGGAAGTACTACCCCAATTGGGGGTTTGCCTCTTCAAGTCCCCTCAGTATCTTTGAGTCAAATCGATCAAAGCATCAAAAGTCACAACATTTCAACAAATACCGTTTGCAAATGCTTGTGTTTTTTTTGTGATTTCTTAAGGGACTTAAACCGTGAAACTGGCAAATTCAACAACACGACCAGGATTTTTTCTTCAGCCTCTGATGTGGCTGTGCGCCGCTGCGGCATGCTTGGCACTGCTGTTCGCTTCGAGCGCCGCTTTGGCACAAGCGAGCCGCTCGCCCTCTTATATAGAGACCCAGCAAGCCGGCGTGAACGCCCGCATCGAGGTGCTGGGCCAGGCCTTCACTTCGCCTTACCCGATCGGCGCTGACCAAAGCCGCATCATGCTCTACCGCCCCGCAGCCAGCCGCCTGAGCGGGGCCACCAGCGTGTTTGTCGATGATCGTTACCACACCTCCTTGGTGCCCGGCGCTTGGAGTGCGCTGTGTGTTGATTCACTTACCAAACAGAGCCAGGCTTCACGTTCAAATATGAGCCACTTGGTTATTGATGTTTTATTTCAAAATTGTGGATAAGTCTGGTGATAAAGCTGTTTCTTCGTCTCCTTTCAATAGCTTTGTTCTACTTGTCTTTGCTCCTTTAACCTTAGCGGTAGAGCTCCTGAATCGCCAACTTTGATTGCCTGTTTCAACACTCAAAGCTCAGCGGTACAAAACCAGCGTGTCTCGGAGTAGTCTTCTGCTGCTCTCGCCAATACTTGCAGTACTCGTAGACAGGTCCTCGGCTTCCCACATAACCGAGCTCACGAATAGCTTCAAAGATCTCTTTGGTTGTCCTACGATCTCTTTTGCCTCGATGTAGATCGGCTTTGAGCCACAAGATCATTTGCTCTTTAAAGGGCTCCAAAATCGACTTCGCAGGGACCCGCTTGGGGTAGCGAGGCTCTGTCACGTCAACTAACGCTAGCCAACGTGAAGCGGTGTTACGGGCAATGCCTAACCTTTGGGCGGCTTCTCGAACTGATACCCCTTCGCGTAGTACCAGCCGACGTAATTTGCTAAGTGTTCCCACGTTTATCACTCCTGCACACCCCTGCCCAAATAATTAGCAGGATATGTGGAACGTGGCTCAAACTTGCCCGTGAATGTTTATCAGAGTGGCTCAGTTTTCAAAATAAAACAACAGATTCGGCGCCGTCTTTGTTGAGGTTGCCTGCAGCGTCCCGGAACTTGTCACTGTCCACAAAAACCGCGGCGCTGGTAACGCCCGCAGTGGGGGTGAAGGTGACGGTGTAGCTGGTGCCGCTGCCTTGGAAGTTACTCAAAGTCCCGCCCACGACCGAGATGTCGTCAACAGCAAAGTCCGTGCTGGCCTCGGAGAGCGTGAAAGTGACAGTGACGGCCTCGCCCGTGGCCAAACTGTTTTTGGGCACGCTCACTTCGATGGTGGGTACCTGGGTATCGATGGCGATGGCAAATGCAGCGCTGGTGCCGGGGACGCCCGCCACTGCCGCGGTGGCAGTGAAGCTGTGGTTGCCTTCGGCCAGCGGCGCCGGGGGTGTGAAGCTCCACACGCCATTGGCGTCGGCCGTTGTGGTGCCCAGCACGACCTCGCCGTCGCGGATGGTCACCACCGCACCGGCCGGGGCTCGGCCGGTGAGGGTGGGTGTGGTGTCGTTGGTCGAGGCGCCCGCGTTGAGGTTGACGCTGCCGTTGTCGGGGTTGCCCACGTTGTCGGCGACAGCGGTGATGGTCACATCGCTAGAAGCGGTTGTGCCAGCCGCACCGCCAGCCGCTGCAGCTGCCGCAGCAGCGCCCGCGCCCACAAGGCCCAGGCCAGCCAACAGGGGGTTGAAGGCCAGGATCGCCAGCGCCGCGCCCGAACCCGCCACCTCTGCGCCACCCAGCGCCACACTCACCGCTTGACCACCATCGGCCAACTGAGGGATGAGGCCCTTGACGTCCGGATCCTCAGGAATGTATTCGTAGAAGTTGCCGTTTTCTGCCTGCCCCACCACGCCGTTGTAGCCTTCAGGCATGACCTCGTAGTAGTCCTCGATGATGACATCGGCTTCCGTGCTGTCTTCAAACAGGATGTGCAAGTTCTTGCCAACGCGCTTGACTTTGACATAGTCGGGGCCCACAGCCTTGGCTTTTTCCAGATCCAGCAGTTGGTACTTTGCACCCGCCTTGGCCTTCAGGAGCACTGGCTGGCCACGACCGCCTTGCCCCTGCGTGACGTCCACGGTCTGGTTGTTGTCTGTGTTGCCGGTGCTGACGATGAGTTTGAACTTCTTGGACATGGTGCTTCTCTTTGATCGGGTGAACGAGTGCGACAGGTGCCGGTCGCGCTTTGGTGGATTGGGAGGTTTCGGTTCGGGTGAAACTGATGAAAAAACAAATGACGAAGTCGTTGGTCAAAGGACCTTTAAAGCCTGCCAGCGCGTACCCGCTGGACCACTTTTGCGACCCCGGAACACGGCATGCGCGGGACAAAAACACACCGAAGCGACGCCTGGCTTGGGATTGTTTTTGTAAATTTATGACTCACAAAAATGGTCATAAAAGCATTTTTCCTGGGTGTGATTCGCAAAAATTGAGGCCATAACTTGATACTTTGATATGTATGGCGATGTTAATGAGGCACACACTCAAAGTAAATTGGCCAATTGGAGTACCCGCGTGTTTTTATCGTATTAAAATGTAAAAAATTGCTAATTTAATAGCTATAAATCGAGAAAGATGTGACCTGGGTTGATCGATACGGGGTAAGAGAACAATCAAAAATCCCATCTAAGTGTTTGATTTGATAGATTAATTTGCTTTGAGTTGCATACCAAAGAGCACATCGATTACCCAAATGGGGCACCCATGAATGCCTTCCATATCCCCAAAAAATGTCTTTCAGGGCGGATGACAAATCAACAAAATTGGGATTGCGTCATTTCAGAAAAAGCGCAGTGAAAGCGCTGTAGGGTGCCGACAGGGGCAGGGGCTTGCTACCCTCTTGTTGCACTCGGTGAAAGTCGGTCCTGGCGGTGCCGGCCTGCCCCCCCCCTACAGGGCCTAGATCAGGCCCGCTGCCGCAGGGTGCGGCTGAGCAAGATCACCGGAATCAAACCCACCAACACCAGCGCCAGCGAGGGCAAGGCCGCTTCGCCCAGGCGCTCGTCGCGTGCCAGCTGATACGCCACCACGGCCAGTGTGTCGCTGTTGAAGGGGCGCAGCACCATGGTGGCGGGCAGCTCCTTCATCACGTCCACAAACACCAGCAAGGCAGCCGCGATGGTGGTGCGCTGCAGCAGTGGCGCGTGCACCCGGCGCATCAAGCCCCAGCCGGTCACGCCCAGCATGCGGGCAGAGTCGTCCAGACTGACTGGAATGCGCGCATAGCCGCTTTGCACCGACTGCAAGGCCACCGCACAAAAGCGCACCAGATAGGCCCATACCAGCCCCAAAGACGTGGCCGTGATCCAGGCCCCCGCCGAAGAGGCGGGCCAGGTCTGCTGAATCCAGCCCACAGGCAAGAGCAAACCCACCACCACCACCGCGCCGGGAATGGCGTAACCCAAACCCACCAGCTGAATGGCGCCTTGGCTGATGCGGTCGGCCCGGGTGCGCACGCTGAAGGCCA
>Ga0255128_1001079_pt1 | contig 12415 bp, 15 predicted proteins | sample Law_Miss_RepC_8d_FD_188562 | JGI IMG/M metagenome (GOLD analysis project Ga0255128, IMG submission 188562) | Freshwater microbial communities from St. Lawrence River, New York, United States - Law_Miss_RepC_8d | ecosystem: Environmental > Aquatic > Freshwater > River | place: USA: New York... | reverse complement strand
TGCGCGGGGCGCCCTGGTGCAGCAAATGCAGGAAACCATGGCCCAGTTGTGGTGGCGCATCCAAGGCGTGCGCCATGTCCGGCAACAGCAGTTCCCCGAAGCCTTCAGCTCCTTTCGCGCCGCGGGCCTGCACCTGCCCTGGACGCACGAAGACCCGCGTGGGCCCGAGGGCCGGTTGGTGGCCAAGGCCGGGTTGCTGCTGCGCGACAACGTGCTCAACCGCACCCGCATCGAGCGGGCCTACCTGAAGGCCATTGGGGCGGCGCGGCACGACATCGTCATCGCCAACGCCTATTTTTTGCCAGGCCGCCGCCTGCGCCAGGCCCTGATCCACGCGGCGCAACGCGGGGTGCGGGTGCGATTGCTGCTGCAGGGGCGCTATGAGTATTTCATGCAATACCACGCGGTTCGCACGGTGTACGGCGTGCTGCTGGATGCCGGCGTGCAGATCCATGAATACACCGCCAGTTTTCTGCACGCCAAGGTCGCCGTGGTGGACCCGGACAACGAACGGCCCTGGGCCACGGTGGGCTCGTCCAACCTGGACCCGCTGAGTCTGCTGCTGGCGCGTGAGGCCAATGTGGTGGTGGCCGACCCGGTGTTTGCCAAACAGCTGTGCGAGTGCCTGAACCGGGCCATCGAACAGCACAGCACCCCCGTGGTGGCCGCCGACTACACACGGCGGCCCTGGCACCAAAGGCTGCGTGACCGGGTGGCATTCGCACTCGTGCGGCTGGCGCTGTTCCTGACCGGCAACCGCTACTGACCGGGCGATCCCCCCGAGCGGGGTGCGGTGACTTCAATCGCTGTTAGGATGCCTTCCATGTTAATGAAAACCCCAGACGCCATGACCGCTTCTGCTGCCACTCCCGAAGACGAAGGCGTGCCCGTTTCCGTCAAGATCCGCGAGCGCATCCAAGCCGCCCGCAAACGCTTTCATGCCAACGACAACATCGCCGAGTTCATCGAGCCCGGTGAGTTGGACAAACTGCTCGACGAAGTCTCCAGCAAGATGTCCGGGGTGCTCGACAGCCTGGTGATCGACACGGTCAACGACCACAACACCGGCGACACCGCGCGCCGTGTGGCCAAGATGTACCTCAAGGAAGTGTTCAAGGGCCGCTATGTCGATGCCCCCGAGATCACCGAGTTCCCCAACGCCGAGCACCTCAATGAGCTGATGATCGTCGGCCCCATCACCGTGCGCAGCGCCTGCAGCCACCACTTTTGCCCCGTGATCGGCAAGATCTGGATCGGGGTGCTGCCCAATGAACACACCAACGTGATCGGCCTGTCCAAATACGCCCGCCTGGCCGAATGGATCATGGGCCGCCCGCAAATTCAAGAAGAAGCCGTGGTGCAACTGGCCGACCTGATCCAGCGCAAAACCCAGCCCGACGGCCTGGCCATCGTCATGGAAGCGAGCCACTACTGCATGGGCTGGCGTGGCGTGAAGGACATGGACAGCAAGATGATCAACTCGGTCATGCGGGGCTCCTTCCTGAAAGACCCGAACCTGCGCCGCGAATTTTTGTCATTGATTCCCAAAAAGGACTGACCATGTTGGTACGCCTGCTTTACGCCAGCCGCGTGGTGGACTCGAGCCCCGAGACCATCGAATCCATCCTCACCCAGTCGCGCCAGTACAACCCAACCAGCGGCATTACCGGCATCCTGTGCTACGGCGGCGGCATCTTTTTGCAAGCCATCGAAGGCGGGCGCAACGCCGTGAGCGACCTGTACGGCCAGATTCAAAAAGACCCGCGTCACAAGGATGTGGTCTTGCTGCACTACGAAGAAATCAGCGAGCGCCGCTTTGGCGGCTGGACCATGGGCCAGGTGGACGCCTCGCGCGTCAACACCAACATCTTGCTCAAGTACTCCGAGCGCGCCGAACTCGACCCCTACAACGTGTCGGGCAAAGTCTCGCTGGCCCTGCTCGAGGAGCTGATGGCCACCGCGTCCATCATCGGCCGCGCCTGAACTTTGTAGGAGCGATGCCCTCGTCGCGAAGTGAACCATGAACCTGATCGGCTGCGACTTCTCCAGCAGCCCCTCCAAACGCAAGCCCATCGTGCTGGCGCTGGGCCAAGCCAAGCAGGGCCGGGTGCAGCTGCAGGCCCTGCACACCTTTGACACCCTGACAGCATTTGGCCAATGGCTGGCGCAGCCCGCCGATTGGGTGGGTGGTTTTGACCTGCCCTTTGGCCTGCCGCGCGAACTGGTCGAAACCCTGGGCTGGTCCACCGACTGGGCCGCCTGCATGGACCATTACTGCGCCCTGGAGCGTGCCCAGATCCGCGCGCAGTTTGCGGCGTTTTGCGACGCCCGCCCGGCTGGTGGCAAGTTCGCGCACCGCGCCGCCGACCGACCCGCAGGCTCCAGCCCCTCCATGAAATGGGTCAACCCGCCCGTGGCCTACATGCTGCACGCGGGCGTGCCCCTGTTGCGCCAGGCGGGTGTGCACCTGCCCGGCCTGTGCGCGGGCGACCAGCGGCGTGTGGCGCTGGAGGCCTACCCCGGCCTGCTGGCGCGCGAGGTGCTGGGCAGCACCAGCTACAAAAGCGACGACAAAGCCAAACACACCCCCGAACGCCTGCTGGCCCGACGCGAACTGCTGAGCGCCCTGGAGCGCGGCCAAACCCGCCTGGGCCTGCGCCTGGTGGCCAGCAACGCCCTGCTGGGCCGCCTGGCCGACGACGCCAGCGGCGACGCCCTCGACGCCACCCTGTGCCTGATGCAAGCGGCTTGGGCGCAGCAACAGCACGAAGGTGGGCACCCGCAGTACGGCTTGCCGCCGTGTGATCCGCTGGAAGGCTGGATCGTTACGGCTTGATGCATTGGCGATCAGCCGGTTAACTGGCCGAGGACACAGATCAGACCTAGCGAAGCATTAGTTCACCTTGTTGACTCGGTTGGGCAACTCTTGCGTGCCTTAATAAGCTGCTTGGCCTTCCTTCTTGGATTTGAAAAAATTTGCGTAAATTAAATCTTTAAAATTTAGAGTATTAAATGGTTAATTTTTTGATGTCCTGTTGACGCTAAAAACCAAAAACCGGAGAACTCAATGTCTAAAGATCAAAAAACAACCGAACGGATTAAAGACGAAATCAATCACGCTATGGCGGAATCGGATGATCTGGATGGCGATTGCAGGGGGTGTCAAGTGAGGCGCATTTGCCCGGTTACAGTAGAAGAAGCCAAACAGCTTGGACGAAACTGGAATGTGGACATGGTGAATGGTGAGTGCCGGGGTGAATGTCAAAAAGTGTTACGGGCTATCTTGGATAAGGTTGGTGAGACATACGAAGCAATTTGGTCCTGAGATAGCGGCCATTAACAACTTCAATACGGACAGTAAAAAGAGTTTCTCGCTCGTCTAGTCACTTTTTACTGCAAGTCATGACGATCATTTTGCGTCATGAGCAGCCACAGGAATTCCCATGAAAACAATCGGTCTGATCGGTGGCATGAGCTGGGAATCCACCGTGCCTTATTACCGAGTCATCAACGAAACGGTCAAAGAACAGTTGGGCGGTTTGCATTCGGCCAAGGTCATTTTGTACAGCGTGGACTTTCACGAGATTGAAGCGCTCCAGCGCCAAGGCGACTGGGACAGCGCAGGCCTGGCCCTGGCCCAGGCGGCGCGCTCGCTGCAAGCCGCTGGCGCATCGTTCTTGGTTTTGTGCACCAACACCATGCACAAGGTCGCGCACCACATCGAAGCGGCCGTCAACATCCCACTGCTGCACATCGCAGACCCCACCGCCACCGCCATCAAAAAGTCGGGGCACACCGTGGTGGGCCTGCTGGGCACGCGCTTCACCATGGAGCAAGCCTTTTACAAAGACCGGCTGCACGATCACCATGGCCTGCAGGTCATAGTCCCTGCCCAGGCAGACCGGGACATCGTTCACCGCATCATTTATGAGGAACTGTGCCTGGGCATCGTCAAGGCCGAGTCACGCGCCGAATACCGAAGGGTGATGCAAGACATAGCCTCTCAGGGTGTGCAATCCATCATCCTGGGCTGCACAGAAATCTCGCTCTTGGTCGACGCGCAGGACTCCCCGGTTCCGCTGTTTGACACCACGGCCATCCACGCCAGGGCGGCGGCGCTGGAGGCGCTGGAGGCGCTGCAACCGTGATGCGACAAGTTTTCATCGAGAGGATGCCAACCGAGCAGCGCGCGGGCGTCGTTCTCATGTCAAGCGATAGCCCCCCCAACCCTCGATTCGCCACCATGAACTACCTCCAAACATTCTTCGCTCAAAAGTCATGGGCGAACCATGAACTGTTCAATGCACTGGCTGCCATCCCAGACGATGCGAACGCAGAAGCCATCACAACAGCCATCCGAACGCTGAATCACATCCATGTGGTGGATGAAATTTTTCGGGCGCACTTGTGCTGTCAGCAGCATCGGTACACGTCAACAGAAACGGACGCTTGGTATTTGCAATACGTCAAACAATTACCGGCCAACGAGCTCGGTCAGTCTATTCGGTTCCGCTTCACCGATGGTGATGCCGGTGAAATGACAAAAGAAGAAATGCTCCTGCATGTCATCACGCATGGCGCCTATCACCGGGGCAATGTGGGGCAAATACTCAAGTCCATTTCTGTGGCACCCCCGCGCGACCTTCTCACCAAATTTCTTCATGTCACCGAGCCAGACAGAAGGTGGTAGGCATCAGCAGAAAGGCGCTGTTGAGCCCTGGGTTTCCAGGCTTACGGCCTGGAGCCCATGGCCGTTTTGACTGCCGGTGGTTACAGATCCAAAGTCCATTTGCTACAGGATTGACTACACTGAAAAACCAGTCCTGAATGAATCGCTCAGACGCCTCCTATGACCACCCCCGAAAAACCCAAAGGCCCCGCTTCGTATTTCCCGTCCATCGAAAAGAAGTATGGCCAGCCCATCGCGCATTGGCTGGACTTGCTCAAGTCATGCGACGGCATGAAGCACATGGAAATGGTGGCCTGGCTCAAGACCGAGCACGGCATGGGCCACGGGCATGCCAATGCCATCGTGGCGTACTGGATGGCGGCTAAAAAATAAACAGGCTTCATGCCGCCGTCTGCATCTTGAGCCATTCGCGCAGCGCAGCGTTCATGCGGGTTTGCCAGCCAGGGCCGCCTGCGCGAAAGGCAGCCAGCACATCGCGATCGATCCGGATGGTGGTGGATTCCTTGTCGCTGCCCGCAGGTCGGCCTCGTTGGCGGCGGTAGGTCTCGATACCGGCCTGCACGTCTTCGCCCTTGAGCGGGCGCTCATTTTCATTGTGGCCATCCGATACAGCGGGGGCAGGGGGCTGGGTTGGGACCGTCTGCGCCTTGCTTTTGCCTCGGGCAGAACTTGCGCGCAGCCCATCGGGCTTCATCGAAGTCTTTCTCGAGTCGGTCATGGCAAGCGGTCCTTTCTTCATCATCTGGCAGGTCTGCCGCCGATGATCCGTATCGCGCTTTCGCGCCACACGTGCACCACCGTCAGCACCGCCAGCACATCGCACACCTCGGCATTTGATGGGTTTGCAGTTCCCGTTTTCGAACGCGCTTCGCGCCCAGGCGATCACGGCGCTCCAGCACCATCACGTCGTCAATGAAATACAAACCTTGCTTGTCCAAATGGGTTGGCCGTTTTCAGGGGCAAAGCATGTGCATTTCGGTTAATTTATTGTTGTTACGAAAATATGAGTGTCAATCGGCCGTGGATTGAAAATGATTTTATAGATGTATTTTTAAGTATTAAATATATTCTTTGTTATTCAACCAATGCATCAGGGGATACGATAGGGTTTGACCCATTTGAGTGCCGCTCATGTGCTCACCCAGCGCGCAATGCAATGGCACGATCGACCATGTCACATTTGAACGAACCCGTGCGCGAAGCCGCCCGCCGCAGTGTCTTGTGCTGGCTGGCCACGGCGGATGCCGAGGGCCAGCCCAATGTCTCGCCCAAAGAGGTATGGGCCATTGCAGACGATATGCATGTGGTGGTGGCGAACATTGCATCACCCCATTCAGTCCGCAACATCGCGCAGCAGCCGCAGGTGTGCCTGAGCTTTGTCGATGTGTTCGTGCAAAAGGGCTTCAAGCTGGTGGGCACGGCGCGTGAGGTGCGTGCAGCCGACCCAGAATTCTCTGCGTGGGCCGCGCCATTGCTTTCCATGGTGGGCCAACGCTTTGTCATCCACAGCTTGCTGGTCATTCGCGTCACATCGGTGGCCCCCATCGTGGCACCGAGTTATCGCTTTTATCCAGATGAAACCACCGAAGCTTCGCAAGTGGCCTCAGCCATGCGAACCTACAAAGTCCAAGCTTCAGAACAGGAGAAATCATGAGTTCAATCACCATCCGCCAAGCTGTGCTGGCTGACCTTGATGCGGTGGCCACCTTGTTCGATGCTTATCGCCAGTTTTATGGTCAGGCCAGCGATGAAGCCGCAGCCATGACTTTTCTGCAAGCCCGCTTTGAGCATGGGCAATCGGTGGTGCTGTTGGCCGAGTCAGAGGGGCAAGCTGTAGGTTTCACCCAGCTGTACCCGAGCTTTTCTTCGGTGTCGATGGCGCGGGTGTTTGTGCTTAATGATCTGTTCGTGGCTCCCACGGCCAGGCGCTTGGGTGTGGGCGAGGCCTTGTTGAATGCCGCTTCGGACCATGCACGCCATCTGGGTGCTGTGCGCTTGTCTTTGACCACCAACGTGGAAAACTTGCCCGCACAGGCTTTGTACGCGTCCATGGGCTGGGAACGGGATCAAAAATTCTATGCCTACCATCTGGCTTTGAAACCATGACAGTCATCAGGGCTGGCTCAACGTCTTTTATGCGAATGTTCAGTCAAACCGCAGCGAGTGGCGATGTGCCTGGGTGAGCATCCGCCGGGTAGTTTCAGCGTCAACGCGACGGCACCGGGCTTGCGCCCATGGGGCCTTTGCCCAAAGCCGCTTCCCGGCCGCCGAATCGGGCGACCAGTGCGTCTTGATCGGCCTTGGCGCGCTGATCTGTAGCCCCAGGGTCGAGCATCTGGTGGAGAAGCGATGCCATGTGTTCACGTATCGACCGATAGCGAACGTGCGAAGCGAGGTTCACGGTTTGGCCCGGATCGGCCGCCATGTCAAACAATTCTGGCTCGTAGCCCACGTAGTGGTGATAAGCCCACTGGCCTTGTCGCACCAGATAAGCTGCACTGGGTGAACCCACGGCGTGGTATTCGCTGAAGCCGACACGCCATGGATCATCTTTCTCGTTGGCGATCGCCACCAGCGATCGGCCAGGCAGCGTGGGGTCTGCAGGCAGGTTCGCGTTGTCGAGTACGGTAGAGGCGATATCGACCAGGTTGACTTGGGTCGCACAGACTTTACCCTCCGGGATTCCCGGCCCAGCCAAGATCAAAGGAATATGGGTAGCTTCGCGGTAGAGCGTCGATTTATTCCACATCCCACGCACACCTTGGTTGTCGCCATGATCGCTGCTCATGATCACTCGGGTGGATGCTTGCAAACCGGTTTGTCCAAGCGCTTGCAGCACTTTGCCGATTTGCTCGTCAATGAAGCATGTCAATGCGTAATAGCATGCCAAAGCCAAGCGGCGGCGCTCAGGCGTACCCAACTCATCATCTGCATTTGAAAAATCCGCATGCCGCTGCACCCACGGGTGACGCTGGTAGCCGCTCAGCGGATGCAGCCGTGGTTCGGCAATGGCATCCATGTCGATGCCATCCAGGTAGCGCTGGGGCACGACCAAAGGAAAATGTGGCGCGACGAAACCGACGAACAAGGTCCACGGTGCGGCATTTTTTTCGGCGGCCTTGTCTTGCAGCCACTGCGCTGCGAGCTTTGCCGACGAGGTGTCATACCGGTTGTAGCTGGATTCCCCAGCACCGAGTTCGGTGAACAGTCGCGATGGGCGGGGCGTGCTGGGCAATGGGTTGCGCACCGAGCCCCAGACCTGACCGATGCCATCGGCCAGATGCAAGGGATCGTGCTGCTCGGAAAATCCGGTGGGTGCAGTGGCATTGACATAGTGCAATTTGCCTATCGATTCGACGCAGTGGCCAGCAGCTTGCAGCGCATGCCCCCAACCGGCCACACGTCCGTCGTAGCCCATTGCGTTGTCCCAATAGGCGATGTCATGCACCCAGTGCCCTGTGGCCAACGCAGCCCTTGCGGGGACGCAGATGGGCGAGGGGGTGAGGGCTTGAGTGAATCGCGTGCCACGCGCAGCCAGGGCATCCAGATGGGGGGTCTTGACGAAAGGGTGGCCAGCGCAGCCCAAGGCATGCGCATCTTGCTCGTCGGTCAAAAGAATCAGCGTGTTAAATGTCATCATCCAATGCCCTTAGGCCGGGCCAACGGATTCAGGCAGTGGGTTGCGAATATCGTCCGGTCGGCTCATGATCCGCTGCATCAACTCATCACGCAAGCCGCGATGCTTTGGATCGTCAAACAGGTTGACGCACTCGTAGGGGTCGTTGCTCAGGTCATACATTTCACCGACCGCACTGGCCAATTCAAACGTCAGCTTGGCGCTGCGGGTGCGCACAGTGCGCAAGTCCAAGGCCACGCCACAACGCGATGGGCCCAGGCGCCACTCGTTGTAGGCGTGATCGCGCTTTGCGTTGCCATCGCAGGTTAGCAGCGGACGCAGGCTCTGGCTGTGCACGGCAGAAGGCACCGGTGTCGCTGCAAAGTCGCCAAAGGTGGCGGCCAAATCCAGCGTGGATACGGGTTGGTCGTTTTCTTGATGGGCAGCAATGCCGGGCCCGCGCATGATCAAGCCGACGCGCAGCAGACCTTCGTAATGCATCGGGCCTTTGAGCATGAGGCCATGATCGCCCAGAAATTCACCGTGGTCAGAAGTGAACACAACGAGCGTGTTGTCAGCCAAGCCAGCATCGTCCAGCGCAGACAAGATTCGCCCCACTTGGTGGTCCACCAAAGAAATCATGCCGTAGTAATTGGCAATGATTTCTCGCAACTGCGCATCGGTTTGCGGTGCCATGCGCGAGTATTCCTCACGCACTTTTCGGCTTTCCGGTGTGCCACCGGGCGTGTTTTCCAGTGCGGCCCGGTGCCACCACGGGCGTTTGTCCAAATCTCGGACCCGATGCGGTGGCAGATCCACCTCATCTGGGCGATGCATCCAACACCAGGGCGCAGGTGCATCAAAAGGGTGATGCGGGTCTGCCATTGACACCCACGCGCAAAACGGCTGTGCTGTGGCTTGGGCATTGTCGGCTTGTCGCTGAAGTCGTCCTTGTTCAGCGATGTATTCGACCGTGCGATCCCCCACCCAAGTGCTGTTGTGCCAAGCCGTAGGCAGGGCGCTGTTGTGCGTTTGTGCCGCCTGCGTTGGCGGGTCAAGTCGCTGGCTGTACAGGGCATTTTTCATGGCACCCAAGCCATCGCGGTGGTACCAGCGCTCGTAATGCAAGCCGCCAGGACTGGCCTCGGGAAGCCAATAGTTGTGCCCCAGCTGCATCAACTCGACCTGCTCAAAGCCCATGTAGGGGCCGCTCCAATCGTCTGCGAACAAATGCGAACTGGGAATGTTCTCGCAGCGACCGGTTGGACGGTTGGCGTAAGAATGGTTGCTCGAAAAATGCGCCTTGCCGATGAATCGCGTGTCGTAACCCGCTTTGCTCAGCGATCCGGCAAAGCCTCCCGCCGCGATGGACTCGTCCAGATCGGTGCCGTTGTCGTGCACCCCACTCGTCAGCGGCAGCATGCCGGTCAAGATGGCGCTTCTTGAGGGCATGCACACCACATTGGGTGTGATGCATTGGGTGAATCGCGTGCCTTGACGAGCCAGTAAATCAAGATGCGGCGTGCGCACCCTGCGCCCTTCGAATCCAAAGCAATCAGCGCGGTGCTGATCGCTCATGATCAGCAAAATATTAGGTCGTTTCAAATCGTGTCACCCAGGTTAACGAATGGAGGTGCATCAGTTGTCAGCGGTGTATCCCGTGGCTTTGATGACAGGGCCCCAGCGTTCAAAATCCTCTTTGAGATGGCGCGCCAAATCAGCAGAAGACCTGACGTCAGAATCAAATTCCAGCTTTTCAATGGCAGCAACCAAGCGTGGGCTGCGCGCTGCAGCCGAAATCGCTGCTTCCAGTTCAAGTTGGACCGATTTGGGTGTTTTGCTCGACGCAAAAAACGCAAACACTTCGGTGAGTTGTAACTCAGGGTAGCCCTGCTCTTTGAAGGTGGGCACACCCGGCAGGCCCGGCAAAGCCTTGTCGCCGCTGAAGGCAAGAATGCGAAGCTTGCCGGACTTGTGATGCGTCACCAAGTTGGGCAGGGTCGTGGAAAGGGCGGGAATCGTCCCGCCCAAAATATCCGTCATCGCCGCTGCACCGCCGCGATAGGGCACATGCTGAAAATCGATGCCAGCCTTGCGCCCAAACATCACACCCATGAAATGCATGGCCGTGCCAGCGCCTGGCGTACCGTAGCTGGCCTTAGCAGGGTTGGCTTTGGCCCAATCGACAAACTCCTTGAGTGTTTTAGCCGGTGTGCCCGGCCCGACCCCCAAAGCAAACTGGAAAGAGCAAACACCTGCCAGCGGTGCGAGATCACTCATCGAATAACGCAGTTTTGGATAGACATGCGGGAAGATCGTCGCATTGCCCCCTGGCATCATCACAATCGTGCTGCCGTCGGCGGGTGCGGCCAGCATGGCCTCGGTGGCCAGTTGCCCAGCGGCACCCGTGCGGTTTTCTATGATCGCGTTGTAGCCTGCGGCACGCAGTTCCTCACCGACTTGGCGAGCCACCACATCCACAGCCCCCCCGGCAGGGTAGCCCACGAGGATTTTCAAGGGTTTGCCTTGCGCGAAGGCCAGGCCAGGCGCGAGGCCTGCGACAGCGCTGGTTCCGATGTAGGTCAAGCAATGGCGACGATTCAACATGATGATCCTTTCATGGATGCTGCAGTCAGCATCGGAGGTGGGCAGATGTGATGTAAAACCCATTGGCGAATAAGCCAATCATGTGCGGGGCTTGAATCTGCTTCAGTATCTTCGGGAACAATACAGGGATGACCCCTAGTAACCCGCAGACCAGCGATCGCTTCGCGGCAGAACTTTTGCAGAGCCGGCGATTAGGCCGTAAATTAGCTGACGCCCTTGCTCAACCGATGGCCTTCAAAGGCAGACCGTTGCACCACTTTGAAACTGGCGTGAACTTGTTCAAGGCGGGGGATCGCGTGACGCAATTGCCATATGTCATGAGCGGTCGGCTCGATGCGGTGGTTCACGTGCCGGGTGTCCAAGGTGGCCAAATCGTTCCGATCTCGTTTCGCGCGGGTGAAATGGCTTATCTGTCTTATTTGTTCAACCAGCTGCCCAGCGGCAGCGATTTGGTGGTGGGAGAGTCCAGCACCGTTCAATGGCTGCCATTGAAAGACATTGAGGCTTGTTTGCTGAATGATCAAGGCTTGCTGCTGATGCTGGTGCGTTTTCTCGGACAGCGACTGCGGGAGGTACAAGCACGTGAACGCAGTTGGGCTGCCAGAGGCGTACAAACCCGGCTTTGTGCTGGCTTGGCGCGCATGGCCGCTGATTTGCCCAGCCGCTCCGACGGGCATGTCGTCATCGTCGCAACACATGAGCAGATAGCGGCCAGATGTGGCATCAGCCGTCCAAAAGCTTCCATTGCCCTCAAATCACTGGAAAGTAGCGGTGTTTTAAGACTGGGTCGCGGCTGGATCGAGGTGTTGAATTGGCGAGGATTGATGGACGGGGTAGGTTAGAAGATGCTAGCGCTTGTGGCTGTTGATTCAACGGCAATGTTGCAAGGTGACACCGTCATCCAGTGACTGGCCTTAGGATGAGTGGCTGTGTACATCCGAATTCAGTGACCCTAGGAGATGCAGATGACAACACAAGGTTTCGTGGTGACCCACGCCAAGGACGCGCAGTTCGAAAAAGGACTGCGCTCGTTTTTTGAATACCGCGACCTGGGCATGAAGGCGGCTACGGGCGGCCGGGTGACGGCCAGCGTGATTCGTGGTGCTGGAGGGCAAGATTTTTCGAGCCAGCCGCATTTTCACAAGACGCAGTTCCAGCTGGTTTATGTGCTCAAGGGCTGGATCGAATTTGAGTATGAGGGCCAGGGCGTGGTTCGGCTGGAGGCGGGTTCGTGTGTGCACCAGCCTCCCGAAATTCGACACCGCGAGCTGGGCCACAGCCACGATGTGGAGCTGCTCGAAGTGGTGCTGCCCGCAGACTTTGACACGGTGACGGTGGACGACGTCAACCCGAAAGAGGCCTGAGCCGATGTTCCGCAGTTTCTTTCTGTCCCGCCGTTGGGCCCTGTGGGCCTGGGGTGGTTTGCTCGTGTTGGTGGCGCTGGTGTTCATCACGGTGCAGCAGACGGTGAAGCTCAACACTTGGTATGGCGAGTTTTATGA
>Ga0255128_1001078_pt1 | contig 12418 bp, 14 predicted proteins | sample Law_Miss_RepC_8d_FD_188562 | JGI IMG/M metagenome (GOLD analysis project Ga0255128, IMG submission 188562) | Freshwater microbial communities from St. Lawrence River, New York, United States - Law_Miss_RepC_8d | ecosystem: Environmental > Aquatic > Freshwater > River | place: USA: New York... | reverse complement strand
AAACTAAGTTTTTTAGTTAAGCTATTTTTAGTTAAGCTATTTTTACTTACGCTATAAGTGCTGTATCTAGACTTGTGTATTCATCGTCATCATCGTCATCTTCTACTACTCGATTGTAATAACAAATACCGAATGTTGCTAGGGTTATACCTAATACAATGATTGTTACTGTGTATATTACCGAATTGTCCATGCCTATTTATATTATGGTTTGATTTTATTTTGTTAAATATAGACTCAGACAAACAATATGCCATTCATCTAGCCGTAGGACAACCTAATCATCTAGCCGTCGGCAGACTCGGCAGACAGAACCACTAGCCGTCGGCAGACTCGGCAGACAAGACACCTTATGTAAAAATAATATAGATAGGTTTATATATATTATTTTATGATGTGTGCGGATTTTTTTTCTTGTTTGTGGAAATATTTATGTTGTAAATCTTGTGGTAACGGGACTGATGATATATCGTATCACCCTATTGATAACGATATACTGATTAAAAATATTCAGCAGTTTGGTATCATACCTTGAGTATGTGGGTTATTTGTTTGAATTGATTTGTGGGTTATTTAGTAAAAATATTGCTATATATTATAATTATGAGTGAATACTATCGTATGCGAGAGACGGAATCTGGAAGGGCTGAAATTCAACGGTTGGAAGAGAAGAGAGAGAAAATAGTTTGCGATTTTTTCTTAGAAACACCACCCGAAGAGGCGGCTAATATAAAAAATATTCTTGCTAAATATGAATACAATTATCGTGCTCTAGCAAGCATTATTACTAGTTTGGAACGCGAAATAGAGGGACATCAGAAGGTAATAGATAATTGGACAACATTACGCAAGCAAACACATCGCGATCAACTCGAAACTAAGCGTAATATATTACAACCGTTTCGACAAGATAAAATGATATTGAATGATTTTTTTGAAAAGTACAAAAAATATGCGTATCGCATTCCACGTGATAGGGATGATCTTCGTCCGTATTCTTTTGATTTTGAATTTTTTGAAGTATTGAAGACTTGTGCTACACCGGCTGCTGCTTATGTTCCGACTGATGCTGATGCTGATACTGATGCTGGGTATGTAGGGGATGCCACAATTGTAGAGGAAGAAGAACGACCCGAAGATGGATTGTTGCCTATGGCTAAGGGTGTTTCTGGTGGTAAGAAGTCGAAGAAGTTAAAGAAATCTATCAAAGGTAAGAAATCGAAAAAGTCGAAGAAGTCTAAGAAGTCCAAGAAATCGAAAAAGTCTAAGAAGTCTAAGAAGTCTAAGAAATAAGATGATTACAATTAGGATATAATTTTAATTATCTCATGTTAATTCTGGGTGGATTGTATTGTATGACTTTTTGTAAAAGTCATGGTATGATTTAAACAATTGGTGCTAATATATACTATACATGACGACAAGACATATTCATTTTCATGAGTATGAAATAGGTATGCGAAGGAGAGTCCCGTATATATGTGGTCAAGAACCAATAGAATATTTCTGTGATGGAAAAGAGGGTTATATTCACTTTGATGGTTATTATTATGTTGAGAATCACGCTCCCCCTTATCTAGAGGATGATGCTTTAGACATATTGGATAGACCAACAAGATATGATGTATGGCTCCCACAGAAGCTTATAATGTTCACTCAGTTGTTTGAAAAGGAGCCGTATAAGGTTGAAGTTGTTGATAATGTGACCCAAAGTTATTACACAGCACTCGAGAATGTTCGATATGTTGTTGAAATTTATAAGAAGGTGATTCATGAAAATACTGATGTGATTAGTGAGATTGAGGACGATGATCGAGAGAAAATGAAGGTTTGTTTCTTTCCAACGAATCGACAGACGATTTATTTTCGAGTTATTGAGATTTGTGCGAAGAGTTGTGTTGATATTGGTGTTAAGAGTTGTGTTGAGATTTGTGTTGAGAGTTGAGATTTGTCTTGAGAGTTGAGATTTGTCTTGAGAGTTGAGAGTAATATTGGGGGATGGGGTAATTGGTGTTGAGAGTTGTGTTAAGAGTTGCGTTGAGATTTGTGTTGAGAGTTAGAGTTAGATTGAGAGGAAGCGGAGGGAAAGAGTATTAGAGTAGGATGTGGGTTAATAGTTAGAGTAAGATTGAGAGCAATATGAGGGAAAGAGTATTAGAGTAGGATTTGGGGGAAAGAGTATTTAAGATACAGTGCGACTGGGTAACTGGGCCCAACGGAACTATATAACGGACCCTCCTCCCCCATTCGGCTAAGACAGTCGAACCCTAGTATCGGCCCAACGGTAAGCCAGATATCGGTTACATAATGGGATATCGGTTACAAAACGGCTCTTATAGGAAATAGTATGGTTTTTGAGTATTTTGTCAAGAAGTTGTTCGATTTTTTGTCAAAAAGTTGTTCAATTTTTTGTCAAAAAGTTGATTCGAAAAAAAAATTGAAGTAATTTGCCTACAGTAGTGATATACATATTAAGAAACTTAACAGTTAACTAACAAACTTCAAACAATGTCCGCCGTATTCAGCACCCCATCCTTCCTCAAGGCCCTTGCCCCCCTCGCCAAGGAGAACCAAGTAAGCAACAAGGTGTACAAAGCCAAGCTAGCTGCCAAGGCTAAGCGTGTAAAGGAGATTGAACAGACCCGCAAGATTGCGGATAAGATGGATAAGGAGCTCACCAAACTAGAGAAGATTGCTGAGAAGGAGGCTGTCAAGCAAGCCAAGATTGCTGCCAAGGAAGCCAAGAAGGCCAATGTGGTCTCAAAGGAGGAGAAGATTGCTGCCAAGGCTGCTGCCAAAGAGGCTGCCAAGCAAGAGAAGATTGCTGCCAAGGCTGCCGCAAAGGAAGAGAAGATTGCCGCCAAGGCTGCCGCAAAGGTTGCTGCCAAGGAAGAGAAGGTTGCTGCCAAGGCTGCTGCTAAGACTGCCGCTAAGGAAGAGAAGATTGCTGCCAAGGCTGCCGCAAAGGAGCAAGTCAAGCAAGAGAAGCTTGCTGCCAAGACTGCTGCCAAGGAAGAGAAGCTTGCTGCCAAGGCTGTTGCCAAGGAAGCTGCCAAGCAAGAGAAGATTGCTGCCAAGGCTGCTGCCAAAGAGGCTGCTAAGGTTGTCGTCGTCGAACAGCCCAAAGAGGTTGTCGTTGTCGAAGAAGTCGTCGTCGAACAGCCCAAAGAGGCTGTCAAGAAAGCTGCCAAGAAGCAAACTAAGAAGCAGCCCAAGCAAGAAACGATCGATCGCGTCGATATCATTCGCACTATCTGCGAAAAGCTTGGCAACAATGAGAGCACCGCAGTCGAAATGACTGCCTAAATAAAAAAACAAATAAATAAATACATAGTAGTTAGTAGATACATCATTATTCAATAAACTTAATAAGTAAATAAATTGGGCTTAGTGCCTTTTTTTATGTCTTGCTGTTATAAAATTGAAGTGGAGTTGTAAATAATATACTTATGTATCAAACCATTAAATAGTAGTCTATCTACCCTACCATGCCGTGTACTCTTTGCTATGCCGACGGACATAATCGCCGTACTTGCCAACGATGGGATTTGCTAGAAGCAGTTCGTCGTGAAGAATCTGCCCGTTTAGACATGATTCGCAACAATCACCTTGATATTATTGCTGCTGCTAATGTTGCTATTGCTACCAGTGCTGCCGCCATTACGGCCACTAGTGCTGCTAATACATACGATGATATATTCAATGACGGTCCAAGCACACCTAGAACACCACCACCTAGACGCCATTTCCAAGTCGTCGTTCCTCCAATTGTTCCAAATGCTCCTAGACGCATGAGAACTAGTCGCAGTCGTCTGCCCCCCGGAATTTCATCTCAGACAGAGCTAGTTCATTTATTTCAAAATATAGAGAATGTTATTGATAACGACGACATATTTTCCGATTTGGATTCTAGTTTTGACTGGGCTGAACTGTTAGACGAACCTACACCTATCGCTAGTGCTACACCCTTGGTCGATTGTGTTAAAGAACCATGTAAGGCTCTCGACTGCCCTATATGTATGGAGGACTTTCAAAAGACGGATGTATTCATCACTCGCTGTGGACACCAGTTTCATGGTACATGTATGATTCGTCATATGAAACAATACGACAATTGTCCAATGTGCCGAGGAGTATTATTTTCGAGTTCAAATCGTTAGGTAGAGAGAAAATCATCAATAAATAAATAAAATATAAAAATAGAAAATGCTTCTTTAGGGGGTATTTTTTCTTGTGTTTGTCTCACTATGATGTCATCCCGATGTAGGGTTTAATTGCTATTTAATATTATCATAACAGCATATAAAGACATTTCCACACCATAGTATAGGAATATACAATGTGTTATATTACTCATAGTACATGTGTACATTTGTCTATATAGTAGACCTAATCATGTCTTAAAACTGTTTCATACCCGGTTAGCTCAGTAGGTAGAGCGCCAGCCTTTTAAGCTGGTGGTCGAGGGTTCGAGCCCCTCATCGGGTGGTCCTTCTGGAGATCCAAGACAGCCTCAGTGTCTTTTTGCTCTTATAGCTCAGTTGGTTAGAGCGTCGGTCTTATGAGCCGAAGGTCTGCGGTTCAACCCCGCATTGGAGCATCTGACCCGAACATTGTCATTAAACTGTTCCGAAAGCGCGGATGGCCGAGTGGTCTAAGGCGGTGGACTTAAGAGATTCTTTTCGTGAATCTTGAGCAACCCACTATCAATGATGCGAGGGTTCGAACCCCTCTTCGCGCAAACTTTAATATGATAATTTTAAAATACTTATCATATTATCAAATACCGGATTATGGTGGATTATGGGTAAATATGGGGTTTTATGTAATCCTAATTTAGAATGCCAATGGATGACAAGTTTGTCCCAAAATCCCAAATATATATGAATGTATATTATGTTACGATATATCATATAATAAATATAATATACCAAATATTTATTAATGCTTAAATATTAAAGACTTCACATGGCTGACATTTTTATCCCAAAATCCCAAACAATATCTACCATTGTATACTGACAGTCGATGGAAACATTCTCTCTACACGAAATTGGCTATTTTCAAATGTATACTACATATACTCAAGTATGTATTATATAATAGAATAAATGGGTTTTACTCATCTAGAGCAACTTTTTATTTTCAAAGAGTAAATGATTTTCCAGTTTTGGACATTTATTTCATGTCCATTTTCCAATTTTCAAAAACAAATCTGAAAAAGTTGTTGAAAAAGTGATTGTGACCATAATGGTAAGAATACATATTTTTTTATTTTAAAATTGTGATTGTTAAATTTTTAATATTTATGCGAAAGAATTTAGGAACTTTTTATGTTGCTATATTATAGCAATAATGGCAACAGTTTTAGTTCCAAAAAGTTCCAAATTATTTCAATGTGAATTATGTGACTTTAAATCTAGCAGAGAAAGTCAATATAATATACATTTACTGACACTGAAGCATCAATCGGCAACAAATCAGCAACAAATGACAACATTTTTAGTTCCAAAAAGTTCCAATTTCTTTCAGTGTGAATTATGTGACTTTAAATGTAGTAAAGAAAATCAATACAATAGACATTTGATGACACTGAAGCATAAATCAGCAACAAATTCCCTACAGAATGACCAACCGAATGACAACCAAAATACACTATATATATGTGAACATTGTAACAAAGAATATTGTGATAGATCTGGGTTGTGGCGACACAAACAAAAATGCGCACATAAAGAGAATATAGTAATTGAAAATAAACCGATAACTACAACTGACGCGACGAATCCTATTATAATAGAAAAGATGTTTGCTATGTTTACACAAATGATGACACAAAACCAAGAGTTCATGACGAATGTAATTGGCAAAGTACAAGGTAATAATTCACATAATAATACTAATAGTCTCAATACCAACAACAATCAGTTTAATATCCAGATGTTTTTAAATGAACACTGTAAGAATGCCATGAACATTAGCGATTTTATTAAATCCTTGCCTCTTACTGCTCAGCATTACGAGAATACAAAAGACAACGGCTTAGCCGACACACTCACCAATTTAATGGTTGATGGGTTGAATAATCTGGATGTTGTTGAACGACCCATTCATTGTACCGACCAAAAAAGAAAGGTCATGTATGTCAAAGATAACAATAAATGGGAAAAGGATACGAACAATGACATTGTAACGAAGAATGTTAAAGATTTGACCATTTTACATAGGATGAATTTGGATAAATGGCAAGAGAAGAACCCTAAATTTAGTACAGATGAAGACCTACAGATTGCTTTTTCTACTATTTTTAGTAATTTATATGCCGATATTGTTGATGAAAAGAAGGGTATTTCAAAGCTTATGAAGGGTGTAATTGATGCCACATATTTAGACGACAATACAAAAAAAGGATTTGCCAATTGCGATACTCTAGCATCGGCTTAGCATACCCACAGTGTAATTTATAGGGTCTTATTTTTCTTTAAATACTTTTTTATTGTACTATGGAATAGTATTTAAATTCTATACTAAGGGGGAAATCGGTTACATAACGGTTTATCGGTATTGGTAGCATTTGATTTCTTTTATTTACATTTCTTACATTCCTCGCATAGCTGATTACATTTACATTCTTCTATCCAATACTCTCCACAGTCGTCACACCATCCACTTTCTTTCTCAGTAATCATTGAATAATTCCACAGACATGCTAACAATAATCGGTGGTCTGGATTTGGTCGCTCTTCGGTTCCACTACCCCACCTCATTTCTGTGCCAAAATAATGCGCATATACTTTTTGTATGTCTGATACGATGATGTCTATTGTCAATTTCTTATCCACTGTGTCTAACCATACCATGTCAGTCGCCAATACCGAATACGACAATATCTTATTGTATGGGTTCCGTAAATATTCATCCATGTTAATTTATTCTTATTTGATCCGTATACTTATTTATCCATATACTTATTCTTTGTACCCATCTTCAATTTTAATTTTGTATAACATATTAAATTTATCTGTGTATAACATATAATACTACTATGATACATATTCTACGCTCTATTGTCGTCGGTCTTTTATGTGGATTGGCACCATCGTTATCATCTTCTCTTTCCGATTCATGTATATGTACTACAGCACAATGTCCCCTAGTTGGCGTCAATACATTGGTCATGGGTGGAGGTGCCGCTACCGTCCACTATAAATATATCGAACAACACGGACATGCTGTCGTCTCCTCAGTCGAAGGAGTTGTTTCTGACGGATCGCTTGATAAAGGTACTGATACTACAGAGTGTACGCAAAAATATTCCCGCATGTTAGAAGACGATGGGTCATCCAATTGCGACGCCGGGCATATTATGGCCAATCGTCTAGGCGGTTACGGTAATCAACCCATTAATATTTTTCCACAAGCGTTCTCTATTAATCGTGGGGTATATGCCCAGTTTGAAGATAAGATTTACCAATGTATTAAGAGTGGAGCTACACAAGCTAATCTCTCTTGGCAGTTTACATATAAAAATACATCGAGTACTATGCCATCACAAGTTCAGTATACAGCGGTCTTTAATAAGGGCGATTGTACAAGTATTCATTCTGTCTTCTCTAATTAAATAGACTAACATACTCTAGCATCAGAGTAGAGTGTATTCGACGCAATTATTTGAATGCGAATTTTCTTTAAATACTTTTTTATTATACTATTGAAAAGTATTTAAATTACACTAAGGGGGAAATCGGTTACATAACGGTTTATCGGTTACAATAATTATTCGGTATTTTCTCTCTATTCTTTACATCCATATATACTTATAATACTATGAACAACATACACAATGTATTCTCTAATCAAATTCATAAGGTTTCAATAGCAGCAAATATTTCATTATGTTTATATTTTGTTATAAATTTGTAATTATTTTTAATAAGTATTTCTCTACATAATTCATCTTTTTCTGGTTGAACGCCTAATGTTTCAATTAATATTATATCAATTGGAATAGAAAAATCCCAAGAATTTAAAACTTCATATTCATGACCTTCAACATCTAATGATAACAAATCTATATGTGTTAATTGTGTGCTTCTAACTATTTCAGTTAGTGATTTAGGTTCAATAAATATTTTATTTTGTTTTAATGATTTGATCCTTTCATTATCAAAATAAGCATCTAAATGATGTTGAGACAATGTATTTTCAACACCCGATACTGCTGCATGACAATCCACAAAATATCTAAATTCTAATGGTTCTTTATGACAACTTACTAAACTGTTAAATAAAAAATTATTCGGTCTATTTTGTTGAAGCAATTTAAATTTTTCTGGATGAGGTTCAATTAATATTCCTTTCCAATTTAATGAATCTTCAAAAAATTTTGTATTAGAATATAATACACCATCTAATGCTCCTAATTCAATATAAACACCATTTTGTTTGTTTTTAAATATACATTGATTTAAAAACATATCTTCTTGACTTTGTGAATAATACATATTCATATATATTATTGTATTGGATTGTATTGTAATATATTATACGCAAAATAACCAGTTGTTTGAATGTCTAAAGGTGTAATTATGGACTCGTAGAGAGAAAATAGATGGTAATTCATTCATTTAGATTTAATCCGATTTTCTCTCTACACCATTTTAATTCGTCCACAACTTTACTTGAATATATGTAGTGAAAATATATAAACCCATCTATTTCCTTTATTGTATAAATGCCCGAGGCGTGTGGTGCCCCACAATCTTTTTCTCGCAAGGCTTGTTTGGCCGACTTCCTTGACGATGATGACGACGATATGGACTCTCATTGTTATAATAAACAAGAACGACGTTATTCAAATAGAGATGATGTTTTTATTGCTAAGAACCAACAAGAATTCGGTCACAGAAAGCGCATCAAACCTTGACGCACTGGTACTAAAAGCCAACAACAAATTGTTCCCAAAGGCTTTAAAAAGGGGTTCCGCGGTTAACCGCATCTGCCGATGGCTAACTTGGTCTGTTGACAGCTAGCTGCCAAAAATTGTCTTTTGTGAATGACGCAATATAATCGGTTTCATTACTTTGCCGAATACATTTGACATGTTTTTGTCTATCGTCGTAAATATATATATTTTATATTGGAGAAAAATATACAATATATGACATCTTTTTTTGAGAGATTTTGTGGCTAAGCAAAGCAAATTACTGGACGATATGGATAGCTTTCGTTATATCAGATTGAACATTTTTTATATGGATCATTTCGTCTGACCAGCAACGCGTACAAGAACTTTTGCTCAGATTCCATTGTGGAGTTATTTCCGGCATAATTCCTTGAAAGATGCGTTCTGCTCTATCTTGATGAAAATCCGAGGTTGTTATTACAATGGATGGCATTTCGTCGGTTGAGAAATTACTATTCACCCATCGTTTCAAATAGGCAAAGTTTTCGGCTGTATTGGTGGCCTTTTCATCCAAAACTATCTTTACATTTTCATACTCAAACGAACTTGCTGCCTTTGACGCTTCTGTTTGACCGCGATCACTCGACTCATTCACGATAGCATTTTTCACGCCTCCAGATATGAATAGTATGATCGGCTGATCTTCATTTGATTCTATGTATTCTATAGCAGCAGATACGCGTTCACTTAGTATGCGGTCGTCGGCTGATCCTAACACTACTAGGACATTCTGTTTCAATCTTGTATATGAAACCAGTTGTAATAATGCTACCATCATTACACTCAATAATATTGTCCAATACATTTTTCAATTAAATTTGATAAGATTTACCAATATGATGCCATTAATACTTTTGCCAATTTCTTATTCAATTTTATCTGGGTCTGCCGACGGCTTTGTCTGCCGACGGCTTAACTGCGTTTGTATGGATACTCTATCATCGTGTTTCTGCTATAGTGTAACTCTCTTTGTAAATAGAGTGCCATGAGGATACATATAAGTATTCTACAATCATAGGTAAATACAGCTAACCCAGATATCGGTTACATAACTGGATATCGGTTACATTGTCTGCCGACGGCTTTATCTTATCATGACGCACCATATCTGTCTGCCGACGGCTTTATCTTATCATGACGCACCATATCGGAAAAAAATATATACAATATGTCGTGTTCATTTTTGTTTTTCATTTTTGTTTTCATTTTTGTTTTTCATTTTTGTTTTCATTTTCATTTTTCATTTTTCTGTTCATTCAAACGCAGTTAAGCCGTCAGCCGACATTTTCATTTTTCTGTTCAATCAAACGCAGTTAAGCCGTCGGCAGACATTTTCAGTTGTCTTCGTCTTCATCTTCATCTGGTATTTCGTCTATTTTTTTTGTCAATTCATTCCATATTCCTACGCAATCATGTGTTTTCATATCATATAGTACATTGTCTTCTGATTTCAAGTATGTTATTCCGTCGATTTCATATTTGATTACGACGGTTTCTTCCTCTTCCTCGTCTGCCGACGGCTTAGCATTCTCTTTGGGGTCTGGCTTGTCTGCTGACGGGTCTTTTGGCTTCGCATTTTCTTTGGGCTCTGGCTTGTCTACCACTGGTTCTTTTGCGGTTGCCTTTTCGCATCCCGACATCGGCTTGCCAATTGGATCTTCACGTTCTGCTTTGCTTTCATTTAAAAGACTTGCGATCAAATCTTCTCCCGCTTTATTTGACACCATTTCTTTTTCCTTTCGGGGTCTTCCTCTTTTCTTTTTTTCGCCTACGACTTCTTTTTCCTTTCGGGGTCTTCCACGTTTCGCGCTTTTTTCTTCGAAATGGCATTCTGCCACTTCTACCCCTTGTCTCTTTGCTTCTGACAATACTTCTTCCTTCGTTAGGTTTAACTTTTTCATTATTTCTGTGTATCTTACTACTCCTTTTCCTCGTGGATCTTTGTATTCCATTATTCCTCTCGCCTTTCTTTCTTCTACTGTTCCATATCGATGCTCTCCCTTCTTTGAGTACTCTTTCACACATCCTACACAATATTTTGACTCTCCACTTATACTCTCTCCACATTGCGTATATAATCCCATATTATACGCTATACTTTTACACCCTTCCTTCTCTCCACTCCACGGCAATACTATCTTCCTCTCTTTATACGACTCCACTCTCTCCTTCATCTCTTTATACTCTCCATACCCACACGCACACACCTTTCTCAATACTTCACACTGACTTTTACTCAACATTTCCTTCTTTTCCTTTTCTCCTTTTCTTCCTTTTCCTCTTCAACTTTCTTTTCTTGTCTGCCGACGGCTACTAGTGTTTATCTTTGTCTGCCGACGGCTACTAGTGTTTATCTTTGTCTGCTTTGTCTGCCGACGGCTAACGATTAACAAATATCAATTTTCTTTTCTCATGACAGTATATATGATTATTTTAACATGGAACATTTTAGCATCTGAGTGGATAAAAAAGTCACATTATCCCGGAGTAGATGAATCTGTATTATTTGACTACACAGCTAGATTTTCCAAAATTAGTAAAAAAATACAATCAATAAATCCAGATATCATATTGTTACAAGAAGTCATGCCAAGAGAATATGATAAATTAGTATCCTTACTAAAAAACGATTATTTTATATCGGAATTAAAAACGATAACGTGGCAATACAATAAAGGCAGTGAAAGTGGTAATGTCACATTCCTAAGACGAAGTATGTTTTCATGGTTATCAATTATTCATATTCCGCTCGAGTACGGGATATACACACAGTGTGTATCTAATAACCAGAATTATGATATTTTCAATATACATTTAGACGATCAATCTTGCGCAAAGCGACACAAACAATGGGGTGAAATACATTCCATTACTCGCAAACGAAATTGTGTTAATATTATTGGAGGAGATTTTAATCATCAATACAAATCAAACAGTAAAATATATCAAGTACCCGGTTTTACAGCGCACAATACATGTCCGTCTTACTACATTGAGCGTAAAATGAATATTGACAATATTTTAACAAGAGGTTTAAAAAAAATGGTTGGAGGAGCGTGTCCATTGTACCCAACTAATATCGAAGACGGGTTTAAAGATTATGGATCAGATCATCTTCCAGTTGTAACAAATGTATGTATGTAATAAAATACACGCAAAGCCAATTTGTACATATACACATTCTACAAAAATAAAGTATCATATTACTATAATAATGTGTTGGAATGAACATGTATCATTGAATACCTTTTTATTCAGTAGTTTTGTATTATTGCTTATTTTATACAACAACACATATACACAATATAAAATTACAGATTTTAATGATGTATGGCATTACATTTTTTATATTTCTTTTATTTCTATGCAATTAATCGAATTTTTTATTTGGCGCAATATTGATAATAAATTTTATAATCATATTTTTTCTACAATGGCTGCCGTGTTAATATT
>Ga0255128_1001070_pt1 | contig 12462 bp, 10 predicted proteins | sample Law_Miss_RepC_8d_FD_188562 | JGI IMG/M metagenome (GOLD analysis project Ga0255128, IMG submission 188562) | Freshwater microbial communities from St. Lawrence River, New York, United States - Law_Miss_RepC_8d | ecosystem: Environmental > Aquatic > Freshwater > River | place: USA: New York... | reverse complement strand
GGATACCTCGGTCGCGCATCTGGCCGGCGCGATGGGCGTGCCCACCTGGCTTTTGTTGCACGCCTATGGCGAATGGCGCTGGGGCGTGAGTCGGGCCGAGTGCCGCTGGTATCCGAGCGTCCGCTTTTTTCGGCAAATCGTGCCGGGTGAATGGGGTGAAGTGATCGAGCGCGTGCGGCACGCGCTGTTGGCGCACGCGGCGGGTAATGAGCGATGAGCGATGCCCTGAGACAGCAGGTCGCAGGCTTGCTGGCGCAAGGGCAAGTGCCCGCTGCACGGCATGCCTTGGCGCAGTGGCACGCGCAACGGCCGCCCTCGGCCGAATCTCTGCACGCCGAGGCCATGCTCGCGATCGCCGAAGGCCAGCTGCCGCTGGCCGCTGAACGTTTGGAGCAATCGCTGGCGGCCGAGTCGCACAATCCGCAGGCGCATTACCAGTTGGGTCGACTGCTGAAAGACGCCGGACACCCCGCTGAGGCCTTGGCCTGCTACGACCGCGCAATCGCGCTGGCGCCGGATTTCTGGCAAGCCCATAGCAGTCGCGGCATCGCGGCCCGTCAGCTGGGGCTCACCACGGAAGCCATTGCGTCCCAGCAGCGCGTGGCCGCCTTGCGGCCGCAGGATCCGGCGGCGCAGCTTAATCTCGCCAACGCGCTGTTAACGGGTAACCGGCTTGAGGAATCCGCGGCGGCCTATGCCAAGGCCTTGCAGCTGCGCCCGGACGATCCGGCGGCACAGCGTGGATTGCGGGCGACGAAAGCATTGGGACTGTTGGCGGCGCGCCGCTGGGGCGAGGCACAGGCCGCGTTTGATGAAGCGCTCGGCCATGAGCCCGCGTCGCCCACCATGCTGGTCGGTGCTGGCGCCGCCTTGCGCAGGCTGGGCTTTGAGGCGCAAGCGGCAGCGCGGTTTGCGCAAGCCGAGGCGCTCACGGTCACTGATGCCGCGACCTGTTGGATGATCGGCGAGTTTCTGATTGCCGTTGGCGCTTGCGGGCCGCAGGCCAAATGCTGGGTTGATCGCGCCGCGGCGCTGTTAGGGGATACGGCGGGTCCCGACGTCTACGCCGCCCGCGCCAGCACGAGGGTCAATCTGGGCGAGTTTGCCGAGGCCGACGGCTTGCTGACGCAGGCGCTGGCGACTTTCCCGGAGGCCGCCCACCTCCAATGGGTCCACGCCCTGTCGCGCTTGTGGCAAGACGACTACCGCACCGGGTTTCAGGGCTTCGAGACCCGCTTTGAAGTGGTGTACGCCAACGGCTCGGCGGGCAGCAACGGACGCTTGCCGCTGGCGGCGCGGCGCTGGACGGGTGAACCCTTGGCCGGGCGCCACCTCATCGTCTGGGCGGAACAGGGGCTGGGCGACACCCTGCAGTTCATCCGTTTCCTGCCTGCGCTCATCGTCGCCCATCCGGCGGCGCGGCTAACGGTCCTGGTGCAGGACGCGCTGGTTTCGCTGCTGAAAGCGAGTTTTCCTGATGACGAGATCTGCGCGCTGTCTACGCTGCGCGCCGGCACCCAGGCCGATTTCGAAGTGGCGCTCATGAGCCTGCCGCATGCGCTGGGAATGGCGGAGCAGACGCAGCCATTGCCCTTCCCGTATCTGCTTCCTGCGCCGGCAAAAATCGCCGAGTGGCGCCAGCGTCTTGGTCCGCGGCAGCGTCTGCGCGCCGGGCTGGTCTGGGCCGGCAACCCCGCGCATCTGCGGGACGCCGAGCGCTCCATTCCTCTGCGCTGTCTGGCGCAATTGGACCACCCGGACATCGAGTTCCATGCCCTGCAAAAAGCGCACGGTGAGGAGCAGATGGAGGCACTGCCGGCGTTCCCGCTGAGGCGGACTGCGGCGGGCTTCGCCGATTTCCACGACACCGCCGCCGCCTTGAGCCAGCTCGATGTGGTCATTACCGTTGATACCTCGGTCGCCCATTTGGCCGGTGCGATGGGCCTTCCCACCTGGTTGCTGCTGCATGCGCAGGGGGAATGGCGCTGGGGAATGTCGCGTGAGATCTGTCGCTGGTATCCGTCGCTGCGCTTTTTCCGACAGTCTTTGGCGGGGGACTGGACTGAGGTCATGGCGCGGGTGGATGGCGCGTTGCGGGAACTGCTCAAGCAGTTCACTGTCGAGCCATAAGCTGTTCCAGAAAGGAGCCGATGTTGCTCCCCCGTGGGCCGAGTCCCTTGCTCGTTGCGACTTTCAGCCTGTTGCTCGGCGCGTGCGCCGGTGTGCCGGAAGGTCGTGGCGTGCCCGAGGTGCGCGCACTGACGGCGGCGCGGGGCGCTGAAGTGCCGGCGGCCGAGCAGGTTTCGACGCTGGCGCAACAGGAACTTGCCAAGCCGCTTACCTTGCAGCGCGCGGTGCAGCTGGCCTTACGCAATAATCCTCAGGTGCAAACCGAGTTCGCCCGGCTGGGGCTGGCGGCGGCCGATGTCTACGACGCCGGACGCCTCGCCAATCCCCAGTTTTCGGCGGCGGTGATGACCCCCGACGCGACGGGCAATGTCAATCAGGTGAGCTTTGGCATCGGTCAACGAATCAGCGATCTGCTGCTGCTACCGGCCCGGCGGCGACTGGCCAGCGGGGAGCTTGAACGGGCGCAGGCCGATGCCGCGCAGGCCATCGTGAATCTCGCTGCCGACGTCGAAGCCGCCTGGTATGCCGTGCGCGGGGCGGAAGAAATCGCGACGCTGCGAGCCGAACAGGCGCAGGCCGCCACTACTGCGGCGGCGCTGTCGCAGCGGCTGTTTGAGGCGGGCAATGTGAGCGCCCGCGACCTTGCGCAAGCGCAGGCCGAGGCCAGCGGCGAACAACTCACCGCCGGGGCGCTGGCCAGCGAACTGAAACAGGCGCGGACCCAGCTGATCTGGCTGATGGGGCTCGGGCCGGAACAGGCGAACTGGCATACCGAGGGCGATCTCGCGCTGCCGGAAGCCGCCGCCCCCGACATCGCTGCGCTCGAAACCGAAGCCCTCGAAAAACGCCTCGATCTGGCGTCCCGCCGCCGAGCGGTGGCCTTGCTGGAGGACGGGCTGAAGGAAGCGCATCGCTGGCGCTATCTGGGGGAGGTGTCGGTGGGGCTTGAGACAGAGCGTCAAACCGACCGCTCACGCCTTACCGGCCCGAACCTCGCGATTGAATTACCGGTTTTTAATCACGGCGACGGCAGGCTGGCCCGGGCCGAGTCGCAGTTGGCGCTGGCGCAAAGCAGTGTGCGGTCGCTGGAGCTGGAAGTGCGGCGCGACGTGCGTGCTGCCGCCGAGCGCGTAATCTCTGCCCAGCAACGCGGCAAGGTGCTCGCCGACACCCTGATCCCGGCGCGCGAAGCGGTCTACGCCCGGACTAAGGAAGAGGTGAATTACATGCTGCGAAGCCCGTTTGAATTGATTCGCGCCCGCCAGCAGTGGCTGGAAGCCAGGCAGCAGCAGCTTGAGGCTGCGCGCGATTACTGGTTGGCGCGGGCATCGCTGTCACGCGCCATTGGCGCGCGCCAAGCCGCGCCGGAGACCGCGCCATGATTTCCCGCCGCGATCTGCTCTCGCTGGGCGCGCTCGGCGGGGCGGTGGGCTTGTTGGCGCCCGATGCTTCAGGCGCCATAGACGCGGCGACTAGAAGCCGACATCCCTATCGCCCAGTTCATACGCTCAACGGTTGGACGCTGCCCTATCGTTTGCGCGACGGGGTGAAGGAGTTTCATCTTCTCGCCGAAGAGTTCGAGCATGAATTCGCCCCGGGCTCCCGCGCCAAGTGTTGGGGCTATAACGGCGGCACGCCGGGCCCCACCATCGAGGCGGTGGAAGGCGACCGCGTACGCATTCTGGTGACCAATCACCTGCCCGAGGCCACCTCTGTGCATTGGCACGGCCTGCGTTTGCCGAGCGGCATGGATGGCGTGGCGGGCCTGTCTCATCCCGCCATCGCGCCCGGCGAAACCTTTGCCTATGAGTTCACGCTGCAGGATGCCGGCTCTCACTTCTATCATCCGCATGCGGACGAAGTGGTGCAGTTGAGCTTTGGCCTGATGGGACTGTTCATCATTCATCCGCGCGACGGCGAGCTGCGGCGAATTGACCGCGACTACTGTCTGTTGCTCGCCAACTGGGCCCTGCACCCCGGCACCTGGCGACCCGACCCGTCCGTGATGACGGATTTCAATCTCTGGACCATGAACAGCAAGGTGTTTCCCGCCATTGCACCGATGGTCGCGCGCACCGGCGAGCGGGTGCGGATTCGCATTGCCAATCTTTCGATGCACGAGCACCCGGTGCATCTGCACGGCGTGCGCTTTCAGGTGACCGGCGGCGACGGCGGGCGCTGGCCGGAAACGCAGTGGTTGAACGAAGTGACCACGCTGGTGGGGGTGGGGCAGGTGCGCGACATCGAATTCGAGGCCATCGCCGGCGACTGGGCTTTTCACTGCCACAAAGGCCATCACACCATGAACGCAATGGGCCACGGCATTCCCAATTTTGTCGGGGCCAATTTGAAGGGGCTGGGCAAGGAACTTCAGGCCGCGCTGCCCGGCTATATGCCGATGGGCCAGACCGGCATGGCAGAACACAGCAAGCACGTGAACATGGGGATGATGAAAGGTCCGCCCAACACGGCGCCGATGATGGGCGGTGAGGGGCCATTTGGCCCGCTCAATATGGGCGGGATGTTTACCCTCCTGAAGGTGCGCGACGATCTCGGGGCGGACGATTATCGCGACCCGGGCTGGTATCCCCATCCGGCTGGAACCGTCGCCAAGCGGGTGAGCAGTGACCCGGATTTCGGTCAACCGCCACGGCGCCCGGCGTAAGTATTTTCATCGCACGCTTGTCACTAAAAAAAATCGCTTAAGCCTCTATACTCCGCGCCGAGCGTGCCCCGAGGCACGCACCATCCCCTCATGCCGGCCCGTTCCGGCCCTCCGTCCTACAGGAGCTCCAATGGAATATTCGCGTCGCTTCAAGTTCCTCGTTTGCGCCCGTAATTTTGAGGGCGATTCCGACCTCGAAGGCGCACGCCTGAGTCAGATTATTCAGGAGATCGAGCAGGACGGTTATCAGGTGTTGAGAGCGCGGCGTGATGACGACGCCGAGCTGGTGGTGCGCACCGACGCCGCCATCGGCTGCCTGATCGTGGACTGGGGCCGCAAAGGGCTGCAGGGCAAGGCGGCGCAGCTGATTTCGCTTACCCGCAAACGGGGCCTCGATGTGCCAGTGATTGTGCTGGTGCGCGGTCGCCACCGTCTGGAAGACATCCCGGTGGAAGTGCTCGACGACGTCGACGGCTTCATGTTCCTCGCCGAAGAAACCCCGGACTTTATCGCCAAGAATCTGGTCTCGCGCCTGCGGCAATACGCGGAGAGCCTCAAAACGCCGTTCTTTGGTGCGCTGGTGGACTATGCGGAGCAGGGCAATATGCTCTGGACCTGCCCGGGTCATAACGGCGGCGTGTTCTATCGACGCAGCCCGATTGGCCGCATTTTCGTCGAGCATCTGGGCGAAGCGGTGTTTCGCGATGACCTCGATAACTCCGTGCTCCAACTGGGCGACCTGCTCACCCACGAGGGCCCGGCCGAGCGCGCCGAGCGCGAAGCGGCCACCATCTTTGGCGCCGAGCGCACCTACTTCGTGTTGAACGGCACCTCAACCTCGAACAAGGTGGTGCTGTCGGCGCTGTTGGCCGAGGGCGATCTGGTACTGTTTGATCGCAACAACCATAAGGCCGCGCATCACGGCGCCTTGTTTCTGGGCGGCGCGGTGCCGGTGTTTGTGGAGACCGAACGCAACGCCTACGGCTTGATTGGCCCAATGCGCCTTGAGGCGATGGACGAGGAGCGCCTGCGCGAATCGATTCGCGCCAACCCCTTGGTGACGGATAAATCGCTGGCCGATCGGCCGCGGCCCTTCCGCGCGGCAGTCGTTGAGCAATGCACCTACGACGGCACCATCTACTCGGCGGAAGAAGTCATTCGTCGCATCGGTCATTTGTGCGACTACATTCTGTTCGACGAAGCCTGGGCCGGCTTCATGAAATTCCACCCGCTGTTCCGCGGCCGCTTCGGCATGGGTCTGGGCGATCTGGGCCCCGATAGCCCCGGCATCATCGTCACCCAAAGCACGCATAAGCAGCTGGCCTCGTTCAGTCAGGCCTCCCAGATTCACATCAAGGATTCGCATCTCGGCGAACAACGTCGTCGGGTGGAGCATCGCCGCTTCAACGAGTTCTTCTTGCTCCACGCTTCTACCAGTCCGTTCTATCCGCTGTTCGCGAGCCTCGATGTGGGCGCACAGATGATGAAGGGACGCTCCGGCGAAGTGCTGTGGGACGACACCGTGCGCCTCGGCATTGAGCTGCGCAAAATGATCCGCGCCACGCATCAGGAGTTCGTGCAGAAAGAAAGCGACCCGGTGCGCCAGTGGTTCTTCGATGTTTTTGTGCCGGATATCGTCGAAGTGCCGGGCCGCAACGGCGCGATGACGCGGGTGGCCTGGGAAGAAGTGCCGACCGATCTGCTGGCCTCAGATTCCACGCTGTGGGAGCTGCGCCCGGGCGCCGACTGGCACGGATTCAAGCACGTGGCGCCGGGTTGGGCGATGACCGATCCCAACAAGCTCATTGTGCTCACGCCCGGCTTTGATACTCAGGGCCGTTATTCCGAGCAAGGCGTGCCGGCACCGGTGGTCGCTGAATATCTGCGCCAGAATCGAATCGTGTGCGAGAAGAACGACCTCAACTCGCTGCTGTTCTTGCTCACGCCCGGTGTGGAGAGCAGCAAGGCGGGCACCTTGCTGTCGCATCTGGTGACCTTCAAAAAACTCTACGACGACAACGCGCTGCTGGACGACGTCATTCCGGACTTCGTCGCCCGTCGCCCGCAGCGGTATGCCGGCTTGCGGCTGCGTGATCTCTGCGACGAAATGCACGCGCTGTATCGCGATGCGAATGTGAGCGCGCTGCAGGGCGCCCAATTCCGCGCGGAGCATTTGCCCGAAATGGTCATTCTGCCCAGCGTGGCGGTGAAAGAACTCGTACGGAACAACGTGGACTATTTGCCGCTCGACGAAGTGGAAGGCCGCATTGCCACCACGCTGTGGGTGGTCTATCCGCCAGGCATCGCCACCATCGTGCCCGGCGAGCGGCTGACGGAGCGTTCGCGCCCGATGGTCGATTACCTGCGCACTTTTGAGCGCGCCGCCAATCGCTTCCCGGGCTTCGAGACCGAAGTGCAGGGCTTGCACCGGGAAGTCCAGTCTGATGGTACCGTGCGCTTCTACACCTACGTGGTGAAAGCATAAAACCGAGTTCAAACGTCTGACCCAGCAACAAAGGAATCTCTCATGGCGCTGATTTCCGTCAATCTTCCGTGGCTCGCGCAGGTGACCGAAGAGATCATCGATCCCACGCGTCGCATCATCGATCCGCACCACCATTTCTTTGTGGCGAGTCACGAATTCCCGCATTACGAACTGGCCGATCTCCGCGCCGACACCGCCGGGCACCGTGTGCAGAAGACGGTGTATTTGCAGTGCTGGGAAGGCCATCTCGAAGACGGCCCGGAACATCTGCGGCCGGTCGGCGAGACCGCGTGGGTGGATAGCATCGCCGCTGAAGCCCGTAAGACGCCGGACGCCGTGCAGATCGGCGCCATGATCGGCACTTGCGATTTGCGTCTGGGTCGCGCGGTGCGCGAAGTGCTGGACGCGCATCGCGCCGCCAGCCCCCTGTTCCGTGGCATTCGCCAGATTGCGGCCTGGGATGCCGACCCGAACCTCTTTTCCATGCCCGATTTGACCGGCCCCGATCTCTACCGCGACGCGGCCTTTCGGGAAGGCTTCGCCGTGTTAAGCGAGATGGGCCTGGTGTTCGATGCCTATCAGTACCACACCCAGCTGCCTTACCTGACCGAACTCGCGCGCGCATTCCCGCAAACCACTTTCGTGCTGAATCATCTCGCCACGCCGCTGGGCGTAGGCCCGTATGCCGGGCGCACCGAAGTTATCTACACCGACTGGCAGCGCAATCTGGCCGAAGTGGCGGCCTGCCCCAATGTGGTGATGAAGCTGGGCGGACTGATGATGCCCTGGACCGGTTTCGGCTTTGAACTGCGCGCCAAGCCGCCGACTTCGGACGAACTCGTGGCCGCGCAAGGCCGGCACTATCACGCTGCGATCGCGCTCTTTGGTGCGTCGCGCTGCATGTTCGAAAGCAACTTCCCGGTCGACAAAACCGGGGTGTCTTATGACGTGCTCTGGAACGCCTTCAAGAAGATTGCCGCGCGCTACACCGAAGCCGAGCAGGACGCGATGTTCTACGGCACGGCGGCGCGCGTGTACGACGTCAAGTAAGCAGGGAAGGGGAAACGCATGCTAACGCTCTACAACATGCCGCTGGCGCTCAACTGCTACAAGGTGAGGCTGCTGCTGTCGCTGTTAGGGGTGCCGTATGAGAAGCATCCCATCGACCTCCTCACCGGCGACCATCAAACGCCGGAGTTCCTCGCGCTCAATCCGTTTGGGCAACTACCCGTGCTGACCGACGGCGAAGTGGTGCTGCGGGATTCGCAGGCGATTCTGGTGTGGCTGGCGCGCAAGTTTGGCGGCGAGCGCTGGATGCCCACCGAGCCCAATGCCGAAGCGCTGGTCAACGCCTGGCTGTCGGCGGCGGCTTTTGAACTCCGCCTCGGGCCCTACGATGCGCGCCTCGCCAAACACTTCCCCTGGCTCGCGATCAATGCGAACACCGTGGTGGAACAGAGTGCGCGGGCTTTGCGCTTGTTCGACCAGCGGCTTGCTGGACGCGAGTGGATCGCGCTTGATCACCCGACGGTGGCTGATGTCGCGGCCTATCCCGCGATTGCGCAGGCTGGCGACGGCGATATTTCGCTGGAAGGCTATCCGGCCGTGCAGGCCTGGGCGGCGCGGATGCAAACCCTGCAGGGTTTTGTGGGGCTGCTGGATTAAGCCTTGAACGCCGGCGCCGGCGCCGGCTGGCCGCCACGTCCAGTGGGCGTGGCGGTTGTCCCGAAGGTTTAGACGCTCGCCTTCTGCGCCTCATACAGCGCGACGAAATCCTCAAAACCAATCTTGCCCACGGCCTGACCCGCGTCATCCAGTACGTCGAACATCTCGTCGACGCCATTCCCGCGCAGGTTGTACATCACGATGCAGTCCACCTCGCCTGCGCCTTCGCTGTGCACGCCGCCTGGTGCGCTCAGCGTATAGCTGCCGGTAGGACGCACTTCTTTTAGCGTGCCGTCGAGTTCGTAAATGCGGTGCTCGCCCTGCATCACGAAAATCCGCGTCTCGGCCAAATGGCGATGCGGGAAGATGACGCCGTTGGCGTGGAACTTAATCAGAAAGTCGACAATTTTGTTCGGGCGGTCCACCGCCAGCATCGAGAGCTCGAGGCCCTTGAAATCGCCCAGCGGAAACCAGCGGGTGTTGCGCTGATCGAACGTGAAATTCGTAGTCGGTGTGTTCATGAGCAGACTCCTTGCGCGATGGCTTGAGGGTTGGCAGTGGTCGACCGGTCTAGCGAATCACACTGCCTTCCAGCGTCCCGCTTGCGCGCCAGTCTTTGAGAATTTCAAAGAAGCGCAGCGGGCCGGCGCCGTAGGAGTATTCGAAGAAGCTGTGGCGGTTGCCCGTCTTGCCTTCGTTGTTGTAATAGCCCGGCGTGCACTCACTGCGGAACTGCTCGCCCATTTTCGCTTTGCTGTCCATTTCCGCCAGCCACGCGGCTTCGCCCTCTGCGGTGGCTTCGGTGATGGTGGCGCCGCGCGCTTTCACCTCGTTGAGGATGTAGGTCACATGACAGGCCTGCTCGTTCAGCGTTTGCGGCACGTTGACCGTGACCGCGCTCTGGGTGAAACCGAGGAAAAAGCAGTTGGGAAAACCGTTGGTTTGCAGGCCGTGCAGGGTGCGTAGGCCCTCGCCCCATTTCTCGCTCAGCTTCTGCCCGTTGCGGCCAATGATGTCGTAGCCGGCGCGCCGCGTGTAATTGGTGCCCACCTCGAAACCGGTGGCAAAAATGAGGCAATCCAGCGCGATTTCCTCACCGTCTACCACCACACCTTTGGCGGTCACGCGTTCCACGCCTTTGCCGCCGGTATCGATCAGCGTCACGTTGGGGCGGTTGAAGGTGGGCAGATAGTCGTCGTGGAAGCAGGGGCGCTTACAGAACTGGCGATACCAGGGCTTGAGTTTCTCGGCGGTGGCGGTGTCTTCCACGACAGCTTCGGCGCGCGCCCGCACCGTGTTCATTTTCTGGTAGTCGGCAATCTCCATCACGAGTTCGCGCTCCTCACCGGTGAGACGCCGGCCGATTTTGCGGGAGGCCGTTTTGGCCGCGATGCCGGTGAGATTGCGGAAGATATCCGTCCAGCCGTCGGCCACCAGATCCACTTCCTGATCGCCGCCGCTGACCAGCGTGTTGAAGTTGGCCATGCGCTCGTATTGCCAGCCGGGTTGCAGGCTTGCCGCCCATTCGGGATCGGTCTCGCGGTTGTTTCGCACGTCGACCGAAGACGGCGTGCGCTGAAACACATAGAGCTGTTCGGCGGACGCGCCCAGATGCGGAATGCACTGCACGGCGGTGGCGCCGGTGCCAATGATGCCCACGCGTTTGTTGGCCAGCTGGTGCAGATTACCGGTGCTGTCGCCGCCGGTGTAGGCGTAGTCCCAGCGACTGGTATGGAAGGTGTGGCCTTCAAATGTATCGATGCCCGGAATGCCCGGCAGCTTGGGGCGATTGAGCGGCCCGTTGGCCATGGCCACGAAGCGCGCTTTGAAGCGGTCGCCGCGATCGGTTTCGATCACCCAGTGCTCGTCGCTGTCATCCCACTGCATGGATTTCACCGAGGTTTGCAGCAGCGCCTGATCGTAGAGCCGGTAGTGGCGCGCGATGTTCTGCGCGTGCGCCATGATTTCCGGGGCAAACGAGTATTTGTGCTTGGGCACGTAGTTGAGCTCTTCGAGCAACGGCAGGTAGCAGTAGGACTCGATGTCGCACATCGCGCCGGGATAGCGGTTCCAGTACCAGGTGCCGCCAAAGTCTCCGCCTTGCTCGATCATGCGGATGCTCTCGAAACCCGCCTCGCGCAAACGGCCCCCCATCAACAAGCCCCCAAAGCCGCCGCCGATGACCAGCACTTCTACCCGGTCGAACACCGGCTCACGTTCGATGCGTTCGCAGTAGGGATCGTCTACATAGTTCGAGAAATCGCCTTTCACTTCCACGTACTGGTCGATGGCCTCGGCCCGCAGTCGCCGATCCCGCTCGGCCAGATATCTGGCTTTGAGCGCCGCCGGGTCGAAGTCGATTTCACCAAGGGTCTGACGGATAACTTCGGGCGTTGGCTGCATGAGCTAAATCCTGTGTTCGAGTTGGAGAGTGCGGGGCAGACGGTTAGGCTGGCGGGGATTGTAACCACGGAGGCGGCGCGATGAACAAAAGACCAGCCACACTGCTGGCGGAGATGCCCGATGGGGTGTTTGGTCATGCGGCGCTGCTCGACATCGTGGAGAACCAGCTCCGCGACCGCAATCCACCAGAAACGGCGCTCACGCTGTCCCGCCTGAGCGCTGAAGGGTTCTCCCGCGACGACGCGGTGCATCTCATTGCCTGCGTGGTGTCGGTGGAGATCTTTGAGGTCATTCACGCCAAGCAGACGTTTGACCCCGAGCGCTTTGCCGAGAATCTGGCCGCCTTGCCGGAACTCCCGTACGACCCCAACACCGTGACGATCGAAACACCATGAGCACCAGTCCTCCCAATCTGTTTGCCTGCGTGAGCCAATATCTGAAATCGCCCGCCGAGATCGCGCCGCATATTCCGGCCCATATCGAATGGCTGGGCGAACTGGATGCCGCCGGCAAACTCGTGACCTCCGGACGACAGGTGCCGCCAGCGGGTGGCGTGATTGTGCTCGCGGGCGACAGTCGCGAGGCCGTACAGGCGCTGCTGGCCACCGATCCCTTTGCGCTGCATGACTGCGCCGCTTACGGGATCTTCGAGTTCGAGCTTAATCCTGAGCCTGTTCGCGGACGGCTGATGGATTACTTCGTAAGCGAGGCCTATGCCGCGCAAAACCGCGAGCGCGACTGAGCGCTTTGCCCGCCACTGAAGGATTTAAACCACAAGGAGTCGTTGATGGTCAGTCCTGCGAGCCCCGCCTCTGCGAACCCGCCGCCGGACAACGCGCTGGCGCCAGCGGCGATTGCCGATCCGCACGGTTTTTTTCGGCGCCTGCGCGAACACGATCCGGTGTTCTGGAGCGCGCGACATCAAGCCTGGATTGTGACCAGCCACGCCGAAGTCGACCGCGCCTTCAAGGACAAGACGCTGTCCTCCGCGCGCGCCATGGCCGGGTTCCGTTCCAAATTGGCCGAGCGCCACGCCGGCCTGATGCAACACGCGCTGTCGCTGCTCGACGGCTGGATGCTGCTGAACGATCCGCCCGACCACACGCGGCTTCGC
>Ga0255128_1001065_pt1 | contig 12474 bp, 10 predicted proteins | sample Law_Miss_RepC_8d_FD_188562 | JGI IMG/M metagenome (GOLD analysis project Ga0255128, IMG submission 188562) | Freshwater microbial communities from St. Lawrence River, New York, United States - Law_Miss_RepC_8d | ecosystem: Environmental > Aquatic > Freshwater > River | place: USA: New York... | reverse complement strand
CGCCTTGTGCCTGTGCCTTTTTCACCAACCAATCCACACCCTGAGACATGGTACCTTTTGTTGCATCGGTTAACAAGCGAATGTTTTCTTTGGGATAACCCAATACTTTTTCAGCATACTCCGCGAAAACCCGCGCATCGTTTGCTGCGAAATCTACGTTCACCTCTTTCTCCAATCCAGGTTGCTTCGAAGAATAATCTTCATTTCCTATGATTAACGCATAGCGGTTCTGTTTTGATGCGATTCCGGTTGGAATGTCCTTATCTACATCGCTACGCAGAGAAGCGATTTGAATGTCTTGCTTTTCATCTTCCTGCGATGTAATGACCATGCGCTCGGCTGCTAACGCTTGATTCAGCATGAAACTCTGACTCCAATTTTCAGCATACATCCCGTATGACTCGTGCACGGTTGCAACCAGCGGAAGCGTGTTTCCTTCAAACTTCGTATTCAAAATAAATTCATATTCTACGCTTCGTGTTTCACCGGGTTGGAGCGTTCCAATGGTATTCAATTCATCTCCACTTTGCATAAATACATTGTTGGGCACAGGCAAGCGCACCGTTACATTTTTCGCCACACCTTGCCCCGTGTTTTGTACCAGCAATTGCAATGAGAAAGGCTTGCGCAACTCTAAATTGGTAGAACCGTTGTTTGAGAAAACCACGTAATCTACCACTTGCACATCGGGCGATTGAAAAACCTTGGTGTCAATTTCCAATTGCATGGTTGGTGTATTGAATCCATTTGGCTCATCAATTTCGAGCGACACAACTATTTTTCCATTCGCCGTATTTTGTGAAGCTGTGATTGGAATTTCGTAATCCATGGAAGCGCCTTTTTTACATGTGCTCAAAGAAGTAGCAGTTACCACCGCAATTCCGGCAGTAGTGCCTGAAATTTTCACCAACGCTTTCAAATTCAGTCCATCTCCAACACCCGAGTTTTGTAATTTGAATTTCAAGAAGCATTGTTCATTGGCATTGATTGCATGATTGCCGTCAGCATCAACAAACTGAAGAGAGCCGGGAACAAAATCCAATATAGGAGGTTCAACTTTCTTCTTAATACTCAGCGTATAGGGGTCAGAAATAAATTCAGTTTGCCCAAGTGCAATACAAACAACTGGCAATGCAAATAGAATTAAAATCAATTTTTTCATGATACTAAGATAACTCAACAAGACAAGTGGTACAAGCTTTGTTATCTTTGATTCATGCCTAAAAGACTCCTTTCTTTTTTATTACTCCTTGCTAGCACTAGCCTAGCATGGGGTCAAATTACCGATTTTGAAAAATATAAACTGCAACGCGAGCAAGAAATGAAGAAGTTTGAAGAGAAGGTCACGCATGACATGGATTCGTTGCGCAGTGCGCATGATAAAGCATTTGCTAAAATGCTTGAAGGCAATTGGACCCGAGAAGAGCTTTTTCCTTCCAAACCCGTTCCGGAAAAACCCAAACCAGACACACCACCTAGCTTCAACCCGAAAGAAGAAAAACCAGAAAAAGACGCACCCAAAATTGAAATTCAAGAGGCGTCTATTCCAGATCAGCCGGCACCTCCCAAGCAAGAAGAAGAGAAACCAAATTCAACTTTAACCGATCAATCATTCGGCAGTGCGTTCCAATTTCAAAGCAGTGTGTACTTCGGTAATGAATGGAACATGGTCAATCTAAAAGCAACATGGCCAACCATGCAAGGCAATCCAGACCCCAACAAAATAACTGCCTATTGGACAGCTTGCAGCAACCAGCCTTATGATAAATTAATTGCATATTTTCAAGCTCAACGTCAACTCTTCGCTTTGTCTGATTGGGGTATGTATCAGTTGATTGAACACACGGCGAAAGGTAATTTCAAACAACAAAACAATCAGAATCTATTCATGTGGTTCAACCTCGTGCAAATGGGTTATGACGTTCGCATCATGTACAGTGACAATCAAGTAGTACTTACCTTACCGTTTGACGCCATGCTCTATGGAAAATCGTATTTTGCTTTTGGCAACAACAACTATTTTGTTTTCGATGAAAATCATGCTACTTCACTTTACACTTATACCAGCCAACATGAATCGGCAAAAAAGACATTCAACCTAAACAACAACACACAGGCCAAATACCCCAGTCAATGGGAGCAACGAACATTCAAATTCAATTTCAACGGCAAAGAACAAGTAGTGGCGCTGCCTTACATTAAACCTCGCGTTCAATTTCACGCTTCTATACCACAAACAGAACTTGACTATTACTTTGGGCAACCGCTTGCAACTAGCTTTTCAGAAAAGCTACATGAGGCCTTAGATAGTCGATTGGCTGAACTGTCAACAGAGCGTGAGAAAGTGCGTTATTTGTATGCATTGGTGTGTCAGAGCATTCCATATAAAACCGATCAAGACCAATTCAATCATGAAAAATTCTGCTTACCAGAGGAGGTGTTGGCTTATCCTTTTGCCGACTGTGAAGACCGCACCTTTTTATTGAATGCATTGCTCACTGAGTTAATTGGCATTGAAACCATTGGATTGAATTATCCCGGTCACGTGGCCATGGCAGTGAAGCTGAAAGACATTCACAATTCCGATGCGCTTATTCAATACAACGGCAATTCATACGTGTATTGCGATCCTACATACATTGGAGCTGACGTAGGCATGATGCCAGCATGTTATAATCAACAGCGCCCTGAGGTTTTGCGCTAGTTAGTTAAACATGAAACCAATTCGCAACGCCCAATTAGATAAATCTACCTCTTCAGAGTACAAGTAATTTGGGGTATCTGAATCGTCATTTGACAATGATGTTTTGGCGCATTTTGAGTATGTGAATCCAAGTGTAACTGCACCATCAATATACAGATTCGCTGACAAATCAATTCCCGGCGAGACTAAAAACAATTTATCTGCAAACAAATACCCATAAGAATAGTTGTATGTGCTTGGCTCAGCCACAGAATAAATATTCAATGATGGACCTACTCCTACCGAAAGTTTGGTGTAACCGTTTATCAATGCAAGTTCCACATTTTGACCAAGCGAAAAAGCCATCGGTGTGCCTTTGGTTGAAATCTCCCCATCTGGTATTGCAAATAATCGGGTGTAAAATTCTGAACTGCTTGTACCTAATCCATAGAAAAGAGTTGTAGACGTACTTACTGGTGCATTATTAGCTGGCCAATGACCTTGAACACCAAGTCCATAAGCCGCGCTCATTGTGGAGTTCCCCGTATAGTTTCTAAAACCGAAATAAAAATTACTTAATTCAATCCAGTCGTAACCCCCACCGGTAATACCATCCATACTCGACAAATTCGCATTGAATCGAAGGTTGGCGTAGTAATTCCTCGATGGTGCTGGAAATAAGCTAGGCGAGGTTGCCGAGACAGACATGGGCACTTTTGTATTGAACGCATTGTTGATTCCTAGATCCAAAGAGATAAATGCATTGGCACCATCAGGATTCGAATGGAAACTAACAAAAGAGTTTAATTCATGACCTCCATTGATCCATTCCAAGCCATCACTAGACACATAAATTTTACTTCTCCAATAATCGTAAACACCAATAGAAATGTTATCTGAATCGAATTGCGCCCCTATAAACATTTTATTCCTCGGAATTCCGGTAATTTCCGTTTCCACATTTAGTAGGTTTTCTGTTAATTTCAAATCCCCTACATTACCTCTTGTAAAAAACGACCATTCATGTCCCATGTAGGTTGGAATTTTATATTTCGTTCCAAATTCAATTCCGCCTGTTTTGATTATACCCGTCTCAAGTGGATCTACGCCTGTGGCTCCAAGAAAAAACTTCTGATTCGATCTAAACAGAGAAACATCAAAAGCAAAATCTTCAGTTACATTGCCTTTCACACCTAGTTCATGTCTACTGAGGTCTGCATAAATGACTGCTTGCGCGCTTTGCAAGTTATCTATGGGTAACAAAATCGGCTGCTGGTATCCCCAAGACAACTGCCCATTGACCTGTAATTTATCATTGAGTTGAGCATATCCGCCAAATTTCGCATTCAACGGACTACCGAGTTTATACTCATTCAATGTCAACACTTGCTCATTTTCGTTTTCGTATTTTGCATACCACGAATTTGAATTTTTCCCCAAGGAGATGTACGCGCCAACTCTTTTCCAGCGCTTTGAATCAACTAAAGCCCTGACAAACGGTGAAAATTGTGTACCTGACACATACGAGTCTCGAACCATTCCGTTGATCAACTGCGAATTTTGCAGATCATCAATGAAGTTTTCATCTCGGTATCTATTGGCTTGGCCTTCCTCTCCTATTGTTATCAAAAGCGATTCTTTGGGCAAAATTTGAATTCGTTTTGAAACTTCAATTCGCTGCACGAAGGACCGATATTCATCTGTAATATCATGCTTCTCTACGTTAGAATCCAAGACTACATCATACTGCGTATAGTAGCTTCCGTATGCATAGCGATTCCATGACATACCTGCTTTGACACTCCAATCGCCATTCAGTTTTATGTCAAAACCATAACCTCCGCCAAAACGTTCAGCTCGATTGGTATTGTACGCGTTCCCTTCCTGCGGATTGGTCAGGAATTGATCCAATGAAAGAAATTGACCCTGATTAGTACGAAATAAATAATTGTTCACAAAAAATGAATGTCTCACCTTCGAGTTTCCCAACCGACCGTGAATACTGTATTGATTGTTTTTTCCAAACTCATTCTCCATATACCCTCTATTTTGAGTGAAATTGGAGGTAGCAGCAACGAAATTTCTTGCATCACCAACAACAACCTGATTCATTGTTTTTATTCCTCCAAATGACGAGATTGAATTTGTTGTTGTTACACCCAAACCATCTGTTTGAGGCCTTGCCAATTTCACATTCACCGTACCAAGACCAGATCCGTTTTCGGGGCTATTCACTTGCGGAGATACAGATATTTCATCAACCATCATGGGATCAATCCATTCCAATGCGGATCCGGTCATTTGATTCGTCACAGGAATTCCGTCTACGTATGCTGTTGTGTTCAAGGTTGTTGTTCTCATTTGAGGGAATATAGTGCTTCCCAGAACACTCACACTTGAGTTTTCATTGTTCGCACCACCTTGCATATAAAGTGCATTTGGAAGTGAATTTATTCCGTAGAAGTGCGACATACCATTATTCCTGAACATTTTCGTTTCAACATAGTTGACCGAATATTTCGAGTAGTTCGTTAATTCCGAAGTTTTTGGTATAATCTCATTAGCCAACACCTTGAACTTGATCGACTCACCAATTAAATTCTCACGATCTTGAGTTACACGCCACAAAAAAGAATTATTCCCCGGTTTTATTTTCTGACCTATATCGCCCTCAACAGTCAATAAAGGAGACCATGACATGCCGTTATCTGTGCTTACAAATGCCGATACATTGCAGTTGTATTCAGATTCTAAGGCATATGAAATGCGTATTGCTTGCCCTTCTTGCGACGCCTGAATATTACGAATACGCTGACCCAATGCATTGCCTTGAACTAGCATGCCAAGACAAAATAAAATCAAATAATTCCTTACCATTTCAACTCCTTCCAATAACTGTTAATATCCAAACCAGGCAAGGCCTGCGGGGTTTGTTCTTTTGAAATATCTAACGCCTTCAAACGCACGTTCTTCGTTACCTCGGTCATGGTACTCTCAATGGTATTCTGACCTTTGTTCTCTTTTAAGTTTTTCAATAAGAAATAGGTAAAATATCCGTGCTGTTTTTCCTTATACACAGCACTACTCTGTGCTCCTGAGCTTGAAGCTAAAACCAAAATATTTCCAGGCACTTCATCTACACTTGCTTTTACCTTCACACCTTTCAATGCGGTTAACTCTTTGTTTCGCGCGCCTCCGCTGAAGCAGGCATCCAATACCACCACGCATTTCTTCGCTGTGCTTTGAGCAAGAAGTTCATATACCATGATCAATGAAAGTCCGTTTTGAACTTGGGTTCCGCTCACATCTACAGGAATTAAATACGGCTCTTTACTTATCTCTTCAGGAAGACCATGACCACTGTAATAAAAGATGATTTCAGCATCGCCTTGAGCCTGTGCCTTTTTCACCAACCAATCCACACCCTGAGACATGGTACCTTTTGTTGCATCGGTTAGCAAGCGAATGTTTTCTTTGGGATAGCCCAATACTTTTTCAGCATACTCCGCGAAAACCCGCGCATCGTTTGCTGCGAAATCTACGTTCACCTCTTTCTCCAATCCAGGTTGCTTCGAAGAATAATCTTCATTGCCTATGATTAACGCATAGCGGTTCTGTTTCGACGCAATTCCAGTTGGAATGTCCTTATCTACATCGCTACGCAGAGAAGCGACTTGAATGTCTTTTTGCTCTTCTACTTTGCCATCAACAACCAACTTTTGTGAGGCTATGCTTTGGTTTAATTGGAAATTTCCACTCCAATTCTTTGCATATTTCCCATAAGATTCAGTGAGAGATGCTGCTAAATTCAAATTTGCATCGGTGAACTTCTTGCTGATTACAATGCTGTATTCTAGACTTCGCTGTTCTCCAGCAAGCAAGGTACCTATGTTTACAAGGTCTTCTCCCGAGGTTAAAAAGACATTGTTCGGCATGGGAAGCTTCACTTGTACATTGTTGGCGATTCCCTGCCCCGTATTTTGAACCAACAATTGTAAATTGAATGGCCTATTGTACTCCAATTGTTTCGAGCCATCTTCAGCGTATACAATAAAGTCAACCACTTGCACATCTGGCGCCGCAAATTTTTTGGTTTGAATTTCAAGTTTAACTTCGTCTGTATTAAATCCGTTCGGTTCTTCAATGAACAATGTCAATTCAATTGATCCGTCAACGGTTGACATATTCGAAGAGATGGGCAAGCGGTATTCAATTTCTTTCCCTTTAATAGCATTGGCTATGGGCGTAATATTCGAGAAGGTTATTCCATCTGCATTACCCGTGGCAGATAATTTCGCTTTCAAACCAGTACCGTCGCCAATTCCGGTGTTACTTAATTTAAATTTGAGCTCACACGATTCGTTTGCGTTGATGATGTTATTGCCATCAACATCTGAAAACCTGACAGATCCATCTGGAAAAGTGAGAATGGGTGGCTCTATTTTCTTTTTGATACTAAATGAGTAAGTGCCACTTTGGCCCTCTATTTGAGAAAAAAGAACAGCTTGTGAAAAAAGAAAAACAAGAAATAATATATTTTTTTTCATGCCCCTAAAATAGCCCTTAAATTTGAAACATGAATAAACTCTTTTCTCTATTTTTCAGCTTATTATCCATGCATACAATAGCACAAAAACCCATTGATGTTATTGAAACACGTTACAAGATGGTTCTACCCAGAAATACAAGTATGGAAGCACTTGAACAACAATGTTTGGAGCAAGCTAAACTGCGGGTAATTGAGAAAGAATGTGGTGTTCGCATCTCTGAAGTTACCATCAACAATGTCAATGAAAAAGACGGAGGAATGAATCAATCGTTCCAAACCTTAACGAAAACACAAGTGAATGGTGAATGGGTTCGAGACACCAAAGCGCCAGAATTCAAATGGACTTGTTCAGGAAACACGCTCGAAGTTGAAGCCATAGCTTCGGGTTTGGTGCAAAAGTTTCCTGATGAAGGTCGGGTGAAATTAAACCTGCTAACGGCCACCGACAAATCATTTAAAAACACCTCTACCCTTTTCAAAGATGGTTCTCAACTGTTTCTTCAAGTGAAATCATCACAAAAAGGATTTTTAAGCATTTATTACATTGACCACGTGGTAAACAAAGCCTATAGACTTTTCCCTGGGCCCAGTTACAACAGTCTCGACATGGTGCCCATGAAGGGCGATAAATCCTATACGCTTTTCGCTGGAGCAACTGAATTTACAGAGCATCCACAATGCACCGAGTTGAACACATGGTTAAGCTCAGATGTAAAACCTCAAATTGATGAGCTTGTTGTTATTTATAGTGATGCTGAACTCAGAAAACCGCTTTTAGACATGGACAAATCAGCTAGACTATACGCCCTATCTATCGAAGATTTTTATACATGGAAAGCGGGTCTGTATGGAAAAAACAATCAGGTAAGTATTGGCACCATTCCAATTACCATTCAATAGCGCACACTAAATTCGGGCACAAAAAAAATCTCCTTGCGGAGATTTTTTTCTTCCTTAAAACTGGAATATTATTTTATACGCTCAGCAACAGCCTTGAACGCCTCTGGGTGATTCATTGCTAAATCGGCAAGAACTTTTCTGTTCAATTCAATTCCGCTTTTATGAACTTTACCCATGAATTCACTGTAAGACATGCCGTGCATACGAGCACCTGCATTGATACGGGCAATCCACAACGCACGGAAGTGGCGCTTACGTAATTTACGTCCTACATAGGCGTATGATAACGCTTTTTCAACTGAGTTTTTGGCTACGGTCCAAACGTTCTTACGTGAACCGAAATAGCCTTTGGCGAGCTTAAGTACTTTTTTCCTTCTGGCTCTTGATGCGACTGCATTTTTTGCTCTTGGCATTTTGTTTTGTTTTTTTGGCGAAGGTGTCTTTCGATCTTATACCTTTCTACCGGGTTAAACTTACCGTTACTTCTTTTGATGCACGAGGTGCATTAGGCTACGAGTAACTGCGCCTTAATTGATTTCACGTCTGAAGGATGTACAAGTCCATCTTTTGTCAAAGCACGCTTACGCTTGGTAGCTTTCTTTGTCAAGATGTGTCTCTTGAACGCCTTCTTGCGCTTAATCTTACCGGATCCAGTTACCTGGAAACGCTTTTTAGCGCCGGATTTGGTTTTCGCTTTTGGCATTTTATTTAGGTTTTAATTTATTTCTTTTTCGGGTTTATAACCACAAACATTTTCTTCCCTTCCAATTTTGGCAAAAGCTCTGGTGTTCCCAGCTCAGCCAACTCCTGCACAAACTTCAACAACAAAATTTCTCCACGCTCTTTGAATACAATACTTCTTCCTTTGAAGAACACATAGGCCCTTACTTTACTTCCCTCTTTCAAAAACTCCTGAGCATGCTTCAATTTAAATTGAAAATCATGATCATCGGTATTCGGACCGAAGCGTATCTCCTTCACTGTTACATTCACCTGCTTCGCTTTCATCTCCTTTTGTTTCTTCTTTTGATCGTAAAGAAACTTTTTGTAGTCGATTAATCGACATACCGGAGGAACTGCGTTTGGTGAAATTTCAACCAAATCAACTTCCAACTCTTGAGCTAGTTTCAACGCTTTGTCACGAGAATAAACTCCTGGTTCTACGTTTTCGCCAACCACACGCACTTCCTGCGCACTGATCCGCTCGTTTATTTTATGCTCGGGTTCAACTATTCGTCGGCCCCTCATGTTGTTTTGTCTGATATGCTTAAAATTTAAATTTTTTGTAACATGTTTTTCACCTCTTCATTCACCACTTTGGCAAAATCAGCAATACTGAAAATGCCCATATCGCCCACTCCCTTTTTCCGTGCAGATACTGATTCAGCAAGCATTTCGTTCTCTCCAACTACCAACATATAAGGCACACGAGCTAACTCTGCTTCACGAATTTTCTTCCCTACTTTCTCATTACTATCGTCAACGGAGGCGCGAATATCGGAAATTTCAAGTGAATTTGCTACTTTTTTTGCGTATTCGTTGTATTTCTCGCTCACGGGTAATATTCGAACTTGCTCGGGGGTTAACCAGAGTGGGAATTGCCCAGCGCAATGTTCGATTAAAATAGCTACAAAGCGTTCCATACTGCCAAAAGGCGCACGGTGAATCATAACCGGCCGGTGCTTTTGGTTATCTGCTCCGGTATATTCCAATTGGAATCGTTCAGGTAAGTTGTAATCCAATTGCACTGTTCCCAATTGCCACTTTCTACCAATCGCATCACGAACCATGAAATCCAATTTTGGCCCATAAAACGCCGCTTCACCATATTCAACAATGGTCTTCAACCCTTTTTCATTCGCCACTTCCTGAATAGACTGCTCTGCTCTTTCCCAATTTTCTTCCGAGCCAATGTATTTATCTCTGTTCACCTGATCACGCAATGAGACCTGAGCTAAATAATCATGGAAATCCAAGGTCTTGAAAATATACAAAACCAAATCAATCACTTTTCCTATCTCTTCCTTGACTTGCTCTGGTGTGCAGAAAATATGCGCGTCGTCTTGCGTAAACCCGCGAACGCGCGTTAATCCGTGCAATTCACCTGTTTGCTCATAGCGATAAACGGTTCCAAATTCTGCCAATCGTAAAGGCAAATCGCGATATGATCTGGGTTCAGCGTTGTAAATTTCACAGTGATGCGGGCAGTTCATGGGTTTCAACATGTACATCTCACCTTCCTGTGGTGTATGTATAGGCTGAAAACTATCTGCTCCGTATTTCGCCCAATGACCGCTGGTTTCATATAATTCTTTTGAACCAATGTGTGGCGTAATAACGGGTAAATATCCAGCTTTCTTCTGAGCTTCTTGTAAGAAGGCTTGAAGTCGAGTTCGAAGATCTGTCCCTTTCGGTAGCCACAACGGAAGTCCACTTCCCACACGCTGAGAGAAATGAAATAAGCCCAATTCTTTACCCAACTTTCTGTGATCGCGTTTTTTCGCTTCTTCAACCTGCTTCAAATACTCATCTAATTCAGCTTGCTTCGGAAAAGTAACCGCGTAAACCCGGGTTAGCATCTTGTTCTTTTCATCGCCTCTCCAATACGCACCTGCTACGTTCATGAGTTTGGCCGCTTTGATGAATCCGGTATTCGGAATGTGCGGACCACGACACAAATCTGTAAAGTTTCCTTGCGAATAGAATGTTATTTCTCCGTCTTGAAGCCCTTCAATTAACTCCAATTTGTACTGATCGCCTTTTTCTGTAAAATACGAAACGGCCTCAGCTTTAGAAACTTCTTTTCGAATGTACTCATTCTTTTGACGAGCCAATTCCAACATTAACTTCTCTACTTTCGAAAAATCTTCTTGTGAAAAAGTATGCCCATTGAAATCAACATCGTAATAAAATCCGTTTTCAATGGGAGGACCAATGGCCAACTTAATTCCCGGATACAATGACTCTAAAGCCTCTGCCATGAGGTGTGCAGAACTGTGCCACAACGTAGATTTCCCGTTCTCATCATTCCATGTCAACAACTTCAATTGCGCATTGGCTGGAAGCGGACGCGAAGCATCAACCACTTCTCCATTAACCTCAGCAGCAAGCACGTTGCGCGCAAGGCCTTCACTAATTTGGGCTGCCAATTGCAGTGCAGTTGTACCCTGCTCTACTTGACGCACACTACCATCTGGCAAATGAATATCTAGCATAATAAAATTTGAGGTGCAAAGATAATCAGAACCCTTTAATTACTTGATAAACTGCGTAATATTCGGTTTGAAGTAACGGTCACTCTTCATCACCTTCCCATCTTCCCTGTAAATAGGCTCTCCATTGGCATCCAATTTACTCATATTGCTGCGCTGAATTTCTTCAAAAACTTCCCCCATAACATCTTGCAATCCATGTGCATTGATCGTACCGCACAGTATGTAAAGCATATCACCCAATGCGTCTGCTATTTCAACTAAATCCCCGCGTTGTGCAGCCTCAAGATACTCTTCATTTTCTTCTTTCATGAGATTGAAACGAAGTGTTAGTTCTTTTTCAGACAATTGCCCTGTCTGTTCTGTTCTAACAGGAAGTTTGAATGCGTTGTGAAAGTCGGCCACATGCGCTACGAGCTGACTTAGTTTAGGATCGGTTTCATTTTTCATCGACGAAATGTATCAAAGAATTTTGAATTGGCACAATTTTAATAGAATTGATATCGTTACACACGTAACATCCCATTCTGGGAAGTATAGGTTTTGGTTAAGGATTCAGAAAAGCTCTTCAACGGAAGGGCTTTTTTGATGCAAAAAAAAACTCCCCAAATTGGGGAGTAAAAAAAAATAACCGTTTCGACTTTGGCTTACGCCTCTGCAACAAAACGCTTCTTCTCTTGAATACGACTTGCCTTACCAGTAAGACTGCGTAGGTAGAAAATACGTGCACGACGCACACGACCACGCTTGTTTACTTCAATGGTATCTAACATAGGTGAAGCGAAAGGAAAAATACGCTCAACACCAACGTTTCCACTCATTTTTCTGATTGTAAACGTTTCAGTTGTTCCAGTACCACGACGCTGAATAACAACACCGGTAAAGGTTTGAAGACGCTCTTTCGCTCCTTCAATAATTTTATAAGTAACAGAAATAGTATCACCAGCTTGAAATGATGGCCATTCTTTTACTGGATTTAATTTCTTTTCTAATTCTTTAATGCGATTCATAACCGTAGATTTATTTCCTCAATTGAGGGGTGCAAATATACAAATCAAATTCAAGTAAACAAGACTTCCTTATATTTTTTCTGAAACATCAGCCTTTGTCCATGTTCTAACCCCTTTAGG
>Ga0255128_1001062_pt1 | contig 12491 bp, 9 predicted proteins | sample Law_Miss_RepC_8d_FD_188562 | JGI IMG/M metagenome (GOLD analysis project Ga0255128, IMG submission 188562) | Freshwater microbial communities from St. Lawrence River, New York, United States - Law_Miss_RepC_8d | ecosystem: Environmental > Aquatic > Freshwater > River | place: USA: New York... | reverse complement strand
TTTCAAAAGCGAATGCTGCAATGGCGGCAGCGGTGTATTCACCGATTCCAGGAAGAGTCTGCAAGATGGAAGGATCTTCTGGGACTTGGTTATTGAAATTTTCGGCAATGATTTGTGCTGCGCCGTGAAGACGCAGAGCACGGCGCGGATAACCAAGACGTCCCCACGCTGTAATAACTTCGGCCGGTGATGCTTGTGCTAATTCTTTAGGAGTTGGCCAGCGCTGCATCCATTCATCCCATTTAGGAAGCACGCGGTTGACTGGAGTTTGTTGCAACATATATTCGCTGACCATGACACCCCAAGGCGTGGTGTTTCGCCACGGCAGATCACGTTTGTTTTTCTTAAACCAGGAAGTTATTGGTTTTTCTAGCTGGTTCATTCGCCAGTTATTTTTACCCGTTTGAGTGCTTGATCAAGACGTGAAACTTCAAAGATTTCCATGCCTGCAATCTTTGTCTCTGATCCAGATGGAACTAATGCGCGTTTGAAACCTAAACGAAAAGCCTCTTGGAGCCTGCGATCAACACCGCTCACTCTGCGAATTTCACCAGCTAGACCAACTTCACCAATGGCAACTAAATCAGATGGCAAAGCTAAGCCTTTTGCTGCAGATGCAACTGCTAAGGCCAACGCTAAATCAGCAGCGGGCTCTGACATTTTCATTCCACCCACTGTTGCTGCATAAACATCGCGGCCACCCACACGCACTCCTGCACGAAGTTCTAGAACAGCTAAAGTCATTGATGTGCGGGCTGAATCAAGGCCTGAAACAACACGACGTGCATTTCCAAAATCATTTTCACGTCCCTGGCTAACGAGGGCTTGAATCTCTGCAAGTAATGGGCGACGACCTTCAAGTGTGACAGTCACACATGTGCCAGGCACTGGTTCTGCATGGCGTGATGTGAAAAGCCCAGTTGGGTCAAGCACAGATTCAATTCCTGAATCACTTAAATCAAAACATCCCACTTCATCAGATGCACCAAAGCGGTTTTTAATGGCACGGATCAGACGAAGACGTGAATGACGCTCTCCTTCAAATTGCAGAACAACATCAACGATGTGTTCTAGAAGTCTAGGACCGGCAATAGATCCATCTTTAGTCACATGTCCCACAAGAAGTAATGTGATGTCGCGATCTTTACAGATTCGAATAAGTGCTCCTGCAACTTCGCGCACTTGTGTTACACCACCAGGTGAACCATCAGCTGTGCTACTGCCAATAGTTTGTACTGAGTCAATAATTAATAACTGCGGCTTAACAGCATCGATATGAGCAATAACTGCCCCCAGATCTGTCTCTGATGCTAGAAATAACTGCGGGTCAATTGCTTTGATGCGCTCTGCACGTAAGCGAACTTGTGAAGCAGATTCTTCACCGCTGACATAGAGGGCAGGAATTCCTTTAGCTGCAGTTTGCGCCGCAACAGAGAGCAAAAGAGTTGATTTACCAACACCTGGTTCACCAGCTAACAAGATTGCAGCTCCTGGAACTAATCCACCACCAAGTACGCGATCGAGTTCAGATACACCTGTAGGACGTGCATGTGCTGCAGATAAATCAACATCTCCAATAGGAGTTGCTTTACTGGTTACATTTCCAGGGACAAGTGAGAGTTTCTTAGGTGCAGCTAACTCTTCAACAGAGCCCCATGCTTGGCATTCACCGCAGCGACCAACCCATTTTTGCGAGCTCCAACCGCATTCACTACAGCGGAATGGATCTTTCTCAACTTTGGCCATGGGTAGAGCCTAGAACGAAGGACTGACTATTTCTTCTGGGCAGCAAGAGTTGCTGGATGTTGGATAACAAAGAGTGGAAGTGAACGGGCCTGAGCATCCTTAATACCTGCAATGCGGATGTCACACAGGCGTGCAAGCTCGGCATAGGCCTCTTCACCCATCAATTTCTGAAGTTCATACTTGTTGGAGATATACACCGGCTCAGTTCCAATATGTGCATCGGGATTGCTCGTGCAGTACCAATCAAAATCTTCTCCGCCATCGCCCCATGCAAGGCGCTCGTACTCACCGATAACGGTAATTGAATATTCGCGCTCGCCGACTTCACGAGTTTCAAAGCTGCGACGTAACGGCAACTGCCAACAAACATCTGGCTTTGTGTCTACAAAGTGTTTCTTTTCTTTGATTGCTAAGTGGTGAAGCACGCAACCAAAAGAACCAGTGAAACCTTCTGCCTCATAACCTTTACGGTTTAAGAAAATACATCCCTCTTCAACGCGACGTGTCTTGCGCTCACCATCTTCATCTTTTTCAGAAATCCGCAAAGCTCCACCAGGCTTCTTAGGACGAGCCTCAGAATAGAACTGCCACATATCTGGAGTTAAGTAAGCTGCAGCTTTACCTGTGCGCTTCTCATCATCTTCATCTGTATACATTGCACCTTCAGTACAACAACCAGCAAAAGGTTGGCTCTTAAACACACCTTGGCAACCATCGCCATAGATACAGGTCCAATATGAGGTCAACCATGTGAGGTCACACTTGAAGATTTCTTCTTCATCATTCGGGTCGCTAAATTCAACCCAATCACGCGCAAACCCAGGTTTTAATTCAGACATAGTCGCAGAGCCTACAGGCATAAAGGTAGGCTTGTTACATGAATCAAGTTGGAGTAATTGGGGCAGGTGTAATGGGCGAAGCCCTCATCGCTGCGCTGATTTCTTATGGAATATCGCCAAGTTCCATCACCATCTCTGAAAAGCGTAAAGATCGGGCTGATGAGTTGCGCGCCAGGTATGGAGTTAAGGTTGAAGATGTAGCAACGAATGTTTCAAAGGTCGATGCGCTGCTTCTAGTAGTAAAGCCACAAGATATGGCTGCAACCCTTGATGAAATCAAGGGATCAATTAACAAATCAGCCGTTGTTATCACCTTTGCTGCAGGTAAGAAGATTTCATTTATCGAACAAGGCCTTGGCACAGCAAATCCTGTTGTCCGAGTCATGCCAAATACCCCAACATTGGTTGGCGCTGGAATGGCTGCGATTTCACTGGGTGCTGGAGTAAGTGCGAAGCAATCTGAGTTTGTCTCAGGCTTTCTCGCTGCGACTGGCAAAACCATTCAAGTAAGTGAAGATCTACAAGATGCAGTCACTGCAACAAGTGGTTCAGGTCCTGCCTACTTCTTTAGATTCGTTGAAGCGATGGTTGATGGCGCAAAGGCTCTTGGGTTATCAGATGCTGATGCAACAACTCTCACTGTGCAAACAATTGTGGGAGCAGCAAAACTACTTGATGAATCAGGAAAGAGTGCAACAACTCTTCGCGAAAATGTCACAAGTCCAAATGGCACAACCGCTGCAGCTCTTGCCTCTTTTGAATCACATCAACTGGGTGATGTAGTTGCCCACGCTATGAAAGCCGCGCGCGATCGCTCGCAGGAATTAGCGTGAAACGCTTACTTTCCTTAGTTGTAATTTCCTCTCTTTTCTTCACACCATTTGCAAATGCTGCACCTAAAAAACCCGCAGTCAAATCTCTGAAACTACTTACTGCAGTGAGTAATGTTGATGAGTTTGCTGGCTTAATTACTTCGGGTAAAACCATCATTGTTTATGGAAATAAAGGTGATAAATCTTTTGCTAAAGCCTTGGACTTAACAGGCAAAGAGCTCTGGAATATTGAGCTAGATAAGGCTTCACCTTCTGTTGCAACGGCAGCAGCAGTTGATAGCACTGGAATTATTTGGTTAGCCGGTTCAACCTCACTAGCGCGGGCAACACCTGCACCTTCTCCATCAATCTCTGCGCTAAATCCTGATAAGACCATTCCAGTCACTGATATTTTTAGCGCTGACTTAGATGCTTTTTCGCTATGGTCGCTTAATCCCATAACACAATCACTTGCTCAATACACATTACAACTGAGTTCACCGATTTTGATTAATGCAATTGCGGTAGATAAAAGTGGAATCACTGCAGTTGGAAGCTCAGGCACAATAATCAATGCTGATCTAACAGGAAAGATTGCTAAGCCAATTGCGGTAGGCACAGAGTTAACTACCTTTGAATCTGCCGTTAAAAGCGCTGATGGATCTATGACCGTTGTTGGTTCAAGTGCGCAGACTTTAGGTGGAAAGAAACTGGCAGGAAAAGTTGACGGAGTCATTATTAGAGTTTCTAAAGCTGGCAAGCTACTTACAGTAGTGCGCAGCAGTGCACCTAAGGCTTCCAGAAATTGGTCAAGTGCATCCAACTCTCTTTTACTTGGGGGAGAAGTTGTGACAGGTGCAAAAGTAGAAAGTGCAATAACAAAGTTTTCAAGTGCTTACACCCCATCATGGACATATAGATTTGCATCAGCTGGTAAAACTTATACAGCAAGTTCAACATATGCGTTTTTTCAATCAAAGGGCGCTATTACACAGTTGGCTAATTGGACACCAAAGAGTCCACAAGGCTTACTTCTAGGCTTTGATGTCAAAGGTGTCATAACTGCCGGCTACAGCGCTCCTATCGAGCAAAAAGATGTACTCGGGCTCTATGTTTCTAAGGATTTAGGGCTTTTGTGCATCACTTCGAGCGCAGAAACCGTTTCGATTTTTACCCTCAACTAGAGGTAACCTAACTCCCTAAGCATTACCAAACTAGAGATGAGAGCGTGATATATGGGTTCCGTAATTAAAAAGCGACGCAAGCGCATGGCGAAGAAGAAGCATAAGAAACTTCTGAAAAAGACTCGCATTCAGCGCCGTAACGCTAAATAGTAATTACGGTTTTAGTAAGGCCAGCTTTCCATTAACCGTGGCAAGCACATACTTAATTTTGTTAACAGTCACCCAGGTGCTCTGAGTAGGTTCAGAGCCTTGGGTGCTTCTAATTAAACTGATAGCAGCTTGGCCCTGATCTTTCTTGGTTGTGTCGACTGCGCATAGACGTTCTTGGCAGTTAAAGAGAATAGTTCTTCCATCGGTGGATAGATACTCACCTGGTGTTCCAAAGTTTTCAGTAGTGATCTTAGAAATCTCAAGTGGCTTACTGAGTAGCGCCCAGCGCAACTGGTTAGGCTTTGGGAAGGTGGTTGGTGATGTTGCCATCCAAGTTATGAATACATCGTTTTTTACCTTACTCATCGCAACGTCATAGCCAAAGACAGATGCATCATCAGTTGAGATATCAAGAGTTTGATAGCCCCACGTATTTGCATCACTTCCAGTACGAATTGCAACACGGATAGCTCCGGAAGTTATCTCTTTCTTTTGATTCATAGTTACTACTGAATCATAAGCAACGTAAGTTTTGACCCCATCAAATATTGCTTGAAGATGGAAACCAACGTCACCTGTTGTGCGACCATCAGTCTTACGATCTCCATCAACCATTTCATATGTCCAGCCTGGGGCTTTAGTTTTTACCGCACCTAGTAAAACACCTTGACTTTCATCACGATAGAAGACTTGAATAGCTGAAGCTGTTGCAACACAAGCATTTGAAACGCTCACATCACTTGATGTGCGAACGCGAATAGGATCGGAGTAGTCATTGACCGAAGGCCCATTGCCATCTACAACATCAAATATAAAGCTCTTGCCGTTATAGGCGGCATAGCGCAGATCTTTATCTGTTGAGTCACTATAGAAAAGGTGCAATGTCTGCTTCTTGCCGCTTCCATTAACACACATGGAAATTTCTCCCGATATTTGATGTGTAGTTCGACCGCTTGTTCCACCAGCACCATCCACAGTTAGCTTCTTCCACGTTTTGCCATCGTATGTAGCAAGTTTTAGATCACCGCTCTTTGTGTCGGTGTATGCAACAGTTGGTTGGCCATTGAAAACTGTGCTCGATACTGATTTTCCATCGGCAGTTGAATCAAGGACTGAGCTTCTCCAACCCGCTTGCGGAGTCACGCTCTTACTTGTTGCTGGCTCAGAAAGACCTAAAGAGTTCTTTGCGACAACAGAAAAAGTGTAGGAAGTACCATTCTTTAATCCAGCAATCACAACTGGGCTAGAAAGAGATTTCTTCTCAACTCCAGTTTTTAGGTTCTTAACAATATATTCACTTACTTGGGCAGTACGGATATTTACTGGCGAATCAAATGAAACAAGCACAGAAGTATCACCGATAAATGCTTGAACATTGCGGGGTGATTCAGGTAAACCAGTAGCAACACCTGCTGGTGGTTTATTGCGCATATCCTCCATCATTGCCAACAACAAAGGTCCTGGTTCTTTAAATATCTCACCTGGATCTAGATTAGGTGTCATTACTGAATCCAAACCAGTTTTTGAAAAAGTTGCTTCATCCAAGTGACTAGTTGAGGATCCAGATTCATAGCGCGATGGTGTGTATAGCTTTGGCTTCACACCGCCGTTAGCTTTAATTCCAAGAGGCCCAGACCACACAAGTGAAGATGTGAGGGCTCTACCAAGTTCAAGTGAGGGTGTGGGTAAATCTGCAAGGCGTCGGCCATCTGCAGTTTGTGCGTATGCATCAAATGGAGTTGGTTGATCCAAACTGGCAATACCGTAGTAAGGGTCATAGGCATCATTTGATAAGAAACCTAATCCATGTGCAATTTCATGTAAGAAAACTGATTCTAAGTCGTATTCATTATTACTTGGCATACCATCCCCACGGGTATTCCAAGCAGCACTTGAGTTAACTTGAATGATCATTTCAGGGTTAGCTTTATCTAAATCTTTGCCTGCTAGTGCATTTGCCATAGCCGAGGTGTACCAAAGTGATGGATCAGGTGCACCAGAAAAACCTGAGTAGAAACTACCAGGCCTTGCACTGCCTAAAATTCCCCATGAACTAGAACGACCCCAGGATGCATCAACATTGATAGTGACGGTGGAAGAAAAGTTAGCTGCCCAAACTTCTACTGCAGCAGCAACTTCTTTTTTAGCCCAGTCAGGGAAGTTGTTGTATTTGACTTCAATTTTAGATTTAGCTTGCAGATTCTTAGCCGGAGCGCGCTGTTCAGGTTTTTTATCAGTCGCAGTGCCTGCATAGATATGGCCCCATTGTGTTGCAGGAATAACTTTATAGAGAGCTTCTGCAGATGGCGCAGAAAAAATCGAGGTAAGAAGGGCAAGGGCAACAACGCTGACTCGCGCCTTCTTCAAGAGGATTTTTCGCACAGGGGCACACTATCAAGGTGAGATGATTGCCTCATAGCCCAGGGGTTGGATGAAGCAACTTCTAAGGAAACTGACAGGAAAGGCATGGGCAATGACAGTGATAACCGTATTCACACGACATGGTTGTCATTTGTGTGATGTTGCACTAGAAGTTCTTGAAGGAATGAGTGATGAACTTCATTTCGAAATAGAAAAGATTTATATTGATGCAAATATGGAGCTAGAAAAGCTTTATGGTGAACAGGTCCCAGTAATTCACATAGATGGAGTTCATCATGATTTCTTTAGAGTTGATCCTGAACGCTTTAAATCTTCCCTTGAAAAACATCGTCAGCGTCAATAATTCTATAAGAGTAACCCTGCTCGGCTAAAAAGCGTTGGCGGTTCTGAGCAAAATCTTGATCAATAGTGTCTCTAGAAACTACTGAATAAAACTTTGCCGTGCGCCCATCTGACTTTGGTCGCAAGATGCGTCCCAAGCGTTGAGCTTCTTCTTGACGACTTCCAAATGCACCGCTGACCTGAATGGCGATAGTTGCATCAGGTAAGTCAATTGAAAAGTTAGCAACCTTTGAAACTACCAGAGTCGTTATTTCTCCTGATCTAAATTTATTAAAGAGAATTTCGCGCTCTTTTACCGGTGTTTCACCTTTAATCAATGGCACGCCTAGAACTTCAGATAGTTCATCTAACTGATCGATGTATTGACCAATAACTAAAATCTGCTCACCTTGGTGTTTCTTAACAAGTGCTTCAACAACATCACGCTTTGTGCAAGTAGTTGCGCAATAGCGATAGCGGTTTTCAACCTCAGCTGTGGCATAAGACAAGCGCTCAGTTTCAGTCAGATTTACTCTAACCTCAATGCACTCAGCAGGTGCGATATATCCCTGGGATTCAATTTCTTTCCAAGGAACATCAAAGCGCTTAGGGCCAATCAGTGAGAAAACTTCACCCTCCATTCCATCTTCGCGCACCAAAGTGGCAGTTAAACCTAAGCGGCGGCGAGATTGGATATCTGCGGTGAAGCGAAAGATGGGAGCGGGGAGTAAGTGAACTTCATCGTAGATAATTAAGCCCCAGTCATATGAATCAAAGAGATCAAGGTGGGCATAAACGCCGTTCTTTTTCTTTGTCATTACTTGATATGTAGCAATAGTGACAGGGCGAATCTCTTTCTTAGCACCTGAATATTCACCGATTTCATCTTCATTTAATGATGTTCTCTTAAGTAACTCCTCGCGCCATTGTCTTGCAGCGATGGTATTTGTTACCAAAATCAAGGTTGTGGCCTTGGCATGTGCCATAGCTGCAGCACCAACGATTGTCTTTCCAGCACCGCAGGGCAAAACCACCACACCAGAGCCGCCATGCCAAAAACCTTCAGCTGCTAACTCTTGGTAAGGACGAATCTTCCAATCATCTTGCTTAAGTTCAATTTCATGTGCTTGTCCATCAACATAACCTGCAAAGTCTTCTGCTGGCCAACCTAGGCGAAGTAGAGATTGTTTAATCTGTCCGCGCTGACTTGGCAACACTGCAATAGTTTCTTTATCAATGCGAGCACCTAGTAAGGGTTGAATTTTTTTTGCTCGAATTACTTCTTCCAAAACTGCTGAATCTGTTGTGACAAGAATTAATCCATGGATGGGATCTGCTTCCAGACGCAGGCGTCCGTAACGAGACATCGTTTCTGCTACGTCAATTAAAATTGAGTGCGGCACGGCATAACGCGAATACTTAATTAAAGTATCAATTACTTGCTCAGCATCATGGCCGGCAGCCCTCGCATTCCATAAACCAAGTGGAGTTAAGCGATAGGTATGAATATGTTCAGGGGAGCGCTCTAATTCAGCGAAAGGTGCAATTGCACGTCGGCACTCTGTAGAGAGCGGATGATCGATATCTAACAGCAGCGTTTTATCGCTTTGGACGATTAACGGGCCATCAGTCATTTAACAAATCCTTAATTAATGCATTCAAGAACGTGCTTCGAATCTCAAGAGTGCTGATATCAACCCATTCATGGGCAGCATGGGCACCGCCACCGATTGCCCCTAAGCCATCTAGAACTTGGGCACCAGCTGCTGCTGCGAAATTGCCATCACTAGCACCGCCAACTGATGCATGACCTAGAGGAGGCATTCCTAACTCTTTAGCTACTTTCTCTGCACGCTCATAGAGGGCCATTGTTGAAGAAATCTCAAGAGGAGGGCGATTAAAGCCACCAGTGATTTCATAGCGCGCATCAGCGTTAACTGCTTTTAAGTTCCTAATCGCTGCGTCTACGCGCTTTAGGTCATCCATTGAGTAAGAGCGAATATCAATATCAAGTACAGCCAAATCTGGAACTGTGTTTGTTGTGTTGCCAGCGCGCAACATTGTTGGAACAACAGTGGTTCCATGTTCCTTATTTTCTAAGCTAGCAACTGCAATGATTGCATGGGCAATCTCAACCGTTGAATTAATTCCTTTTTCTGGTTCAAGCCCAGCATGTGATGCCTTGCCGTGAATTTTAATTTGATACATCGCCGTGCCTTTGCGGCCAGTCTTAACCATTCCATCAAGTGATGCCTCTAAAACTAAAACAGCTTTAGCTTGAGCTGAGATCTGCTTAATAAATTCTCTACTTGTTGCACTGCCAGTTTCCTCATCAGTTGTTGCAACTAATGCAGCAGAACCAGTGATCCCCTTCATTGCATAGAGCGCTTGAATGAATCCAGCTTTCATATCGAAAATTCCAGGACCTGTTGCTTTTTTTCCTTCAACTTTCCACGGTGGTGTGAAAGAGCCTTTTGGCCAGACAGTATCCAAGTGAGCCAACACAACTACATCAGGATTACTTGCGCCCCACCAAAAAACTGGACGGCCGTTGACATCACGAATTTCTGCAGGAGTTCCAAGAACTTTTGTTGCGATATCACTTGCAAGTTTGATTACGTCTTGGCATGCCTGAAGATCTTCAGTTGGAGATTCCAACTTCACCAGAGCTTCAAGGTCGGCCAACATGGGTTAATCCTATAGTGGCGCAACGCCGGTGATGCGCGGAATTCTAAAAGACTGGACTTCACCAGTTGCATGGTCGCGAGCAATCACAGCACCAGCGCTGACTCGTATTGGATCAATGATGCGGTGGGTGACTGCGCCATTGTTATCGGCATATCCAATAGAAAGTGATTTTTCCTCCATGATGTATTTATTCACTAGATCCATAGTTTCATTTGCGCTCGTGCGGGGCAGGGCACCTAAAGCTTCATTAGCTGCTTGGCGCAAATGAGTTTGCTTGTGAGTAGATTTTTCACCAGTGCGTATTGCTCGAATTGCAGCGTTTAAATTCTCTTCGGTAGGTATATCAATTTCACCAATGACTCGAGGTGGTCGAGGTTTAGTTAATGCACGATTTGATCGTGGACCAGTGAGCATAATTCCTGTTGCTGATTCTCCGGCAGGAAGATATCCGGCTTCACGCAAAATACGCATGGTGTCTGTTGCATCATGATCACAAATTACAACTTCAGGTGCAATACGACGTAGTTCAAGAATCTCTAATCTCTTGTCATTCATTATCTGAGAAATCAGTGCTGTGTCCTCACAGCGAATAAATGCCGAAGTGTTTCCAACACGTAACTTGCCATGCTTTTTAGAAACATCTGCAATCAAATATTCCAAAGGCTGTGGCATAAGGGTCTTAGAAGTTTTAGTTAAGAAAACTTTGATTTCATCACCAGTTTTACCATGATCAAGTGCCCGGCGAATCGTTGCTTCACTGAAGCGATAAACAGTTGCACCGCCTCGACTTTCAATATCAGCCATCATGGCCAGTTGCTGCGAAATTTCGTGTTCTAGTGGTCCTGGAGCAATTGCGGTGTTATCGCTCTGAATCAAAATGTGATCAACAGTTTTAGGCAGATCTTCATTAATTATTGCTAGATCTTCTCCAGCTAAAAACTCAACGCCATACTTAGAGATTGCGCCTTGCCCAGTTATGCCCAGCCATTCGGCTTCACGCAGAGTCCAGCTAGATAACTCTTCCTGCAGAGAAGAATTGCGGCGCACAGGTGCGCGCCAAGCGATTACTTCATTAAATGAGGCTAGTTCTGGTGCAATACCTTGATTCTCATTAAGAATAGAAAGCGTTAGCGAACGTACTTTTGCTGCATTCACGCGATCTAGCTCAGGACCAAGGGCTGCAACGTTCTTAGATTCGGCGCGACCAACTAATCCGCTGACTCGGGAGGTAATGAGCCATTGTGAAGCAAGAACTTGCCAGCGATCTGAAGGAGTTTGCATCAGCCAGATATCAAATTTATTGCTTGGCATTATTCGATCTTGTGCATCAAAACTAATGAGTGAGGCAAGATATGCAAGCTCAGTGATAAAGGCCATGCAAGATTCATCAACACCTAAATGATTAGCAAGAATCTTTAAATCACGCACACCCAAACCACCAGCGCGTAGTGCATCGGATGGTTCATCTGCCCAGAAGTTCAGTAGCTCTTCCACCCAGCGCAAAACAGTAGATATGTTTGCAATGGCAGCAAGATTGACTTGTCCTTCATTGCGCTTAGCACCAGCTAATTGTGGCTGAAGAATAAAGTTTTCTTTATGAACTTTTCCACCACGTAGATGTATTGCTACCTCACGGGGCAAAATAACTGTTCGCTGATCAAGAGGAACAAGGAATTTTTGTTCTAGCAACCAAGCAACTCCAGGACCAGGATTTTTGATATCTCCAACGCTTCCACGTGGCGGTCCCCAAATAAGTCGTTCTAAAACTTTCTTAGCTTCAGGTGGTGCTTTCTCAATCTCAGCGACCTTCACTTTTGCAACAGATGCAGGGCCAAGTCCTGCAGGTTCATTGCCAATCACATCTCGCAACTGGGACGGTAGACGCATCCCATCATCAGATGGATAAACCAAACCAATTAAAATTAAGTGATCTAGCGCTAAAGATGCCGCTTTATCTGTGATTGCAACAATGCTTTTTAATGAGAAAGGTTCATTGAGCGCTGCAGCAGCTTCTAATACTTGGAACTGCCAATGATTAAGTGAATCAATTGCACGGGCCAAGCTAGGTGCTGAGCACGCTCGAACTGCAAGTGAAGCGATATCTGGTGGCACTGGAGTTACTAAGTCTGGCCGTGCGCTAAATAATTCTAGGAAGGCAGCATCATCAACACTACGCAAGTAGTCGGAGAAGGAGCGCATTTCCATAACTTGCCTACATTACTGGCATTTAGGGTTTAAGGGTTAATCAACGTCGCTTTCCACGCGGGGTCAACCAAGTTCCAAGGGCAGCAAGTCGCACAACAACAGGGGAGACAATCTTGCCTAAATGACGAGCACGGCGGAAATCATGGATTGGCCAACCTTCAGCC
>Ga0255128_1001054_pt1 | contig 12544 bp, 7 predicted proteins | sample Law_Miss_RepC_8d_FD_188562 | JGI IMG/M metagenome (GOLD analysis project Ga0255128, IMG submission 188562) | Freshwater microbial communities from St. Lawrence River, New York, United States - Law_Miss_RepC_8d | ecosystem: Environmental > Aquatic > Freshwater > River | place: USA: New York... | reverse complement strand
CGCTTTATTCGTAGCTGCAGGTGCTATGATGTTTGTTTCTTGTGGACCGAAAATGGATACTCCAGAGAACGTTGGTAAATCAGTACTTGAGGCATTTAAGTCACAAGACGAAGAAAAAGTTGGAGAACTTTATGTTACAAAAGAAGAAATGACAGCCATTTTCGAAGAGGCTGGAAAAACTCAAATGGATTCATCTGCAAAAGCAATGTATGAAGGAGTTAAGAAAGAGTTTGTAGAAGGTTTTGATGCGAACATGACTAAAGCGAAAACAGAGTCTTTCAAAGGAACAAATGAAGAAGCTAAAGAAGAAAACATCAACTGGGAGAAAGTTGAATTCGTTCGTGTAGAATCAAAAGAAGACGTTGATTTTGGAATGAAAGCGTTAAATGGTAAAGTGTTCTTCAAAACAGAAACTGGTACTGAGTTTTATTTACGTTTCAACGCACTTCAGACTGGCGATAGCTGGAAACTTGTTAGTGTAAACGGAATTGGACAAAAGAAATAAGTCTTAATCAAGATTGAAAAAAGGGGCTGCGGCCCCTTTTTTTATTTGACTAACATGGATCAGTAACTTTTGTTACCTCCAAATTCAGTGGTTAAATGTACCTTCGCAAAATGAAATCGTATTTTCCGTTCTTGGGCTTTGTCATTTGTTTTATCGTCTTAGAGTCATGTTCTAATTCAGCCGACACCTATGTTGTGAAAAGGCAGAATTTGAAAGAATTGGTTTTTGCCACAGGAAGCATTCAAGCTTTAGATTCTTATGTGTTAACCGCTCAAACTGACGGTGTTTTACTTGATTTACTCATCAGAGAAGGAGATGATGTTGCATCTAATCAATACATTGGATCAATAGACAACCCGTCAAATGATGCTCAACTCGTATCCATTCAAGATCAGTTAACAGTGGCGGAATTAAATGCGTCTGAATCTTCCCCATTATTGCAAGAATTAAATGCCAATATTGGTTTTGCTGAAAAGAAGTTGATTGAAGATCAGCTTCTCTATGAACGCAACCTACGTCTTTGGGAATCGAGCATTAGTCAAGTTGAATTTGAGAGAAGCAAGTTATCAAAAGAAAGTTCAGAGAGTAACTTGAAAGCACTTCAGCAGCGATATAAACAAATACAATTACAAGCTCAAAACACGTTGAGTAATTTAAGAGCTTCGGCGGTTACACAAGGAAAGACGGCTTCTTTCAATAAAATTCAAACCATTTCATCTGGCAGAGTCATTCAACTCTTTAAAAAGAAAGGAGATTATGTTAAAAGGGGAGAGGCTGTAGCCGTGATTTCAGATATGCAATCACTGGTTGCCAGAATTAATATTGATGAAGCTTCTTTTGGTAAAATTCAATTGAATCAAACCGTTCAAATAAAATTAAACTCCAATGGTTCCGAAGTAATCACTGGAAGCATTTCATGCATTTATCCGTTGTTCGATACCAAATCACAATCATTTCTAGTTGATGTTACCATACCAAATCAATCATTTTCAAAAGTGATAGGAACACGCTTAGAAGCGAATATAGAAATGGGTACAAAAGAGAATGTCTTGGTTATTCCTAGAAGCTATTTAAGTTTCAATAATGAGGTGAATGTTCAAGGTAAAGAAGAAAAACGTCAGATTCAAATTGGAATTAAAAGCAGTGAGTGGGTAGAAGTTGTTGGTGGTTTAGAAGAAGGGGAAGTGCTTCTTCCCTTAAAAAAATAGGATGAGTAGCGCTGTAAATAGACATATTGCCATCACCTACTTCAAATCAGGAAGACGTGCTACCACGGTGGCTATCTTGGGTGTCTTGTTGGGAATTTCTATTTTCATTTTCATGAATACCATGAGCATGGGATTTGACAGATCTTCGAGTGAAGCTTTTTTCAAATCAACACCACACATTCGGGTATATCAAGAAGATGAGGTAAGCAAACCTATGCAAACCGCTGGGCAATCGCTACCCCTTATTTCGAATCCGCAAATCGTCCCAAACAAAAAGGCCATTGAAAATCCTTATGAATTGTTAGAATTACTTCGTCAAGATAAACGCATTAAATTGGCATTTCCTCAAGTAAATTCACCTGTTTTTTACAACATAGGCATGTCGCAGTTGCAAGGAACAGCCATTGGATTTCCGCCCACTGCTGGTAATGAGATGTATCAGATTCAATCGTTTACAGTTCAAGGCAATGTATTAGATCTTGAGTCGAATGCCATGGGAATTTTTATTGGAGCGGGCATAGCCGAGAAATTAAATGTTGAAACGGGAAAACAAATTTCGGTGACTTCTTCTAAAGGAGTGAATTTGAATCTCACCGTTGTGGGAGTATTTCAAACGAACAATTCACGAGAAGACAATTCGAAATCATACGTTTCATTAGCTACAGCTCAACAATTGCTTCAAGAAGGTCCTAGTTTCATTACAGACATCAATGTGAACGTATGGAATCCGGAGGACGCACCTTCGATTGCTCCTGATTTAACTTCCGTGTTGGGTTACAAAGCAGAAGATTGGAAATCTGCAAATAAGGCTTATATGGCTGCTGCAAAAATGCGCAGTATTGTAATTACATTTATTTCGTTCACACTTCTGATTGTTTCCATTTTTGGTATCTACAACATATTGAATATGACAGTATCTCAAAAAATCAATGAGATTGCCATTTTAAAAGCCATGGGATTCAATGGAAGAGATGTAGTTCAGATTTTTGTGTTGCAAGCTGTTACCATTGGAGCAATTGGCGTTGCTCTAGGACTGGTAATGGCTTTTATTCTTATAAGTCTTTTGCAGCACGTATACATTGGAGGAGATATTGGATATTTTCCTGTTCGTTTTGAATGGACCGTCTTTTTAAAAGGAACAAGCATTGGGCTATTCATTACATTCCTTGCAGGCTTTGTTCCTGCAAGAAAAGCGGCCAAGGTTGACCCTGTAACCATATTTAGAAAATGATTGTACTTGAGACCAATTCGATTCAAAAGTTTTTCTATGACCCCGTAGAATTTCAAGTGCTCAATGATATTTCTTTTCAGGTAAATAAAGGAGAGTTTTTAACTCTCGTTGGAAAATCGGGGTGCGGAAAGTCCACGCTATTATACATACTGTCTACCATGGACAATGACTACAAAGGAGAGTTATTCATTGATGGTCAGAAAATGACAGGATTAACACAAACGGAATTAGCGGCGATTCGGAATGAAAAGATTGGATTCATTTTTCAATTTCATTATTTACTGCCTGATTTTACTTGTTTGGAAAATGTAATGATTCCAGCACTTCGATTAGGAAAAAAAGACAGACAAGAAATTGAATCTTTGGCTTATCAAAAGTTAAAAATTTTGGGATTGGAAGACCAGGCTTTGAAGAAGGCTTCCAAACTTTCAGGTGGTCAACAACAACGTGTAGCTATTGCCAGAGCATTGATTAATGATCCTCTGATCATTATGGGTGATGAGCCCACGGGAAATTTAGATAGCCGCAATACTCAGATTGTATTCGAAATTCTTCAGGATTTGACACGTGAATTCAATCAGACCATAATAGCCGTTACGCACGACAATGATTTTGCAAAAGCAAGCGATAGAACCATTGAAATGAGTGATGGTCAAATCTTATCTATGTAATTGGCACACTCATTGGCAGGCACCGACGCATGAGAATTTCATTCTTATTTCTTTTATTAATACCATACTTGAATGTAAATGGTCAGATTCAGAAGAACTATCCATTGGGTAAGACAAATCAACCAGACACTTTGCAATTCAATGATACCATCTTTGGATATGGTACAAACGGAGAGAAATCGAAATGGATTATCATTCGATCGGAGCCCACATATAACTGGTTTCAATCTCCAATGATCAATTGTAGAGGGAGATTTTATTTTAAAATTCAAGGCAGTGAAAGTGCAATGATACAAAGGTCATTTACAAGCGATCCGCATTTTATTGATTGTTATCCAAAATTGGAATTAACCACTGACTCTATATATTATTTCGATGTAGCTTTTTCTTTTGGAAGTAGGCCAGGTAGATATCAAAAATCAATGGGATTTGAAATGATCAACGGAGATCGATTCACCATGAAATTTATAGGTGAAGTCCTGAAGAGGCCATAATTCCTCAATTCCTTACTTTACATAATGTAAATTATGGGTGTTTACAGCAAGATTCTTTCTGTGAGCATGTGGCCGAATCTGTCATCATTGGACACTGATTTACCTGTTTGTCCTTGCAACATGAACCGCTTTCTTTTTCATGCTTCGTCTCATGTGAAGATGATTCGGAAGACTCTCCAGTAGCACAACATGAATTCAATTCAGGGTGACGAATCTTTCCACCAGAATTCGAAGTTTGATAAAGTAATCCCATGCTAATGATTCCAAGTACCAAAACCAAAATAGCTATTTTGTTTGCCCATGAGAATCCTTTATACATTCCAAACAAACCCAAAACTGAAATTATTCCAGTTATCACGGTTGGCCAAAATGCAATTTCAGCAGCTTCTTCATGATCATGCATTAAATCATGATCAATTTGAAACTCTTGCTCATGCTCTTCTAAATAATGTTCTGATGCGCCGCCGCTGTACATGGTTGGATAACTTGAAATTCCGGCTACGGCCGTAATAGACATGGCCACAACTAGAACTGTAGCATTTTTCTTTAATAGTCCAACTAGCAAAACAAGTAGTCCCAATGCTAATCCAATTACAGGCAAATGATTTAGCATTAAATGAATGTGCGGTGCGTTCATAATTTCGAATTAAAAAAGTGTACTTTGAGACGGTTCATTGGGATCAGAGGCCACAGGCTGCGGACGCTGTGAAAGAATTTCTTCATTCGCAGTATTTTCTCTTTCCATGTCGGCTTCCAATAAATCTACATTCAATACCGGATAATTTGAAAGCTTATTGCCAATGGCTTTAAGTCCTTTTACAGTTATGAAATCTGGAATTGAAATGGTTTCATCCATCTTATTTGCGGCCTGTTTGAATTTCTTGTTGAATCGAACATACACGTTCGGGAAATTCAAAGTTGTTGCCACACCCAATTTCGATTTGGGGTTTTCAGTGATGAACCTTACCAATCCTTTCATGGGCTCAATCAAGAATCGTTTTACCATCCAAACTTCTTTCTCACCATCAAAATAAACTACGTTAAGTGGTTTTTCTGGAATCCACTTCTCAACACTAATCATGTTATCTGGAAAATGTAAACTCAAATCCGGACTTAGAACTTGGTAATCTCCCGATGATTGAATTACAAGTAATTTGTCTTCAGCACTGAATTCTCCTAAGAATTTTCCACGCTCTTCATCATTCAATCGCTTGACACTTTCGTCGATCCAAATTTTCCTTGCACCAAGTGTAGAGACTCCAGCTGATTTCAGCTCCACTTTTTTCACAGGGTATTTGGTTACCATGTTTCCTTGTGTATCTCTTCCTTTCACCGCCAACGTACTGAAATCAACATCAAATTTCAACTTCTTCAATCGTTCTAATGCTCTCAAATTCACAGTTACCACCTCGGCTTCTCCGTTTGGATTAGCAGAAAAATAAAGCACTTCACTGTTGGCGGTTCCCTTGGTTAAATCATATTCTTTGTCGCGCGTAATGCTCGTAACAGCGAATCGCTTCATGTATGACGGTCCGTTTTTACCGTCTTTATACATGAGGTTGTAAATGGTTCTTTTGTCGTCTTTCTTCCAAACTGCGATGTGAATGATGTCTTTACCAAAAAATGCTTTTTGTTGCACTTTACTCACAGTCATTTTCCCATCTTTTCGGAAAACAATGATGTCATCAATATCTGAACATTCACAAACAAATTCGCCTTCATCGCGCTTCAATCCTATACCTGCAAAACCTTCAGCAAGATTGACAGATAATTTAGCATTCGCAATGGCTACAGCTGCGGCCTGCACAGTATCAAAGGCCTTGATTTCTGTTTTGCGCTCTCTACCTTTTCCATACTTCGACTTCAAATCTTTGAAATAAGCAATAGTGGTTTCAGTTAATTGCTCCAATTTCTCTTTGACTAAGGCAATTTCCGCTTCAAGTTTCGCAATGAAATCATTCGCCTTGTTGCTATCGAATTTTGAAATACGTTTAATTTTTATTTCAGTTAAACGTGCTACGTCTTCATCTGTAACGGCGCGCAAGAATTTTTTCGTGTGTGGTTTGAGGCCTTTGTGAATGGTAGAAATGATTTCTTCCCAAGTTTCACATTCTTCAATGTCTCGATAAATTCGTTTCTCAATAAAGATTTTTTCCAATGAAGCGAAATGCCACGATTCTTGAAGTTCGTTTAATTGAATTTCAAGTTCTCTACCTATCAAAAATCTCGTTCTATCAGCAGAGATTTTCAAGAGCTCATCTACTGGAAGAAATTTCGGCCGATCATCATGAATAACACACGAATTGGGCGAGATGCTCACTTCACAATCAGTAAATGCATACAACGCATCTATGGTTTTGTCTGGTGAAACACCTGCTGCTAAATGAACTAAGATTTCTACATCTTGAGCTGTGTTGTCTTCTATTTTTTTGATTTTAATCTTTCCTTTGTCATTGGCTTTCAATATAGAATCAATCAAGGAAGAAGTTGTTGTACCGAATGGTATTTCGGTTATAACCAAACACCTTGCGGCATCGTCTTTTTTAATTCGCGCACGCACCCTTACTTTTCCACCCCGCAAACCTCCGTTATAATCTGAAAAATCTGCGAGTCCACCCGTTAAGAAGTCGGGAACTAAATGCGTCTTTTTCCCCCGCAAAGCATCAATACTTGCATCAATCAATTCAACAAAATTGTGAGGCAATATTTTACATGCGAGACCAACCGCAATTCCTTCTACACCAAGAGCTAAGAGCAAAGGAAACTTTACAGGAAGTGTTTCGGGCTCCTTGTTTCTACCATCATAGCTGCTGAGCCATTTGGTGGTTTTGGGATTAAAAACAATTTCCTGTGAAAGCTTATTCAATCGGGTCTCAATATACCTTGGAGCTGCTGCGCTGTCACCGGTATATATATTCCCCCAGTTTCCCTGGGTATCTATTAATAAATTCTTTTGTCCTACTTGCACCAATGCATCACCAATAGATGCATCGCCGTGTGGATGATATTTCATGGTGTTTCCAATGACATTGGCCACCTTATTGAAACGTCCATCATCCATTTCCCACAAACTGTGAAGGATTCTTCGCTGAACGGGTTTCAGTCCATCATAGATATGTGGAACTGCTCGTTCAAGAATAACATACGAGGCATAATCTAAAAACCATCCTTGGTATAAATCGCTTACACCAATAACGTTTCCCAATTCATTTTCAAGGTTCTCTGGGGGTAATTGTTCGCTCATCTTCTCTCCTATTCTTGTTCTAATTCTTGTAATTCAGCTTTGACCTCCTGCGCTTCATCTTTCTCTACTTTCAAATTATTAATAATAAATTCTTGGCGTTCAGGTGTGTTCTTTCCCATGTAATATTCAAGAATGTCTTTGATGTGAATGTCTTTGTTAATGACAACAGGTTCTAAACGAATATTTTCACCTATGAAGAATTTAAATTCTTCCGGTGAAATTTCTCCTAATCCTTTGAATCGGGTTATCTCAGGCTTTGATCCCAATTTAGAAATAGCCTGTTGCCTTTCTTGATCGGAATAACAGTAGATGGTTTCTTTTTTATTGCGAACGCGGAACAACGGTGTTTGCAAAACATAAAGGTGACCACTTTTCACCAAGTCTGGAAAAAACTGAAGAAAAAACGTAATCATCAATAACCGAATGTGCATTCCGTCTACATCGGCATCGGTAGCAATGACCACATTGTTGTAACGCAACGAATCCAGTCCGTCTTCAATATCCAATGCCGCTTGAAGCAAATTAAATTCCTCGTTTTCATAGACCACTTTCTTCGTTAATCCGAATGTATTCAGTGGCTTTCCCTTCAAACTAAAAACCCCTTGCGTTTGAACATTTCTAGAAATGGTAATGCTTCCAGAAGCTGAATCCCCCTCGGTTATAAATAATGTTGTGGCATTTGCTAATTCGTGCTTGTCACAAAAATGCACTTTACAATCGCGAAGTTTTTTGTTGTGCAGATTGGCCTTTTTTGCTCTTTCGCGAGCTAGTTTAGCCACACCAGCCAATTCTTTTCGCTCACGCTCACTTTGCAAAATTTTCTTCTGAAGATTTTGAGCTAGATCCGGATTTCTATGAAGAAAATTATCCAATTCTTTTGCGAGAAAATCGAGAATAAAAGTCTTGATGCTTTTGCCATTGGGTTCAATTTCATTTGAACCCAATTTCGTTTTGGTTTGCGATTCAAAAACGGGCTCAATGACCTTAACAGCCACTGCAGCTACAATTCCCGAACGAATATCAACCGCTTCATAATCTTTCTTGAAAAAATCGCGAATAACTTTAACATAGGCTTCTCTGAAGGCCGCCTGATGTGTTCCGCCTTGTGTGGTATATTGACCGTTAACGAAACTGTAATATTCTTCACCGTAACTGTGTGTATGAGTTATGGCAACTTCAATATCATCACCACGAAGATGAATGGGTGCATACAGCGGATCCTCACTCATGTTCGCAGCCAATAAATCTTTTAATCCATTTTCGCTTTTAAACTTTTGTCCATTGAAAACAATGGTTAGACCCGCATTTAGGTAACAGTAATTCCACAACAGCCGTTCAATGTGTTGAGAGCGAAATTGAAAATGTTGGAAAATGGAGTCGTCAGGGATGAAACTCATCATGGTTCCATTTTTCTCTGCAGATTTTCCAACTTTAAAATCTTTTGTGATTACACCCTTTGCAAATTCAGCAGCTTTATTCTCTCCATCACGAACAGATTCCACTTTGAAATATGAGCTCAATGCGTTCACAGCTTTGGTACCTACCCCATTTAATCCCACTGACTTTTTAAAAGCTCGAGAATCATATTTTCCACCTGTGTTTATTTTGGAAACGCAATCAATCACTTTACCTAAGGGGATACCCCTTCCAAAATCACGCACCGTTACCATTCTATCTTTAATGGTAATTTCAACAGTCTTTCCGTTTCCCATGACAAATTCGTCAATGGAGTTGTCCATGATTTCTTTTAGCAAAACATAAATACCATCGTCAGATGCAGAACCGTCACCTAATTTTCCAATGTACATGCCTGGTCGCAAGCGAATGTGCTCATACCATTCTAACGATTTAATATTATCTTCTGTATAGTTTACTTGTTCTGCCATCGCGCCTTTCTTAGAAATCAAGTCTCGAAAGTACATTAGATTCAAATGTCTTAAAATTGAAGAGAAGGTTTAGTTTTCAACATCACCAGGGGGATTTTAAATGAAACCTTTTTGTTCTTGACCGCGTTGCATACATTTGATAAAAACCTATTCATGAGTTCATTTTTTCGTTTTCTTGTGGTTGTTTCCTTAACAATCACCACACTACCGTCATTCAGTCAAAGTAAAACCTGGCAAGATCTCATGCTTGATGAGAATGCCAATTTTTATGATGTACAAGATGCATTTAATCAACATTGGAATGCCATACCTCGTCCGTATCCGAAGGGAAAGGGATTCATGGCCTACAAGCGTTGGGAGTGGTTTATGGAACCTCGTGTTTATCCATCAGGAAAGCGAATGCCAGCAAATGCCATTGAACTCGCCAAACAGCAATCGCCCGGACTTTTCCCACCGGCAAATGGTTCGGCTGGACTTTGGACTTATGTCGGAAACACCAGTGTTCCATCAGGCGGTGGTGTAGGTCGCGTTAATTCCGTTCGGGTTCAACCCGGAAGCACAACCACTTACTACGCATGTGCCCCGGCAGGAGGCTTGTGGAAAACTACCAATAGCGGAACCTCTTGGACCTGTATGAATACTGATTTTCTAACATCAATTGGTGTGACAGACATTGCCATTGACCCAAATAATACGAATACTTTGTATCTAGCCACTGGTGATGGAGATGCAAGTGACACCTACTCGCTTGGCGTTTTAAAATCGACAGACGGTGGTGCCACCTGGAACACAACCGGCCTGAACTGGGCAGTAACCAACAACAGAACAACAAGCCGAATTTTAATTCATCCATCCAATTCAAACATCTTGTTAGCGGCTACAAGTAACGGTATTTATAAAACAACTGATGCAGGAGTATCATGGACTCTGGTGCAGTCGGGTAGTTTTAAAGATTTGGAATTCAAACCGAGTGATCCAACGGTAGTATACGCTTCAGGCGGAACCTTCATGAAAAGCACAAATACAGGAGACACGTTCACTACAATTTCTGCTGGACTTCCAACAACCAATGTCAACCGAATTTCTATTGCTGTATCTGCAGCCAATAACGCCGTTGTGTATTTGCTCGTTTCAAACAATACAGATTATGGTCTTCGTGGAGTATATAAATCAACAGATAGTGGAACGAATTTCACCACTGCTGCCACTACACCCAATCTATTGGGATGGAATTCCAATGGCGGCGATGCAGGCGGACAAGGTTGGTATGACTTGACCATAGAAGCGAACTCATCAAATGCAAATGAAGTTTATGTTGGAGGAGTGAATATTTGGAAAAGCACCAATGGTGGAACTTCATGGTCAATCAATGGTCACTGGACCGGTTCAGGTGCTCCATATGTGCATGCAGATGTTCATTGTCTCACTTGGTTACCAGCATCAAATAGTCTTTTGGTTGGATGTGACGGAGGTGTATTTAAGACATCGAACGGTGGAACATCCTACTCTGACATCTCAAGTAACCTTGAAATTTCGCAACAATATCGTTTAAGCATTGCTCAGTTAAATGGAAATAAAATTTTAACAGGATGGCAAGACAATGGAACCAATTTAAAAAATGGTACAACGCATACCAATGTGCTTGGTGGCGATGGAATGGAATGCATCATTGCCCGAACCGACGCCAATGTCATGTACGGTGAAATTTACTACGGTGCTATTTATAAATCCACAAACGGAGTAGGCTTTTCCGCGCTTGTCAATAGCGGGGGAACAGGAGTTAATGAAGACGGTGCATGGGTTACACCTTATGCACTCGGTGCTACCGACAACGACTTGTATGTAGGTAAAACAAAAATTTATAAATCAACAAATGCGGGTACCAGCTTCACTGCTCTGGGAGCATTCGGAACCGGAGTAATCAATGCATTCGCAGTTTCCTTATCCAATGCCAATGTCATTTATGCATCGAAAGGAGCTGCGCTGTACAAAACCACAAACGCAAATGCATTCACCGCACTTTCAGGACTGCCAAATCTATATATCACTTCAATTGCCGTTGATCCCACCGATGAAAACCATGTTTATGTTTCTGTGAGTGGCTATACTGCAGGAAGTAAAGTTTATGAATCAACAAATGGCGGAACAACTTGGTCCAATATCTCCGGAAGCTTGCCAAATATACCTGCCAATACCCTCGCCTACCATAGCAATGGTACCGATGCAATTTATGTGGGAACAGATGCGGGTGTGTATTACAAAGACAACTCCTTGACCGATTGGATTCCATACATGAATGGTCTTCCCAACGTAGTCATTGATGAGTTGGAAATTCATACTTCTACCAATACCATTACTGCAGCAACTTTTGGAAGAGGAACATGGCGCGCTCCACTTTACACTCAACCCGCTTTAGATTTAGCTCTTGTATCGGTAGATAGCCCAACAGGAAATTTTTGCTCAACAACGGTAACACCTTCCATCAATATTATGAATGTTGGTACTTCAACCATCACTTCATTCATTTTAAGCTACACCATTAGTGGACAAACAAGTCAGACTTATACCTATACGGGTAGTTTAACATCTGGATCCTCAACAAACATTACCTTGTCTACCTCAACTTTAGCGGCAGGTTCATATACGCTTACATTGAATTTAACCTCAGTAAATGGAGGCTCTGATGAAAATGCTACTAATGATGCTTTGAGTCAGTCCTTTACTATCGTATCTGGCGCAGCAAATGATATATGCGCTGACGCCACGAATTTAACTTTAAATGCGGCGTATGTTACAGCTAATAACACAGTAACTTGTGCAGATGGTCCTGATCCGTCATGCGGAGGTGGAGGAATGAAAGATGTTTGGTACAAATTCACATACACTGGTGGTGATATTACCATTCAAACCAATTCTGGATCTATGGCTGACACCCGATTAGCCGTCTATGAAGACTGTACTTTAACCAATCAGTTGGGTTGTAATGATGATATCTCCACTACAAACTACAATTCACGAATTAACCTTACTTGCTCTCAATTGACCAACGGCATGACCTATTACATTCAGGCCGGAGGTTATGCAACTGGAACAGGAACATTTGGTATACAAGTTTTAGCCACAACCATTGCCGGATGTACCAACGTGAATGCATGCAACTACAATGAATGTGCTAATTCAGATAACGGATCTTGTATTCTCCCTTCCACTTACTACCTCGATGCAGATGCCGATGGATATTACGTTTCAACATCCACTGCTTGTTCATCTCCCGGTGTTGGATACACTACCACTGCAGGAATTAG
>Ga0255128_1001050_pt1 | contig 12583 bp, 9 predicted proteins | sample Law_Miss_RepC_8d_FD_188562 | JGI IMG/M metagenome (GOLD analysis project Ga0255128, IMG submission 188562) | Freshwater microbial communities from St. Lawrence River, New York, United States - Law_Miss_RepC_8d | ecosystem: Environmental > Aquatic > Freshwater > River | place: USA: New York... | reverse complement strand
CCTGCGGCTGGCGCGGGTCTTTGCCGCCTGCACCGCTGGGTCGGCCTTGGGGGCGGTTTTTGGCGTAGTCGAGGCTGGCGTAATAACCGGCCATGCCCAGCATCGTGGCGGCCATGCCCACACCAATGCGGGCCTCGTTCATCATGTGGAACATGCATTTGAGGCCCTCGCCGGGCTGGCCCACCAAATAGCCCACCGCCCCGGCCTGGCCTTGGACTGGGTATTTGCCTTCGCCAAAATTGAGCAAAGTGTTGATGGTGCCACGCCAACCGCACTTGTGGTTCAAGCCTGCCAGTGCCACGTCGTTGCGCTCACCGGTGAGCTGCGCCTCGGTGTTGAGCATCTTTTTGGGCACGATGAACAAGGAAATCCCGCGCGTACCGGGCACCAATTGCCCACTTTCGTCTGGAATTTTGGCCAGTACCAAGTGAATGATGTTTTCGGACAACTCGTGTTCGCCCGAAGAAATCCACATTTTGTTGCCGCGCAGACGGTAGCGAGCGCCCAAGGGGTCGGCCTCAAAACCCGCACCATCGGGCACGGCACGGGTGGTCACATCGCTCAGCGACGATCCGGCCTGGGGTTCGCTCAAGCACATGGTTCCAGAAAATCGACCTGAAAACTCGTTCAGGGCAAACACCTTCTTTTGCATTTCGGTGCCATGCACCATGAGCAAATTGGCGTTGCCACTGGTCAACATGCCCGAACCAATGCTGACCGAAGCCATGCCAAAAAAGGCATTGGCCGCCGCCTCTACGGTGTAGGGCAACTGCATGCCGCCAATCTCATAATCTTGTGCCGCACTCAGCATGCCGGACTCGGCATAAGCATCGTAAGCATCGTGCGTGGCTTGGGGCAAGATGACTTTTTCGCCATCAAACCGAGGCTCTTGCGTGTCCACCAGACGGTTGAAAGGCGCATATTTTTCCCGCGCAATGCGCTCGCAGGTGTCCAATACCGCGTCAAAGGTTTCGCGGCTGTGGTCACTGAATCGTTCGCGCGTTTGCAGCGTTTCAACCTTCAACCAGTGGTGCAACAAAAAATCAACAGTGGGACGCAGGCTCATATCAGCGCGCTTTCATAAAGTGGATTGTTTTGGGACCGCCACCTGCCAGCCGGTTTTTGGGAGCGAGCCCCTGCTCGCCGGCTTTTGTGGGAGCAAGCCCCTGCTCGCGAATCTTGATCGGAGCCAAAGCAAACATTCGGCCGCAGGGGCGGCCTCCCACAGGGAAAAGCCAGGGGCCTCCCACGGGGAAACACATTCGGCCGCAGGGGCGGCCTCCCACGGGGTAATACCGCGAGCTTTCCCCACAAAAAAGGGCAGAAGGCATCTTGCCTTCTGCCCTCCATCACATTGGCCATCTGAGTAACAGACAAAGCGCAGTGCTTAGAGCACTTCAAAAATGCCGCAAGCGCCCATGCCTCCGCCAATGCACATGGTCACTGCCACGCGCTTGGCACCACGGCGTTTGCCTTCGATCAGGGCGTGGCCGGTCAGGCGTTGGCCGCTCACGCCGTAGGGGTGGCCCACAGCAATGGCACCGCCGTTGACGTTCAGGCGGTCGGCCGGAATGCCCAGTTTGTCGCGGCAATATAGCACTTGCACGGCAAAGGCTTCGTTCAGTTCCCACAGGTCAATGTCATCTACCGTGAGGCCCAAACGCGCCAAGGCTTTGGGCACGGCAAAGACCGGGCCAATGCCCATTTCGTCGGGCTCGCAGCCTGCCACGGCAAAACCGAGGAACCGACCCAGCGGCTTTAAGCCCTTTTGTTCGGCCATTTTTTCGTCCATCAAGACGCATGCGCCGCCGCCGTCCGAAAACTGGCTGGCATTGCCCGCCGAAACCAATCCGCCGGGCATGGCCGAGCGCAAACCGCTGATGGCTTCCAGCGTGGTGCCCTCGCGCAGACCTTCGTCCTTGCTCACGGTCACTTGTTTGGTGGTCAAGCCCATGACCTTGTCAATGACGCCTGCGGTCACGGTGATGGGCGCAATTTCGGCCTCGAACAAGCCTGCGGCTTGCGCTGCGCAGGCTTTTTGTTGGCTGGCCGCGCCGTATTCGTCCATGCGGTCGCGGCTGATTTTGTAGCGTTTGGCCACTTGTTCAGCGGTTTGCAGCATGTTCCAGTAGATCTCCGGCTTTTGCTTGTTCAGGGCGGGGTCAAAAATCATGTGTTGGTTCATCTCTTGCTGAACGCAAGAAATGCTCTCGACCCCCCCGGCCACATAAACCCGGCCTTCGCCCGCCATGATGCGTTGCGCAGCCAAAGCAATGGTTTGCAAACCCGATGAGCAAAAACGGTTGATGGTCATGCCCGAAACCGAGATCGGCAAACCCGCCTTGAGGGCGATTTGCCGGGCAATGTTGGCCCCGGTGGCGCCCTCAGGGTTGGCGCAACCCATGATCACGTCCTCGACTTCGGCCCCGTCGATGCCTGCGCGGGCTACGGCGTGTTGCACGGCATGGCCGCCCAAAGTGGCACCGTGGGTCATGTTGAAGGCCCCCTTCCAGCTCTTGGCCAGCGGGGTGCGTGCGGTAGAAACAATGACAACATTCGTCATGATGAAGAACCTTTCGTGTGGGTGACAACGCTCAGGGTTGTCGCCTCAAAATGATGGGAGTTGTGGTCAGTTGAATGTCTTGCCGTCTGCAACCAGTCGCGCCAGCAAGGGTGCGGGTTGCCAGAACTTGGCGTCGTCGTGTGGATTTTTGGCAAAGCGCTTCATGGCTTCGGCCACGTTGAACAGGCCAATTGTGTCGGCATAAATCATCGGGCCACCGCGCCACATCGGAAAACCATAGCCGGTCAGGTACACCATGTCGATGTCGCTGGCTTTGCTGGCAATGCCTTCTTCTAATATGTGTGCGGCTTCGTTGACCAACGAGAACACCAGGCGTTGCACGATTTCTTCGTCAGAAATCTTGCGCGGCGTGATGCCCAGGGCAGCACGGTGCTTTTCGATCATTTCGACCACTGCAGGGCTGGGGATCGCGTCACGCATTCCGGCCTGGTAGTCGTACCAGCCGGCACTGGTTTTTTGGCCAAAACGGCCCATTTCGCACAACAAATCAGCGGTCTTGCTGTATTTGAGGTCCGGCTTTTCTTGGTAACGGCGCTTGCGAATCGCCCAACCAATGTCGTTGCCCGCCAAATCTCCCATGCGGAACGGGCCCATGGCAAAGCCAAATTTTTCGGCGGCTTTGTCCACTTGCGCTGGCGTGCAGCCTTCTTCGATCAAGAAACCGGCCTGACGGCTGTATTGCTCGATCATGCGGTTGCCAATGAAGCCATCGCACACGCCCGAGACCACCGAGGTCTTTTTGATCTTCTTGCCCAGCGCCATCACGGTGGCCAAAACGTCTTTGCCGGTTTGTGCGCCGCGCACCACTTCGAGCAGTTTCATGACGTTGGCCGGGCTGAAAAAGTGCATGCCCACCACGTCTTGCGGACGCTGGGTGAACGAAGCGATCTTGTTCACATCAAGAGTGGAGGTGTTGGAGGCCAAAATTGCGCCGGGCTTCATGACTTTGTCCAATTGCTTGAACACGGCTTCTTTCACGCCCATTTCTTCGAACACGGCTTCAATCACCAAGTCGGCCTGGCCGATGTCGTCGTAGCTGAGCGTGGTGCTCAACAAGGCCATGCGTTCTTCGTATTTTTCGGGCTTGAGCTTGCCTTTTTTGACCTGCGATTCGTAGTTTTTACGAATGGTGGCCACGCCACGGTCCAGGGCTTCTTGCTTCATTTCCAGCATTTTGACGGGTAGACCCGCGTTCAAAAAGTTCATGGCAATGCCGCCGCCCATGGTGCCCGCGCCAATCACCGCGACCGATTGGATGTTGCGCTTTGGCGTGTCCTCGGGCACGTCTGGAATTTTGGAGGCCGCACGGTCGGCCATGAAAATATGACGCAGCGCACGGCACTCGGGCGTGAGCATCAGGTTCATGAAAATCTCGCGCTCAAAGACCATGCCGTCTTCGAACTTCTTGGTGGTGGCGGCTTCTACGGCGTCCACGCATTTGACAGGTGCGGGCAGGTTTTTGGCCATGCCCTTGACCATGTTGCGGGCAAACTGAAAATACGCATCGCCTTGTGGGTGCTTGCATGGCAAATTGCGCACCATCGGCAGGGGGCTGCCATCGGCGTGTGCCGCTGCCACTTTGCGGGCCAAGGCCAACGCCTCTTCGGGCAGGCTTTCGGCCGATTGGGCCAGGGCGTCAAACAATTTTTGGCCGGGCAACATGGCCAGCATTTCGCTCTTGATGGCTTCGCCGCTGACGATCATGTTGAGCGCAGGCTCGACGCCGATCACGCGGGGCAAGCGCTGTGTGCCGCCTGCACCGGGGACCAAGCCCAGCTTGACTTCGGGCAATGCAATGCTGGTGCCGGGGGCAGCAATGCGGTAGTGGCAACCCAGGGCCAACTCGAGTCCGCCGCCCATGGCGACCGAATGGAGTGCGCCCACCACGGGTTTGGCCGAATTCTCGCAAGCGCGGATCACACTCAGCAAGTTAGGTTCTTGGATCGCCTTGGGGGAACCAAATTCGCGAATGTCAGCGCCGCCCGAAAAGGCTTTGCCGCCACCCGTGATGATGATGGCTTTGACGGTGGTGTCGTTGTTGGCTTTTTCCAGGCCATCGGTGATGCCAACCCGTGTGGACAAACCCAGACCGTTGACCGGAGGGTTCATCAAGGTGATCACCGCGACATCGCCGTGGACTTTGTATTCAGCTGTCATGCTGGACTTCCTTTGCGTGAAAAAATAAAAAAGAACGGTCGTTCGTTTTTTGCATTGTAGTCACAAAACGAACCCCTCAAAGTCAAATATTTACTGGGGGTAAACGCTCAAACCTCCAGCCATTCCTTGCGAATATAAGTGTTGTCTCGCAAGGCATCCGGGGTTCCCTCAAACACAATACTGCCATGGCCCATGACCAGTGCCCGGTCAGAAATGCGCATCGCGATGGTGAGTTTTTGCTCAATGAGCAAGACAGAGATGCCCCTGGACTTGAGGTTTTGGAGGTATTGCCCCACCAATTCAACAATTTTGGGGGCCAGGCCCTCGGTCGGTTCGTCAATGATGATCAGATCGGGGTCGCCCATGAGGGTTCGGCAAAGCGTCAGCATCTGCTGTTCACCGCCGGACAGCACCCCGGCTTCGGTGTGTGCACGCTCTTTCAAGCGCGGAAACATGTTGTACATGTCCTCAAACGACCAGCGACCGTTTTGCCCTTTGCGCTTTTGCCCCAGTTCTAGGTTTTGTTGAACCGTCAATTTGGGAAAAATATCCCGGTTTTCAGGCACATAACCCATGCCTAGGTGCGCAATTTCATAGGCTTTTTTGCCTTGAATCGGTTTGCCCTTCCAGTCAATGCGCCCCTGGCAGTCCACCAAGCCCATGATGGCCTTCGCCGTGGTCGAGCGGCCCGAACCATTGCGCCCCAGCAAGGCCACGATTTCGCCCTGCGCTACTTCGAAGTTAACGCCGTGCAGCACATGGCTTTTGCCATAGTAGGCGTGCAAATTTTCAACTTTTAACATCAGTGGCCTCCTGCCTGGCTGTCGGCCACGGGCGCGCCCAGATAGGCTTCTTGCACACTGGCATTGGCCCGAACGGCCTCGGGGGTGTCGAAGGCAATCACCTCGCCATACACCACCACCGCAATTTTGTCGGCCAGGCCAAACACCACCCCCATGTCGTGTTCAACCGTGAGCAGAGTTTTGCCCACGGTGACTTCCTTAATAAGGTGAATAAAACGTGAAGTCTCGCTTTTGCTCATGCCTGCCGTGGGTTCGTCCAGCAAGATGACATCGGCACCGCCCGCGATGGTGACGCCAATCTCCAGTGCGCGTTGCTCGGCATAGGTCAGGTTCATGGCCAGCACATCGCGCTTTTTATCCAGGCGAATCATTTCCAGCAGTTGGTCGGTGCGTTCATTGGCATCCTTCAGACCCGATAGGAATTTTAGAAAGGTGTACTGGTAGCCCATGCTCCAAAGCACCGCACAGCGCAGGTTCTCAAACACGCTGAGTTTGGGGAAGATATTGGTGATCTGGAAGCTGCGCGCCAACCCCATGCGGTTGATTTCATAGGGGGTTTTATTTTGAATGCGCTGCCCATTGAGCAAAATATCGCCGCTGGTGGGGCCAAATCGGCCACTGATCAGGTTGAACAAGGTCGATTTGCCCGCGCCATTGGGGCCGATCACGGCCACCCGCTCACCGGTTTCTACAGCCAGGCTGACACCCCGAATGATTTCGGTCTTGCCAAAATTTTTGCGAACGTCTTTGAGTTCAAGTGCAAAGGGTTTCATAGGGCGGTCTCCCGACGCTTGATCTCTTTTTCAATTTCAATTTGAATGTCGCCCCAATCGATCAAAAACTGACGCCGTGCAAGCTCAAACAAGCCCAAACCCGTGAGCATGACAAAGACCGAACCAAACCAGCTGTCCAGCCCTTTGGTGTTCAGGGTGGCCCCCATGAACTTGACGGTGTCGCCCAGTGTTGAGTTGCAGGTGGTAGACCATCTCGATCATGGCCCCAGCCCCCACCAGCATGACGATGGCGGTCAGGCCCAAGCCCAGATAACTGGTCCAGATTTGGCGCAATTTGCCGTATTTGGCGACCCGCAAATTCATCATGATCAGGCTGGCAATGCCGCCCGGTGCGTACATGACCATGAACAAAAACACCAAACCCAGATACAAAAGCCAGGCTTTGGTCAGCTCGGACAACAGCACAAAGGCAATGATCATCAGGATGGCCCCAATGATGGGACCGAAGAAAAAGGTCGCTCCGCCTAAAAAGGTGAACAACAAATAAGCCCCGGATCGCCCTGCCCCCACCACTTCGGCGGTGACGATCTCAAAATTGAGCGCCGCCAGGCCGCCTGCAATACCGGCAAAAAAACCGGCAATGATGAAGGCCGTGTAGCGCACCCGCTGGGTGTTGTAGCCAATGAATTCGACCCGTTCGGGGTTGTCCCGCACGGCGTTCAAGATCCGTCCCAACGGGGTTTGCGTGAAGGCATACATCAGAGCCACACACACAAAGGTGTAAGCCGCTATCAGGTAATAAACCTGAACTTGCGGCCCATAGGTGATGCCGAAAAACGGCTGTCCGGCCACCCGGTTGCCCGACACCCCGGCCTCGCCCCCAAAAAACTCCGAAAACATGAGCGACATGGCAAACACCAGTTCGGCCACACCCAAGGTGATCATGGCAAAGGTGGTGCCCGATTTACGCGTGGTGACCCAGCCCAGCAATACCGCGAAGCCCATGCCTGTCAGGCCCCCCACGATGGGCAGCAAACTGACCGGAATGTTCAAAGTGCCGCCACTGATGGCGTTCAGGGCGTGCATGGCCATGTAAGAGCCCAGCCCGGTGTAAACGGCATGGCCAAAACTGAGCATGCCGCCCTGCCCCAGCAAGATGTTGTAAGACAGGCAAGCAATGACGGCGATGCCCATTTGGGCCAACATGGTGGTCGATAAGTTGCTGGTAAAGACCAAGGGCGCCAGCAAAAGCACCAGAGCAAACAGGCTCCAGATGACCCAACGGCCCACGTTATAAGGTTTGAATTTGTAAACAGCAGCCATTTTTTAACCTTCGCGAGTGCCCAAAAGACCCTTGGGCCGGAAGATCAGAATCAGCACCAAAAACAAGTACGGCAATATGGGGGCGATTTGTGACAGCGTGAGCTTGGCAAACGAGTTTTCTTGCACGGCAGCCGACATGACCCAACCCATGTCTTTGGCCAGCGTGAGGAATGAATAATCAATGGCCACAGCGAAAGTCTGGATCACGCCAATCAGCACCGAAGCCAAAAAGGCCCCGGACAATGACCCCATACCGCCGACCACCACCACCACAAAAATGACCGATCCTACGGTGGCCGCCATGGCGGGCTCGGTGACAAAAGTGCTGCCCCCGATGACCCCAGCCAAACCTGCCAGCCCGGTGCCTGCGCCAAACACCAACATGAACACCCGGGGCACGTTGTGGCCCAGAGCCTCCACCATTTCGGGGTGCGTCAAGGCCGCCTGAATCACCAAACCAATGCGGGTGCGGGTCAGCAGCAACCACAAAGACAGCAGCATCAACAGGGCCACCAACATCATGAACCCCCGTGTGGCGGGAAACGGGGAACACACCAAGCGAATGGCCGCATCGGCCGCGACACAGGCCTCGGCAGGGGCCGAACCCCAGACAAAGCTCAATCCGTTCACCGAATGGTTGATCAGGGTGAAAGCGGAGCTGCGCAAAATCTCGGGCGGCGGGAACTCGACGGCAGTGCGGCCCCACAAAAGCTGAATCAGCTCGACCACCACATAAGACAGGCCAAACGTGACCAACAATTCGGGCACATGTCCAAAAGGGTGCACTTTGCGCAAAGTGACCCGTTCAAAAAGTGCACCCAGGGCCCCTACTAGAACTGGCGCAACGATCAAAGCGGGCCAAAAACCGATCCAAGCCGCAATCGTGTGCCCAAAGTAGGCCCCGATCATGTAAAAACTGGCGTGCGCAAAATTGAGCACCCCCATCATGCTGAAAATCAAGGTCAGTCCTGAGCTGAGCATGAAAAGCAACAGCCCGTAACTCAGGCCATTGAGCATGGAGATGATGAAAAACTCCATATGTGTAACGCTACCTTCCAGGCCCCCAAGGCCTTACATCTTGATCGAAAGTGGGTTGGAAAAATCAACCCTATATAAATTAACTAACACCCAAAAAAAAGCCCGACAACTGAATTGTTTATCGGGCCATTGAACCCATGCACCTAAAGCATAACTGGCAGACCCGATGGTTTCGGGTGCTGCCAGATCAGGCTAACGGTTAACCAGGGCGCTTCATCTGGCAGCTGGTGGGCGTACTGGCCACATAAGAGGGGAAATCTTTCACGGGGGCCAAAGTCATGCCGGTGTTTTCTGGGCTGTAGGCGTATTTCTTGTCTGCCTTTTGCCAAACGGTCATGTACAGAGGTTGTTGCAATTGGTGGTCGGTTTTACGGATTTCAACTTCACCGTTGAAGGTCATGAATTTCAAACCCTCCAAAGCAGCTGCCACCTTGACAGGGTCAGTGGACTTGGCTTTGGCCATGGCGGCCCCCAAAGATTCGTAAATTCGAATGATGGAATGGGTGTAAAAATCGTCGTTGAATTTCTTCTTGAATTCAGCCGCCCATTTGTCCATTTGGCCACCCATGTTGTAGTGTCCATAGGCAATTTGGTAAACCCGACCGCCACCCGTTTGGCCCAATGCAGTGGGGGTGCCCGTCACGCCTGTGTAGTAGGTGTAGAACTTGCCGTTGTAACCCCCCTCATTGGCGGCCTTGACCAGCAAAGCCAGGTCAGAACCCCAGTTGCCTGTGATCACGGTGTCGGCACCCGATGCCTTGATTTTGGCGATGTAAGGCGAGAAATCGCGCACTTGCGCCAAGGGGTGCAGGTCTTCACCCACAATTTGCACATCAGAGCGCTTACGGGCCAGGTTTTCTTTGGCAAATTTGGCAACTTGGTGACCGTGCGAATAGTTTTGGTTCAACAAGTAGACCTTCTTGATGGCCTTGTCATCTTTCATGAAGGTGGTCATGGCTTCGATCTTCATGGAGGTGTCGGCATCGAAGCGGAAGTGCCAGTAACTGCACTTGCTGTTTGTGAAATCCGGGTCCACGGCGGAATGGTTCAAGAAAATGACTTCTTTGCCTGGATTGCGTTCGTTGTGTTTGTTAATGGCATCAATCAACGCGCCAGCAATGCCCGAGCTGTTGCCTTGTGTGATGTAGCGCACGCCTTGGTCCATGGCCGCTTTCAGAGCGTTCAGGCTTTCTGCGGGGCTCAGTTTGTTGTCAATGCCGATGATTTCGAACTTGACGCCTGCAGGGTTGGTTTTGCTGAATTTTTCGGCAAAAAACTGAAAACTCTTAAGCTGGTTGCTGCCCACAGGGGCCATCAAGCCCGACAAAGGATCAATCCAAGCGATCTTGACTGTCTCGCCTTTTTGGGCAAAAGCGCCCACAGAACATGCAGCCAATGCGGCTGCAGCAATCAAACGGGTCGTGGTATTCATTCAGCGTCTCTTCGGTTGTTAATTGGAACTTCTTCAGCGTAACCGCAGACATCAAAAAAAAGGCTCTGGGTTTTCCCCTAACCCTTATCACCCTTGCGACTTTGATATCGCTTCGGGGTTGGGAATTTAAGCCAAATCAAAGCCCAGGCAACACGTAATCGGCCAGTTGTTCGCGCAAACGGGTCTTAAGCATCTTGCCGGTCGCGCCCAGCGGAATGGCTTCCACAAAGACCACATCGTCCGGAATCTGCCATTTGGCAGTTTTGCCCTCGTAAAAGGCCATCAGCTCTTCGCGGCTGACTTCGGCGCCGGGTTTTTTGACCACACACACAATCGGGCGCTCATCCCACTTGGGGTGGCGCATACCAACGCAGGCGGCCATGGCCACCGCCGGGTGCGCCATGGCGATGTTTTCGACATCAATTGAGCTGATCCACTCACCGCCGGACTTGATCACGTCTTTGCTGCGGTCGGTGATTTGCATGAAACCATCGGCATCAATGGTGGCCACGTCACCGGTCGGGAACCAGCCCTTGACCAAGGGGTTGCCGCCCTCTTGTTTGTAATAAGCGTCAATTACCCATGGCCCTTTGACCAACAAGTCTCCGGCGGCCTTGCCATCGTTGGGCAGGGTCTGGCCGTGCTCGTCCACAATCTTCATGTCGATGCCGAAAATGCAGCGCCCCTGCTTCATGCGCAGTTTCATTTGGGCTTCGGCGGGCAAGCTCAGGTGTTTGTTCTTTAAGGTGCACACCGTGCCTAAGGGGCTGAGTTCGGTCATGCCCCAGGCATGCAACACATCCACCCCGTAATCTTGACGGAAGGCATCGATCATGGCGGGCGGACAGGCCGAGCCCCCGATCACGGTGCGGTTGAGTTTGCTGAACTTCAAGCCCGCAGGCTTCATGTGGCCCAGCAACATTTGCCAGACGGTGGGCACCCCTGCTGCAAAGGTCACGCCCTCGGCCTCGATCAGCTCGTAAACCGACTTGCCATCGAGTGCCGGACCGGGAAACACCAGTTTGGCCCCGACCATGGCCGCGCTGTAGGGAATGCCCCAGGCGTTGACGTGGAACATGGGCACAACCGGCAAGATGGCGTCGCGCGCCGACATGCACATCGAATCGGGCAACGCCGCCGCATAGGCGTGCAACACGGTCGAGCGGTGGCTGTACAAAGCGCCCTTCGGGTTGCCCGTGGTGCCGCTGGTGTAGCAAAGGCTGCAGGCGGTGTTTTCGTCCAGCTCGGGCCAGTTGTAAGTGGCGGCTTGTTGTGCCAGCCAGGCTTCGTAGCTGATCAAGCCCGGTACACCCGAATCGGCGGGCAATTTGTCGGCATCGCACAGGGCCACGTACTGCGTAATTTGGGGACATTTGTTGTGAATGGCTTGCACCAGGGGCAAAAATGTCATGTCAAAGCACAAGATCGAGTCTTCGGCGTGGTTGGCAATCCAGGCCAATTGGTCAGGATGCAGGCGTGGGTTCATGGTGTGCAGCACCCGGCCCGAACCGCTCACCCCAAAGTACAACTCCAAATGTCGGTACCCATTCCAGGCCAGCGTGGCAATGCGCGCACCCTGCGGCACTTTTTGCGCATCAAGTGCATTGGCCACTTGGCGCGATCGACTGGCCACTTTGGACCAATTGGATCGGTGCACATCGCCCTCAACCCGGCGTGAAACGACCTCGCTGTCGCCGTGGTGCTTCTCGGCAAAGTCAATCATGGAAGAAATCAGCAATGATTGCTGTTGCATCAATCCCAGCATGGGTGTCTCCTGTCGGGTGTTATCGGGGGTTTCGAGAAAAAAACATTGTGCACCCGAGACCCCGCGCCCCTTGCCCAAAAACCCGTAAAACCCCGGGCACTTGTCAAGAGCGTGACAATCAGCCTCTATGGATTTATCCCCCCCGAACACTGCCGCCACCGCCGCTGAACCGTCTGTATTGGAGTGGACGCACCGCTTCATGGCGCTGGGCCCCCGGTTTTTTACAGCTTTGCACCCTACACCCTTGGCCGCACCCCGCTGGGCCGCCAAAAATGAAGTGTTGCGGGCCGAACTGGCTTGGCCGGATGAGATTTTTGACGACGAACACCTGCATGCGCTGGCCGGTAATGCCCTGATGAGGGGCTCCGAGCCCATGGCCACGGTCTACAGCGGGCACCAATTTGGGCAGTGGGCCGGGCAACTGGGCGACGGCCGCGCTATTTGGTTGGGCGAAGCGGCGTCGGCGCAAGGCCCGCAAGAAATTCAGCTCAAAGGCGCAGGCCGCACCCCGTATTCGCGTGGTGGTGATGGCCGCGCCGTGCTGCGCTCCAGCATTCGGGAGTATTTGTGCAGCGAAGCCATGCACGGTTTGGGCATCCCCACCACCCGCGCCCTGAGCCTGGTCGCCTCGCCCGAACCCGTGCGCCGTGAAGAAATTGAAACCGCCGCCGTGGTGGCGCGTGTGGCCCCCAGTTTTTTGCGCTTTGGTCACTTTGAGCATTTTTCGGCCCAAGGCGACACCGAGAG
>Ga0255128_1001047_pt1 | contig 12588 bp, 8 predicted proteins | sample Law_Miss_RepC_8d_FD_188562 | JGI IMG/M metagenome (GOLD analysis project Ga0255128, IMG submission 188562) | Freshwater microbial communities from St. Lawrence River, New York, United States - Law_Miss_RepC_8d | ecosystem: Environmental > Aquatic > Freshwater > River | place: USA: New York... | reverse complement strand
TTGACGTGGCAGTTGACCATGCACGGGTAACCTGCCGCGTGCGCGGGACAGCTGCGGCGTGATGGTCGATTGCTAATGGGCGCTGAAGCGTGCACTGGAGCTGCCTCCCTGACGGTTCGAGTTACCCCCAACCTGAATTAGACAAACTCCTCTCCGTTAAAAGGAGAAATTCACCGCAGCATTTGAAAACCCTCCATCTTGCAGGATTGTCACTGAAGTCAGGCACCCCTCGCAATCGATAAAATCGTTAGAACTTTGCTTGTTGGCTCAATTGGAATATCTTTCCATGTTCCCCGCAACTTCCCGTTGGCTTCGCGGTGGTTTGCTATCCTTCTGCGTTTGGATGCTTGCAAATCCATCGCATTTGGGATTTTGCCAATCCCCGCTCGAGACTGACCCGCTGACCGCACGAATTGAGGAACTTGAGCGGAACGCAAAGACATCGGAATCCAAACTCCAAGCTATCGAAAGTGGAGCCAAAGCGGAGAAAGCAAAGCGGCCGACCTTACAATTAAGTGGTGTCTTTCAAGCCGATGCAGTCGCCTTTGATCAAGATGAGTCAAGTCGATTCAATTACGGCAGGATTGAAAGTGGAGCTGATTTCCGACGTGCTCGACTTGGTGCCAAAGGAGCAGTGTCCGACAGCATGGACTATTTCATGCAATTCGATTTCGGTTTCTTCGGACGCCCAACCTTTACCGATCTATGGGTTGACTTCAAAGACGCTGGTCCCTTGGGAACCGTTCGCGTTGGGCAATGGAAGCATCCTTTCTCTTTGGAAACGGTCAGCAGTTTCCGGTACACGACTTTCATGGAACGCGCCGGAGTGTTTCAAGCCTTCACTCCCTTTCGACACCTCGGGATTGGTTTCTACGATCACTCCAAAGATGAACGTTGGACTTGGGCAACGTCGTATCTTCGAACCGGACAAGATCAATTCGGGGGTTCCCTGAGCACCGATCAAGGGAACGGCATGGCAAGTCGGCTTACCCATTTGCTTTGGTACAACGATTCGACGGGATCGGAATACTTGCACCTGGGAGCAGGATACTTTCTCAATGCACCTCCCAACGGCAGACTACGAGTGCGTAGTGTTCCTGAAATCTTCGTAGGCGAATTCGTGGTACCGGCAGGCGAACCGAACGGCACAAGCGGTCAGCCCGTGCCTACCGTTGTCAACGGAACTCCCTTCTTCGTCGATACAGGACTGCTGACCGATGTCAGTCTCGTCAACACCTTCGGTACCGAAGCACTATGGGTGCACGGTCCACTCTCCTGGCAATCAGAAGCCATGGCCCAGCAGATTGATGGTGGTGCAAGTGGCAATGGATTGCTCTGGGGAGGATATTCACAAGTTGGCTATTTCCTCACAGGTGAGTATCGTCCGTATGATCGCAAAGCTGGCGCGATCGACCGCGTCAAACCGATCGCGAGCGTGAGCAAGTCCGGGGGGATCGGAGCTTGGGAAGTCGCCTTGCGATGGTCCTACCTCGATTTGCTCGACCGTAATATTCGCGGCGGTGAAATGGAAAATCTCACGGCAGGATTGAACTGGTACGTAAATCCGAATTGCAAGTGTGTCTTTAACTATATCCACTCAGATACTCTTGCCCGCAGCGTCCGAAACGGCATCATCACCAATGACACCCTTACGGCTTCTACCACGCACGCATTCGGACTACGCTGCCAAGTCGATTTCTAAAATCATTTCGCCAACGAGCAATCACATTTCGCTCCTTGCTTCATCGAAGGCCCCCGGGGTACACTCGATAGTGATAGAATTCCTATCATCTCACTACCGAGTGTTCGTTCCATCGCTCCTCTTCCCAGTTGCGATCCCGTACGGAAAGCTTCGATGTCTCCAAAACCCGCCTCGCTTCGACAATTCCTAGCTCTTCTTCGTTCCTTGTTCGCGGTCATTGCCCTCGCGGTCGTAGCTTGGTACTCAACAGCCCCTCTCTCTGGCCAATCGCCCACAGGAACTCTAACCGCACCTTCAGAACACGAAGTCGGTGCGTTAACAAGCCGCCCTGTATCGCTGAACCTCAATCAATCACCCGTCCCTGATTCCTGGAACTGGGTTCCAGCCCAAGTCGACTTTTATTGGGGTGGCCATCAACTCGCCATGCAAATCGATAGGTTTGAGTCCAGCTCGACCGTCGCACGGCTTCGAGAGACCAAGTTATGGTCAGCCGTCTCGGAATTGTTTTTGAAAGAGTGGAAGGATCGCAAAAGCGACTTGGCCCGCGTCAAAGCCATTCTCGACAACCCAAGCGCACGGGACGTGCGCAAGTTCCTTTTCGATATCGCTTCCGAAGACCTCTTCGTAGTCGTTGACGAACACCTTTCGAAATCGCTTGCGCACTGGAACGCCATCCAACCGGATCTCGAGCGACTAGCCGATCCCAAGCTAACCACGGAACTTCGCGCTGAAATTATCGCTCGTTGGATCGACGAACGCTTACCGGATTATCAAATCCCAACCATGATCATAGGTGGCAAGTTCTCCGATACCAATGCGGCACTTTCCAAGATCGACGAAGTCGAAGGATTGCTGCGACTTGGTTTAGCAGCGGTTCCTGATCTTCGTCAATTTTTCAAGTTCTTGAAACGCGTTGAAGATCCACGCGGCAATCGATTGACTTGGACTCTCAATAGTGAAGTCATCCCTTGGGACTCGATCCCCGAGACCGATTTTCTCGACCGCGAGTCCCTTGATAGCTTGCGGCGAGAGCTTGAAGGGAAAACATTCCAATGTTCGATCGGTACGGTCGATCAATATTTTTGTATTGTCATTGGAGGTGATCGAAATTGGATCGAACGGGTTGGTAGCGAACAGTGCTTCAAGACTATTCCAGCCGTTGAGACATTGCGAGGAGAAGCAGCAAGCATCCGCGAGTCAAGCTCGAACGCCACAGGCATGACGTCGAGTTACTACACATCCGATGCGTTGGTACAAGGGTGTCAGACGCTACTGCTCGATGGGTTCTTTCGCAAGCTAGCTAGGTCAGCCCTAATGCCTATGCTCGACACCTATCCCAAAGAATCGGATACGGCTGAATGGCTTACTTCGGTGATTGATGATGCGGGGTGGTTAGACGAGCGGATTGGAAGTGTCGTTCCTCGATTCCGAGGAATTGCCCAGTGCGGCTGGATCGACGACTTTGGGTTCCAATCGCTGCGAATCGATCGAAATCCACCGTATGTGCTACAAGCGGCCGGTTCCTTGGAATCGCTCAATAATATAGACCGGTCGCCACTTCTATTGCTTGACCTGCAGCTAGCCCAGCATCCAGAGTTTCTTGGGGTGACCAAGGACATCGTCAGACGCATCCGAGAGCGGCTTCGCGAATCGACCAAGCTTGATGATGCACGGTGGAACAAATCCGCTGCAACCGAATCCTATGCGTTGCTTGAATCGTATTGGCCGTTAGTGGAAACCATCACTGAAGTTTGGGAGAAACAAATCCTTCCTGGGTGGCAAGGCGAGCATTGCGTGGTGATTCAAGCGGGGAGTTTGGACGCAAGGCAATGGTCACCGTTGGTCGCGGGTAGCGAACAACCACTTCCCGTACCGGAGATTGCGTGGGTAAGTCGTTTGGAGAAACGCGACGATTGGGAGCGAGGAATCATAGCGGTCGCGCGCACGATCGTTGAAAAGCATCCTGTATGGGGCGAGTCTGCAGCGCAGAAGGTAATTTCTTGGACTGATGAAGCGGACCGGATGCTAAGTGCATGGCATCGTTGGTCGCTGCCGGTTGAACTTCCGTTTTTGTCCGATAACAAATCTTCACCGATACCGACACTTGCCGATCACCCCACGTGGTCTTGGATTGGATATTCGCCTGGGCAGTGGGAGGGATATGCGAGGCGGGTGAGTGGTGGGCCGGAGAAGCCGAGTTGGATCATCGTAGAAGACCCAGCGGCCCCTTTAGCAACGTACGCGCATGTCGATTTTGGTGGCTGGGTTAGGCTACTGGAGCCTTGGGTAGAGTACGCGTTACAACAAGTACCTCGTCGCGAGAACGGATCGCTTGCGATCCCACCGACGAAGACTGGTAGGCGATTAGAGATATCGGTTCAAGATGTAGTTAAGTTTGTACAACAAGCGAGTGAGTTTGGGGTCTTATCAAGTTGGTCATGGCGACGGAGCGATGGATTTACGCAATCACGATCCGTCTATCGCATGCGAGATCGATGATCTGGTCGCGCCGATCATTCACCGGCCTAGGGCCGGCATTCCTTCGCGGCGGCATGCCGGCGTGTCAGCCGCGCGGGCGCTAGCCCCCGGTTGAAATACCCGTACCACCTTAACCTTCCGATCAACATTAAACCGGAGGCTAGCGCCTTCCGGCTGATATTCCTTCACGGCCGCAGGCCGCATGGTGGACCTCGGCCTGCGGCCGAGGGTGATTTCGTTAGTTCGTTTACTCGAACAATCACGAAGCATTTCATACAAACCGAAATGCAATCATATCCATCAGCCCCTATCCGACGGAACTCATCAGCCGGTTGGCGCTAGCCTCCGGTTTAATATACATCGCACGACCAACCGGGTACTATACGACAACCGGGGGCTAGCGCCCGCGCGGCTGATACGCCGGCCTGCGGCCGCATATTGGACGTCGGCCTGAGGCCGTGTGTGATTTATTTTGCCTAGGACGATCGCTCAATCCATTTAAGATCTTGTGCTTCTGATGCATATCGAATCACCTCATCCAAATCGGATTCAGTATCGACGCACTGCCAATCACCTCCCTCAGTCCATACCGGTCGATTCAAAAATTTAGGAATACTATCCCGCAACGCCTTGGTTCCATTGGCCTTCAACTGGTCCCGTACGATATTCCCTCGATGACTCGGTGCGCTTACTACGACGTGCACATGATTCGACCTCGCATTTGCAATCCATAAATGCCATGAACGAATCACACAATGCCTCGCAATAATATCATTAACTATCGCTCTTCCACTTTGGTCGAGTAACATGATCGGATATTTCAATCGCTTGGCATGCCAAGCTTCTAGAAATGGCTGTGGTGCTTGAAAACCTTTTCCATATTTACGCCACCCAGTTTTAGCACCTTGAAGATGTGTGCCATAAAGTGTCCAAGTGATGTAATAAGCGATCGGAGCATCTGCGCTCATAGTAATCTACCTCCGAATTAATGGTCGATCTCCTGTGTGCTATTCGGCTCCTGCAATCGTAGCGCGATGCTTTTCAAAGTCACCTGTATTAAATAAAAAATTGCAGAGTTCGGGGAGTTTAGGAACAGGCTGATTGTGGTACTTTTCGTCAACCGGGGGCTAGCGCCCGCGCGGCTGATACGCCGGCCTGCGGCCGCATGGTGGACACCGGCCTGAGGCCGAGTGTGATTTCGTTAGCTCATTTACTCAAACAATCACGAAGCATTTCAAACAAACCAAAATGCAATCATATCCATCGAACCCTCTCCGACGGAACCCATCAGCCGGTTGGCGCTAGCCTCCGGTTTAATATACATCGCACGGCCAACCTAGTACTACACGTCAACCGGGGGCAAGCGCCGGCGCGGCTGATACATCGGCCTGCGGCCGCATGGTAGACCTCAGCCTGCGGCCGAGTGTGATTTCGTTAACTCGTGTACTCGAACAACGACGAAGCATTTCATACAAACCCAAATGCGACCATATCCATCGGACCCTATCCGACGGAACCCATCAGCCGGTTGGCGCTAGCCTCCGGTTTAATATTCATCGCACGGACAACCGGGTACACACGTCAACCGGGGGCTAGCGCCCGCGCGGCTGATATGCCGGCCTGCGGCCGCATGGTGGATGTCGGCCTGCTGCCGGATTGTGTACGCCGGTATGCGGCCGCATGGTTTGTTACGGCCGAGTACACGACACGCGGTGTGCGGCACCCCGAATCGAATTCGGCACGGTTTTAAAATACGACTGTTTTAGAATACGACTATTCAGAAATACAACGGTCTGAAAACAACTGCTCGAAAACAATGGCATAAAAAAACAGTGCCACCAAAAGGGGGCACTGTTGTATTGGATCGGTCAAATGTTAATGATCGACCTAACTACCATGCGTATTGGCCAAAAGCCAATAAACCTGCGAGAGATTCCTCGCTTAGTATCGGTAGTGATCTGGCTTGAACGGACCTTGATCGCTTACCCCAAGGTACGCTCGCTGCGACTCGTTTAGCTTGGTAAGCTTGACCCCAAGCTTCTCCAAGTGCAACCGCGCAACCTCTTCATCAAGGTGCTTAGGCAACGTGTAGACCCGCTTGTCGTACTTGCCACTGTCTCGCTCTTGCCACAATTCCAATTGAGCAAGAACTTGATTGGTGAAGCTCGTGCTCATCACGAAGCTTGGGTGACCAGTCGCACATCCAAGATTCATCAAACGACCTTCGGCCAATACCAAGATGCTCTTCTTGGTGTCGTGGAAGTACCATTGGTCGAACTGAGCCTTGATGTTGCGTCGCTCGGCCTTGCCGCTCTTCTGCAACTTCTCCAAACCAGCCATGTCGATCTCGTTGTCGAAGTGACCGATGTTGCAAACGATCGCCTTGTCCTTCATCTTGAGCATGTGCTCGGCATTGATGATGTCCTTGTTCCCCGTCGCAGTAACGAAAATGTCTGCTGTGGAAACAAAGTCTTCGACCGTCTTGACTTCATAGCCTTCCATCGTCGCTTGCAACGCACAAATCGGATCGATTTCGGTGACGATCACGCGGCAACCTTGTCCTCGCAACGCTTGGCAACATCCCTTGCCCACATCCCCGTATCCGCAAACAACCGCAACCTTGCCAGCAAGCATCACGTCCGATGCACGGTTCAATCCGTCGATCAACGAGTGACGGCATCCATACAAATTGTCGAACTTGCTCTTCGTCACCGAGTCGTTGACGTTGATCGCAGGGAACAACAATTCTCCACTCGCTGTCATCTCATACAGACGCTTCACACCCGTGGTGGTTTCTTCCGATACCCCACGAATGACTTTACCCATCGCTGTATATCGACCGTTGGCGACGACCAACTCCTTACGGAGCAGATCCAAAATCACACCGAACTCTTCTGGTTGGGTCTCTGGATCGAAGTCTGGAACCTTGCCCGCTGCTTCGTACTGCGTTCCCAAGTGGATCAACATGGTGGCATCCCCACCGTCGTCGACGATCAAATCTGGTCCGGTTCCATCTGGCCACACCAAAGCTTCCTTCGTGCACCACCAGTACTCGGTCAATGTCTCGCCCTTCCAAGCGAACACTGGGGTTCCAACCGGATGATCCAACGATCCACCTCGACCTACAACCACTGCCGCTGCTGCGGTGTCTTGGGTCGAGAAGATATTGCAACTTACCCAACGAACGTCGGCACCGAGGTCGACCAAAGTCTCGATCAAGACTGCGGTCTGGACGGTCATGTGGAGCGACCCCATAATCTTCGCACCCGCCAACGGCTTGCTAGTACCGTATCGCTTGCGAAGCGCCATCAAACCTGGCATCTCATCTTCAGCCAACTGAATTTCTTTGCGGCCCAAGCTCGCAATTTCTTCGGCGTCTTTTCGCTTGCCTTGTTCAAGCAAATCAAAGGCCCGCACCTTGAACGGTACGCGGCTCGGGTCACTCGAAGCCAAGGACTTGCTAGTTGCTAACTTACTCATCAATTATTCCTACCCTTTGTTGAAGGAAAAAAACTCAACGCTTTCAAAATTCAAACTGCTTTTGTCGCATTGCCATGCGATGAATGCACGGCGGTGGCAACAAACACCTGTGTTCCCTTTGATTCAGGTTCTGGTGGAATCGGAACCCAATGCTCCGGTACCCAATTGGCCTGACTCATCCATTCGAAAATCTGCGACTGTGAAAAACCTAACCACATATGCCCCAACTCATCACGATACTCGGTGCGATCATGGGACAACAAATCTAACACGACTAACCTCGCTCCCGGTCGACTGACGCGATGAGCTTCTCGGAAGACCTGTTCGGGATCAGACAAATATGGCAAGACCAACGCAAGGATGGCATGATCAAGCACCGGTTCGTCGATCGGCAATGCCGTCAACTCACCCTTCCTTAACTCCACGTTCGCACAATCCTTCAATCGCTTCTTCGCCGTCTGAATCATCGAAGGAGATGAATCGACCGCAATCACCTTCGTCACCCATGGAGCTAACGTTTGACTGATCGCTCCCGTACCGCATCCCAAATCCCCGACGACCGCAGTACGACTTACGCATGCCGCCAAAGCCCAGGCATCCAGCCGATTGCCGAACAACTCAGCCCGAATGCGATCCCACCTGCCAGCCGACGAAGAAAAAAATGATTGGGAACGGTCCCGGCGACTTTCTAAGACTTGGTCCAACCTCGCTTCGTCTTGCTCGCATGTCGATTCAGGCAAACAGTGTAACTTGGCGACCCCCCAAAGCTTCTTTTGAGGTGCGGGCATCCCCGCTCCGTTCATCCTGTAACAGTTGCTTGCACCTTCCCGCCGACCGACAACCCACGCATCATCAAGGAGGACTTTCAAATGCCGCGAGACAGTACTTTGGGGGAGTTGCAAAGTCGCACACAATTCCGCAACAGACAATTCCGACCTCTCCAAGACGCGGAGCAATCGAGCCCGTGTCGGATCCGACAGGCTTTGCATCCAAGCGATCATTGAGTGAGGAGGGTTCATCATCGAGTTTTTCGGAATTGTTTGTTCGAGCGGGGAATAGCCGAATCGGTTCGGCGACTTGAGCAAGTCCGAGTTTCGCAACTTACTGATCAGCTTTTGCGCTGGTCGATCCGGAGATCAACCTCGCCAAGACTCCATCCGCTTATCCGGATGAAAGATTAACAGCGTCGTAGAAATTGACAAGTTACCCGCGATGGGATTCCAGGATTGCGATTGCAAATTCCTCAAAAATCGATAGGATCTGAGATCTATTGGAAAAACTAGCAGTTTTGTCAGTCGTCTTGAACGAGAAGAATTCGAGAATGCCGGTAACGAAAGAACGAAAAGAAGAAATTATTAACAGTTTTCGCAAGCACGAAGGGGACAATGGTTCACCAGACGTGCAGATTGCGATGCTCACCGAGCGGATTAACTCGATGACCGAGCACATGCGTGGTGCAGTCCGAGATTATTCGAGCCGCCGTGGGTTGCTGAAAATGGTTAGCAAGCGACGTTCTTTGCTGGATTATGTCCGCAAACACGAACCGCAACGCTACGTTGAACTTATTACGCGACTAAACATCCGTAAATAATTTGGCTGTCGCATCGTCGGCACCCCTTTGTTCGGCACCCTGCGTCCGATCAAATTTACTCCTGCTTTACGCACTTGCGGAGCGAGTTTTCGCGCCGCAGGCGAGGATTAGGGTAATCATGTGTCTTTAGCGGACTACACGGATGTTGCCTGCAATGGATCCTTCACCTGCGATGGATCCGAATGGTGGCGTGCTGTGATGGGCGATCAGTCCTTGAACTGCAGCCTGTAGTGTTGACGAAATACTTGGATTTGCTGCGCATTACGCTGATCGTTTCAACACTGGCGAGTTACAACACTGGAAATCAGTGTGTGTATTGGCAGGTGGGATTACAGCAGTTCCATGAATTGGACAGCAAACGCGGTTCATCGTTAGGACGTGCTTGGTCAATGCGAAGTGAGGATGTGTAACGGGCTACAGCCCGGAACCTTGGCGAGAAGCGATTTAGGTTGCAAAAGAAGGATTTGTCGGTCACGGCCGAAGTGGTCGCAGACGCCAACTGATGGTCGACAACTGATGGTGGCAACATACAAAGTCTAGGCAGAACGGGACCGATGGGGTCCGTCGCTTCTGCGTACCAGACGGTTAGTAGCGAGACATTAGAGCTGAGGAACTCTTCGCTGAGACAGGTTTTTAAGGGCACTTGAAACCCACGTGTGGATCACTCTGGTAGAATCGTCGTCGTAAGTTCCCGAAGTGAAAAGGGCAGCGTTCAAGCGGCTAAACACCGCAATGCAAAATAGAAAGACTTGGAAAATCGGAAAGGTCATCTTTCCCGTAAGTTCGGTTCGAAACATTGTTGTTGTTCGTTGATGGTAGGTTGTTCTTTGTGGGGAGATGCTAGAGGAGTCGTAGGCAGTAGCATCCCCCAGAACGCGACAGAAGTTCGTTGGTAGCAATGCGGTTGCGGGAAAAGTCACCTGCAAATAGGCGACGCACCAAAATTCTGATCGCTTGGTAGGTAGCAAGAAAAAGTAGTTTGAAATGTGTTTGTAGAGAGGAATTAGAGTATCGTGAAGATTCGTGTAGAAAAGCAAATTGGTGATTCGGTTCTGTCCTTTGAAACCGGTCAATTGGCTAAACAAGCAGCGTCGTGTGTGCTTTGCCAATATGGTGAAACAGTCGTATTAAATGCAGTGACAACCGGACCATCTCGTCCCGGAACCGACTTCTTTCCATTGACCTGTGATTACCGCGAGCGATTCGCTGCTGCTGGCAAGTTCCCAGGGGGATTCATTAAGCGCGAAGGGCGTCCGACCACCAAGGAAACCTTGACCAGCCGATTGATCGACCGACCGATCCGCCCATTGTTCCCAGAAGGTTTTATCGACGAAGTCCAAGTTCAATCGATCGTCTTGAGCAGTGACACTCAGAACGACGCTGATATCCTGGGTATGAACGGTGCTGCTGCAGCTCTGTTCGTTAGCACCCTGCCGTTCCTCGGCCCGATCGCTTCGGTCAGAATCGGTCGTATCGATGGAAAATTCATTCCGTTCCCAACGGTCAACCAACTCGACGAGAGCGATTTGGACATGATCGTTTCGGCTAACGAGCGAGAAGTTGTGATGATCGAAGGCTTCGGCCAAGAGATCCCAGAAGCAGAGATGCTTGATGCAATCAAATATGCACACAGCGTTTGTCGCGAAGTAATCGCATTGCAGAAGGAACTGTTCGAGAAGATCAAGCCACAACGCGTAGCATTCGAGTCGCCAGACGATTCGGCGTTGATCGCAACTCTTCGCCAACGCTATTTCGATCGCTTCCGCGATGCGAAGCAAATCGATGGCAAACAAGATCGCAATGAAGCTTGTGCGAAGCTCAAGGAAGCAGCTCTAGCTGAGATGATCCCAGATCCGCAAGCCGAAGGCGCGATCTTGGCACCTGTTTTCCACCGCGCTTGGCATACACTTGAGAACCAAGTCGTACGCGAACTGATTTTGGCTGGTACCCGTGCAGACGGACGCGATTCGAAGAGCTTGCGCTCGATCTATTGCGAAACCGACTTGCTCCCACGCACCCACGGCACCGCTTTGTTCCAACGTGGTGAGACCCAAGCGTTCATTACCGTGACGTTGGGAACTCCACGCGACGAACAACGGATCGATGGGTTGATGGATGAGTACAGCAAGAAGTTCATGCTCGATTACAATTTTCCACCGTTCTCGGTTGGAGAATGCAAGCCGAATCGTGGACCGGGCCGTCGAGAAATCGGACACGGTATGCTTGCCGAACGCTCCCTCGAGCCTGTTCTTCCTGATCCAGACGACTTCCCTTACACCATCCGATTGATCAGCGACATTCTCGAGAGCAATGGCTCCTCGTCGATGGCTTCGGTCTGCGGTGGCTGCTTGGGATTGATGGTTGCCGGTGTTCCTATTACCAACCCCGTAGCCGGTATCAGCATCGGATTGGTTCGTGAGAAAGATGATCGCTACACGTTGCTTACCGATATCATCGGCGACGAAGATCACCACGGCGACATGGACTTCAAGATTGCTGGAACACAAAACGGTATCACCGGCATCCAGCTTGACCTCAAGATCGACGGTATCAGCGAAGAAATCATCCGTGCGACGCTCAAGCAAGCTCGCGAAGCTCGGATTGAGATCCTTCGAAAGATGCTTACCTGCATCCCACGTCCTCGGACTGAGATCAGCCGTTATGCACCTCGCTTGTTGCGAACCAAGATCGATCCAGACAAGATTGGTCTGTTGATCGGCCCTGGTGGCAAGAACATCCGCGCGATCCAAGAAGATACCGGAGCGACGATCGACGTCGACGACGAAGGCAATGTAACCGTAGCGAGCTCCGATGCTGAGTCGGCAAAGGCTGCTTTGGGCCGTGTTGAGGCTTGTACCGCCACCGTTCAAATCGGCAAGATTTACGATGGGGTTGTTACCAGCGTCCGCGACTTCGGTGCGTTCGTTGAAATCCTCCCAGGCAAAGACGGTTTGGTACACGTCAGCGAACTCTCCAGTGGTTACGTCTCGAGTGTCGATGCTGTTTGCCGCGTCGGGGATCCGATGAAGGTTATCGTTATCGACATCGACGATCACGACCGAGTCAAGCTTTCGCGTCGACGTGCACTCGAAGAGCTCGGAATCGAAGATGATCTTGCGGTTGCCGAAAGCAATGATGACGAATTCGGCACCGACGGCGAAGACATCGGTTTCGATGACGGACGCGAACGATTCGATCGCGGTGCAGATCGTGGCCCAGACCGAGGCGGCGAGCGCAGCGGAGACCGTGGTGGAGATCGACGTCCCCGCGATGATCGTGGCGGTGATCGCGGTGGTGACCGTGGCGGCGAACGCGGCGGATTCCGTCGTCGTGGCGG
>Ga0255128_1001045_pt1 | contig 12622 bp, 9 predicted proteins | sample Law_Miss_RepC_8d_FD_188562 | JGI IMG/M metagenome (GOLD analysis project Ga0255128, IMG submission 188562) | Freshwater microbial communities from St. Lawrence River, New York, United States - Law_Miss_RepC_8d | ecosystem: Environmental > Aquatic > Freshwater > River | place: USA: New York... | reverse complement strand
TTACTGAACAGTGGCGCAGGCATGTTCACCATCGAAGCCACGGCCGTTTCTGCCGTTGGGCGCATCAGCCCGGGATGCTTAGGCTTGTGGGACGACGCCACCGAAGCCGCTCTGGCCGACAATTTGCACCGCGCCCGCCGCTTGGCCCCCGCTGTGCCCGTGTGCATTCAGCTCGGCCATGCAGGACGCAAAGCATCCAGTGCGGCCCCTTGGCACGGCGGCATGTTGATCGCACCTGAAGACGGAGGCTGGCAACCCGTGGCCCCCAGCGCCTTGCCCCACTTGCCCCAAGAGTCAGCGCCCACCGAGTTGTCGTTGGCAGACATCGCACAAATCAAGGCCGACTTTGTCAACTCAGCCCGCCGGAGCCACGCGCTGGGCATTGAGGCCGTCGAACTGCACGCCGCTCATGGCTATTTGCTGCACCAGTTTTTGTCGCCCATTTCCAACCAACGAACCGATCAATACGGCGGCTCATTTGAAAACCGCATCCGTTTCCCGCTGGAAGTGTTCCAAGCCGTGCGCGAAGCTTTTGGCGGCACGCTGGGCATGCGCATTTCAGGCACCGACTGGGTAGACGGTGGCTGGACGATTGATGAGACCGTCGAGTTGTCGGTGCAGCTCAAAAAAGCAGGCGCGCAGTTTGTGCACATTTCCTCGGGTGGCGTATCGCCTCTGCAAAAAATTCCGGTTGGCCCCGAATACCAAGTGCCCTTGGCCAAAGCCGTGAAAGAACGCTCGGGCCTGACCACTTTTGCCGTGGGCTTGATCACCGATGCCGCACAAGCCGAGGGCGTGCTGCAAAGGGGCGATGCCGACTTGGTGGCCTTAGCCCGCAGCTTTTTGTATAACCCACGTTGGGCCTGGAAAGCAGCCGCCGAGCTGCAAGGTGAAGTCACCGCCAGCAGCCCCTATTGGCGCTGCCTGCCACGAGAAGCCCAAGCCATTTTTGGCAACGTGCGCATTGGCATGCGCTGAGCGCAGCAAGTTCAAAGCCTCTATTTATCCCTTTCACTTCAATTCAAACCTTTCAACTCAACCCCCCGGAGACAAACATGACCACTCGCCGACAACTCACCCGCCTGATCGCGCTGGCTAGCCTGTGCGCCCCCATGGCCCTTATGGCCCAAGCTTTTCCCAGCAAGCCGATCACACTCGTCGTGCCCGTGCCACCGGGTGGCTTGGTGGACACTTCTGCCAGATTGATCTCTGAACCGCTGGGCAGGCTGATTGGGCAGTCCATCGTGATTGAAAACAAAGGCGGCGCCAGCGGCAACCTGGCCTATCAACAAGTGGCACGCAGCCCCAAAGACGGCCACACCTTGCTAGTGTCGTACTCGGGCTATCACGTTGCCAACCCGATCTTGATGACCAAACTGCCCTGGGAGCTGAAAGACCTGACGCCTGTCGGCCTCATCACCGTGGCCACCAACGTGGTGGCGGTTCACCCGTCTATCCCCGTGAACAACATGAGAGAGTTCATTGCCTACGCCAAACAAAATGCGGGCAAGCTGAACTATGCATCGCAGGGCAATGGCTCGGTGTCGCACATCGGCACCGAAATTTTTAAGCAACAAACCAGCATCGACCTGGTGCATGTGCCCTACAAAGGCTCAGGCCAAGCCATTGCCGATGTGCTGGCCGGACAAGTACAAGTGTTCATGACCACACCGCCATCGGTGATGCAACACATTCAGGCAGGCAAGCTCAAAGCACTGGCCGTGACCGGCAAAAAGCGCCACGCAGGCATGCCCCAAGTGCCCACCATGGCCGAGGCCGGTTACCCCAACTTTGACCTCGAATCTTGGGTGGCCTTGTACGCCCCCGCAGGCACACCTGCAGCCGCCATAGACAAACTGGCCGACAACGTGAAACGCGCCCTGGACACGCCAGAAAGCAAACAACGCGCTGACCAAGCCGGCATAGAAGTTCGCTTCGTGGCCCCCACAGAAATGACCAAACTGCTCGACCGCGACATCGCTGATTGGACCCAAGCCATCAAGACCGCGAACATCAAGTTGGATTAAGCAGGAAAACACATTCGGCCGCAGGGGCAGCCTCCCACGGGGGGAGCACACTGCCCACGGGAAAAATACTGCCTGTATCACTCTTTGTGGGAGCGAGCCCCTGCTCGCGAATGTGTGCCGGAGCCACTGCAGGCATTCGGCCGCAGGGGCAGCCTCCCACAGGGGAGCAAACTGACTAAGGGTGACACGACTCAAGTTGCAGGCTGAGGCCTGGGCCTGCGTTTAGAGTACTTCGGAACAGAAAGTGGCCGGGGAAACAATGCGTGTACGACCAGCGTTACCTCGTTGCAATAAACCGGCGTGACGGTCTCCAGTCACTAGGTAATCGGCTTCGCTGGCCAACGCCATAGAAAGCAGAAAAACATCATTGGGATCGTTCAGGTCCATGGTCTCCGAAGGGGGAGGCAAATCGCCCAGCACAATTGCACGCTGCATGTTGTTGACCATTGTGCCTACGCGGTGAGCAGGCAAGATGAGCTTGAGTTTTGCATAACGACTCACGCGCCTTAATTCGTCCAACTGAGCAGTTGAGGTCACCAGTTCGAATCTGGCTGCGCGCCATGCGCGGTAAATGATGTCAGGGGGTCCAAGCGACGAGATCAGTGCACCCAAAAGCACATTGGTGTCCAAAATGACCCGCATCAATGCTCACGCGACCATTGCACCGCCTCGTCAATAAGGTCGCTCAATTCTGTCTGGCCCATGCCGCTCGACGCAGACTTGGCTTGCTCAACTGCTTTCTCGAAAAGGTAGGAGCGCACAGCTTCTTCAATAAAGCGCGACAAGTCGCCCTTACGGCCCCCGCCCTGCGCCGCAATGAACATGCGAACTGATTGGTCTGTGTCTGGCGAAACAGCGATGTTCCAACGAACTGAATCCATGATTTCTCCGGTGTTTGGGTGTTTATACACCGAAGTCAAGAGAAGTGCTTTTTGGCAAGTGGGCGAATCAGTCTCGAATCTTGATTGGAGCCAAAGCAACCATTCGGCCGCAGGGGCGGCCTCCCACGGGGGAAAGCACATTCGGCCGCAGGGGCAGCCTCCCACGGGGGAAAGCACATTCGGCCGCAGGGGCAGCCTCCCACAGAGGGTGCCCATTCAGCCGCAGGGGCGGCCTGTTATGAAGCTGAAGCTCGATCTAACTGCATATCTGCCAAACCCTTACTTCAAATCCCCAGCCAGACTGGCCAGGGTTTCGGCGGCCATCTCGACATGGGAGGGGTAGTGCGTGTGGTCGCAGCCCATCTTGACGCCTGCACCGGCTTTCACGGCCGCGCACATGGCGGGGTTTAGCTCGAAGCGCACAAAGTGCACGGCTGAGGTTTTTTCTGCGGTTTCGCGGTCCAGGTCTTCGTCGGCTATGGCGTAAACGCGGCCGTGGCCTTCGACTTCGACAAACATGCGGTCTTCAACACCGATCAGTTTGGCCAACTCGCGTTTGCGTTCATTGATGTCGGTGTACTCGATCATCATGGTCGCTTTCCAGTTGCTGCCATCGGGCACCAAGGGGGCATAGGCTTCGATCTCTTGCAGGATGCCTTCTTCTTCGAAGACTTTTTCGATGCGCAACATCTCTTGGATTTGGTAGCGAATGGTGGTTTCGCTTTCAAACTGCACGTTGATGTGCTCGCCCAATTGCACGCTGCGCAATTTGCGGTGCGCGATGACTTCAGGCTTATGAACTTTGCGCCACTTGGTATAGGCCTCCAGCGACATCAGGGTTTCGGGGGTGATTTTTCCGGTCAGTTGCATTTGAATCTTCCTTATTTGAGGCCGTAGGCTTTGCGCACCAGGGTCAGGGGGTGGTTCAGCTCGGGGGCTCCTAGGCCATTGACCTCGAAGCCTTGCGCAATGTGATGACCGCCCAGCGGGCAGTCCGAACTGATGAAGTCGGGTTTGGAGCCGTCTTTCATGGTGGCCATGGCTTTGAACACGGGCTTGCCGATCTTCATGGCCATGTCGTGAGAGCCTTTTTTGACGCCATAGGTGCCCGCGTGCCCGGAGCAGCGCTCGATGGTGTTGATCTCGGTGTCCGGGATCATCTTGAGCATTTCTTCGGTCTTTTTGCCGATGTTCTGCACCCGGCCATGGCAGGGAATCTGGTAGCTCACGTTGCCCAGTTTTTGTGGAAACTCGGTTTTCAGCAAGCCATCGCGCTTGCGGGCCATGAAGTATTCAAACGGGTCCCACATGGCGCTTTTCACCAATTGGGTGTCGCTGCAGTCGGGGAACATCAGGGGGATTTCTTGTTTGAACATCAGCGCGCAACTGGGCACTGCGGCCATGAGGGCAAAGCCGTCTTTGGCGTATTTGGCCAATATCGGAATATTGGCTTCCTTCGATTCCCTGACCGAGTCCAGATCGCCCAGCTCCAGTTTGGGCATACCGCAGCATTTTTCCTTTTCGACCAACACATACGGAATGTCGTTGTGGTCCAAAATTTTCAGCAGGTCGTGACCAATGCCGGGCTCGTTGTAGTTGATATAGCAAGTGGCATAAATGGCCACTTTGCCGGGGGTCTTTTCGCCGTCGACCACTTGGGTGGTTTTGGCTTCGGCGGCGCTGGAGCGGAACTTGCGGGTCGCCAGCGAGGGCAACCAAGCGTTTTTGTCGACGCCGGCCACGCTTTCCATCACGCTGCGGGCCGCCTGGGTTTTGTTGATGGCGTTGACCGCCTGCACCACGATCGGAATACCGGCAAAAGAGCCGTGCACATCGGTCGAGGCCAGCAACTTTTCGGCCATGCCGACTTCACCCTTTTTGAACTTGATGGCTTTGGCGCGCAGCATGGTGTGCGGAAAGTCCAGGTTCCATTCGTGCGGTGGGGTGTAGGGGCACTTGGTCATGTAGCACAGGTCGCACATGAAGCACTGGTCAACCACCTTCCAGTAGTCTTTTTTGTCCACACCGTCGACTTCCATGGTGCTGCTCTCGTCCACCAGATCAAACAAGGTGGGAAAAGAACCGCACAAACTGACGCAGCGGCGGCAGCCGTGGCAAATGTCAAAAATGCGCTCCAGCTCATCCAGACACTTTTCTTCGTTGTAAAAGTCAGGGGTTTCCCAAGCCAGTGCGTGCCGTGTGGGGGCTTCGAGGTTGCCTTCTTTGGCCATGGGGTGTCTCCTGTCAGGAAATATTTGGGGTTTTTATGAGGTTTTTGAAAAACAAAAACCTCATAAAAACCCACTGCAAACTGCAGCGGGTTGGACGTTCCGGGGAATCAATCCACCAGTTCGTTCAAGGCTTTCTGGTAACGGTTGGCGTGTGAACGCTCAGCCTTGGCCAGGGTCTCGAACCAGTCGGCCACTTCGTCGAAGCCTTCTTCGCGAGCGGTCTTGGCCATGCCAGGGTACATGTCGGTGTACTCATGGGTTTCGCCTGCCACAGCCGAAGCCAGGTTGTCGCGTGTGGAGCCAATGGGCATGCCGGTGGCTGGGTCGCCGGATTGCTCCAAAAACTCCAGGTGGCCGTGGGCGTGACCTGTCTCACCTTCAGCGGTGGAACGGAACAGGGCTGCCACGTCGTTCTGACCTTCAACGTCAGCTTTGTTCGCGAAGTACAAATAGCGACGGTTCGCCTGGGATTCGCCTGCAAAGGCGTCTTTCAGACATTGTTCCGTGCGCGAGCCTTTGAGTGCTGCCATGGATATCTCCTAGTGGGTTTTGTGTGGATTGCCCTGACGGAATCGCCAAAGCGGGAGCAGATTAGCCCTAAAGCTGCCTCCCGCCCAATTGATTGATGCAATGGGCTGGATTAGTGCAGGCTATTGACCGCCGCTTATTGATAAAAATCAACAACTGCGGTACCCCGCCGCTCCATGGCAGCCTGTGGTCACTGGGTAGACCACCCCGGTAGGCTGGGTAAAATCAGCCGTTTTGGGACTTTGAACGTCCTGCACGGTACCTGCCGAGGTGCCGTTTTCATTTTGTGAAGATTCGCCATGAGCAACGCATCCGCTACCCCGGTCTCTCAGCCCGGCCTTGAAAGCCTGTCCAAATCGTTCGAGCCCGCGGCACTGGAAGCCCATTGGGGCCCCGAGTGGGAAAAGCGTGGCTACGGCGTGGCGGGTTTCCGCGGCACAGGCAACCCGGCAACCGATGCCCCGGCATTTTCCATTCAGTTGCCGCCGCCCAACGTGACAGGCACCTTGCACATGGGCCATGCGTTCAACCAGACCATCATGGACAGCCTGACGCGCTACCACCGCATGCAGGGCTTTAACACCGCCTGGATTCCGGGCACCGACCACGCGGGCATTGCCACCCAAATTGTGGTGGAGCGACAACTGCAAGCGCAGGGCATCAGCCGCCACGATATGGGCCCCACCCCTGCCGAAGCCCGCAAAAACTTTGTCAGCAAAGTTTGGGAGTGGAAAGAAGAGTCCGGCAACACCATCACCAGCCAAATGCGCCGCATGGGTGACAGCGTGGACTGGAGCCGCGAGTACTTCACCATGGACCCCAAACTGTCCAAGACCGTGACCGAGACCTTTGTGCAGCTGTACAAGCAAGGCCTGATTTACCGTGGCAAACGCTTGGTCAACTGGGACCCGGTGCTGATGAGCGCCGTGTCGGACCTGGAAGTCGAGAGCGAAGAAGAAGACGGCTCGATGTGGCACATCCGCTATGACTTGGCCGATGGAAGTGGCTCTGTCACCGTGGCCACCACCCGCCCTGAAACTTTGTTGGGCGACGTGGCCGTGATGGTGCACCCCGAAGACGAGCGCTACAAACATTTGATCGGCCAACAGGTCAACTTGCCTTTGTGCAGCCGCACCATCCCGGTGATTGCCGATGACTATGTGGACAAAGACTTTGGCACTGGCGTGGTCAAGGTCACCCCAGCGCACGACACCAATGACTACGCCGTGGGCCAGCGCCACAAACTGGACATGATCTGCGTGCTGAACCTAAACGCCACCATCAACCAGAACGCTCCCGAAAAGTACCAGGGCCTTGACCGCTTTGTAGCCCGCAAGGCCGTGGTGGCAGATTTGGAGGCGGCTGGTGCGTTGGTCGAGGTTAAAAAACACAAACTCATGGTGCCGCGTTGCGCCCGCACCGGACAGGTGATTGAGCCGATGCTGACCGACCAGTGGTTTGTGGCCATGAACAAGGTCAGCCCAATCGACGCCACGGGCAAAAGCATTGCGCAAAAAGCCATCGACGCGGTTCAGTCGGGCCAGGTCAGCTTTGTCCCTGAAAACTGGGTCAACACCTACAACCAGTGGATGAACAACATTCAAGACTGGTGCATTTCGCGTCAGCTGTGGTGGGGCCACCAAATTCCCGCTTGGTACGACGAAGACGGCAATGTTTACGTGGCCCGCGACGAAGCCGAGGCACAAGCCCAAGCACCTGGCAAAACCCTGAAACGCGACGAAGACGTGCTGGACACTTGGTATTCGTCAGCACTGGTCCCCTTCTCAACGCTGGGATGGAGCGCCGATGCAGCTGGCGAGGGTGCCTGGCTCGGACGCAGCGACATGGCGAGCGAAGCGAGTACGAGCAAGACCGACCACGGCACGCTCGCCAGCGGAAGAAGCGCCAACGATTACGACCTCTATCTCCCCAGCAGCGTGCTGGTCACGGGCTACGACATCATCTTCTTCTGGGTCGCCCGAATGATCATGATGACCACCCACTTCACCGGACGTGTGCCCTTTAAACACGTTTACATCCACGGCTTGGTGCTGGATGCGCAGGGCAAGAAAATGAGCAAGTCCGAGGGCAACGTACTCGACCCGGTGGACCTGATCGACGGCATCACGCTGGCCCCGCTGCTGGACAAACGCACCCAAGGCCTGCGCAAACCCGAGACTGCGCCCAAGGTGCGTAAGCAAACCGAAAAAGAATTTCCCGAAGGCATTCCAGCCTATGGCGCCGATGCGCTGCGGTTCACGTTTGCGGCACTCGCCTCGCTGGGCCGCAGCATCAACTTTGACAGCAAACGCTGCGAAGGCTATCGCAACTTTTGCAACAAACTCTGGAACGCCACCCGCTTTGTGCTGATGAATTGCGAAGGCCAAGACTGCGGCCTGAAAGAGCACACCAAAGTCGAATGCGCCGCCCCGGGAACCGATGTCAACGGCCAAAGCACGGCTGCAGGCCCAATGCACGGTTATTTGTCCTTCAGCCAAGCAGACCGATGGATCGTTTCGCAACTGCAACGCGTCGAAGCCGAAGTGGCCAAAGGCTTTGCCGAATACCGCCTAGACAACGTGGCTAACACGATTTACGACTTTGTCTGGAACGAGTTTTGCGACTGGTATCTGGAAATCGCCAAAGTGCAAATCAACATGGGCGATGACGCGCAAAAACGCGCCACGCGCCGCACCCTGATCCGCACGCTTGAAACCATTCAGCGCTTGGCCCACCCGATCATCCCTTTCATTACCGAAGAACTTTGGCAAAAAGTGTCGGTGGTGGCAGGGCGTGGGGGCGAATCGGTCAGCATTGCGGCGTATCCCGTCAGCCAGCCTGAGCGCATCGACGAACAAGCCGAAGCGCATGTGGCCAAGCTCAAAACCCTGGTCGATGCCTGCCGCAACTTGCGCGGCGAGATGAACGTCTCGCCCGCCACCCGCATGCCCATGTATGTGCTGGGCGACACCGCCTTCATGCAAAGCGTGGCGCCGGTGTTGCAGTCACTGGCCAAACTGAGCGAGGTCAAGGTTTTTGACACCGAAGCCGAATGGATCGCCGCTGCGCAAGCGGCACCCGTGGCCGTGGTGGGCGAAGCACGTCTGTGCCTGTTCATCGAAGTGGATGCGGCTGCAGAAAAAATTCGCCTGACCAAGGAGTCTGATCGCTTGGCAGTCGAAATCACCAAAGCCAACGCCAAGCTCGGCAACGAGGCTTTTGTGGCCAAGGCCCCCCCTGCGGTGATCGACGAAGCCAAAAAACGCGTGGCCGACTTCAGTGCCACCCTCGAGAAAATTCGCCAACAACTTCAACGTCTGGGCTAAAACCCGGTCACACCAGGAAAAACCATGGCCCACAACATTGTTCGCAAAGCCGTATTTCCGGTCGCAGGTTTGGGCACGCGTTTTTTGCCCGCCACCAAGGCCGCGCCCAAGGAAATGCTGCCGGTGGTGGACAAGCCCCTGATTCAATACGCGGTCGAAGAAGCCTACAGCGCAGGCGTGCGCCACATGATCTTTGTCACGGGCCGCAGCAAACGGGCCATCGAAGACCACTTTGACACCGCCTACGAACTCGAAAACGAACTCGAATACGCGCACAAAGAAGAATTGCTGGCCTTGGTCAGATCGGTACAGCCCGACGACATGGTCTGCGCCTATGTGCGCCAACCCCGTTCTTTGGGTCTGGGGCATGCCGTGTTGTGCGCCGAAGCTATGGTGGGCAATGAACCTTTTGCCGTGCTGCTGGCCGATGATTTGATGGTGGGCTTGCAAGGCGGTCCTTCGGTGCTAAGCCAGATGGTGGCGGCCCACACACTGCAGGGTCGCTCGATTTTGGCGGTGCAAGAAGTTCCCCTGGAGCACGTTAAGCGCTACGGCATCGTGGCGGGTGAACCGGCGGGTAAACAGCTCATGCGCATCGAGAAAATCGTGGAAAAGCCCAGCCCCGAAAACGCCCCCTCGCGCATGGGCGTGGCCGGCCGCTACATCCTCACACCCGGTATTTTTAACGAAATTCGCAACCAACCCACGGGTGTGGGCGGCGAGATTCAACTCACCGATGCGATTGCCCGGCTCATGCAACGCGAAGCGGTGTATGCCTTTCAGTACGAGGGCAAACGCTACGACTGCGGCAGCAAAGAAGGTTTCTTAGAGGCCACGGTCGAGCTGGCCCTGCAACACCCGCAAGTGGGTGCGTCGTTTCGTGACTACCTCAAGGGCTTGAAGCTCTGATCACCCCCAAGCCAAGTCAAGCCTTGGCCTTGTTGCTGGTGCTGTTGCTGTTGCTGTTGCTGAACTCTGGCCTCAAACGCCCCGATTGCGCATCCAGTCGGCTGTTTTAAAGAAGCTGGCTTTCAGGCGTTCGCGCAACACAGGGTCCACCCCGGTTTCTTGCATGGCTTGGTCCATACAAGCTAACCACTGGTCTCGCTCTAAAACGCCGATCGCAAAAGGCATGTGGCGCATCCGCAGACGCGGATGGCCAAAGCGTTCGGTGTAATGCTCGGGGCCGCCCAGCCAGCCGCACAAAAACCAAAACAGCTTGTCGCGGGCATCTTGCAAGGTGCTGCCGTGTGCGGCACGCAGCGCTTGGTAGCCGGGCTCCAAGTCCATCAGGTCATAAAAGCGGTCGGCCAGGGCCCGCACGCGGCTCTCTCCACCCATCCACTCGAATGGGGTGTTAAACAGGGGTTTGTCTTCAATTTGCATAATTCGGTATTGTGCAGGGAACTTGGATTTGCAAACATGGACCCCCGATCAGGTCGGGGGTGACAGGCCGCAGTTGGGCTTTGTTTTATGGCGTCATGCCCGGCCCTGAATCATCTGTCATGCCCGGCTCCGACCGGGTATCCATCTTTGCCATCTTCAGCACACTCACTGATTGCGCCGTTCACTCCGCAGCTTGTCTCAGGGTTTGCATGACGGGTTGACGCAACACGCCTGACAAACTGAGACTGCCGGCGCTCCAGGCCAGCAAGGCACCCAGTGCGCCACCAGCCAAGGGGGCCCACAGAGGTGGTTGCCAAGGGAAATCGAAGGCATATCGGGCCAACGCCCAGCCCACCACCAAGGCCATGGCACTGGCCATGAAACCCGCCAGCCAACCCAAGCCCAGCAGTTCGGTGCGTTGCACTTGGGCCAACAAAGTGCGCCCGGCCCCAAGCGCCCGCATGATGGCGTATTCACGCTCGCGCGCTTGACGGCTCGCCCCCACCGCGGCCAACAACACCATTAGACCCGCAGCCAAGGTGAAAGCAAACAAATACTCCACCGCGCGGATCACCTGGTCCATGACGCGCTGCACTTGGGCCATGGTGCTGCGCATGTCCACACTGGTGATGTTGGGAAACTGGTTGACCAGTGCGTTGTCAAAACCCGGCGGGCCTTGGGGCGAACGGAAGGCGGCCATGTAGGTCATGGGCAGATCCGGCATTTGCGAGACCGGAAACATCATGAAAAAGTTGGCGCGCATGGAAGTCCAGTCCACCTTGCGCAATGAGGTGATGCGTGCGTCGCGGGTTTGGCCCGCTATGTCAAAGCGCAATTGATCGCCCAGCTTGAGCCCCAGGGTGTCGGCAATGCCTTGTTCCACGCTCACACCATCGGCCTCTTCTGCCACCCATCGCCCTGCGGTTAAGGGATTGTGGGCGGGCAATATGGCGGAATGCGAGAGGTTGATTTCGCGGTCAATCAGGCGTTTGGCGCGCTCGACCTCAAAGTCGGTAGGCCCCACTTCACGGCCATTGATGGCCACGAGCCGTCCACGAATCATGGGAAACCAATCCGGCGATTTCACTCCGGCTTGACTCAGATTGGCCAAAAAGTCCTTGGCTTGCTCGGGTTGCACGTTGATCACAAAACGGTCCGGCGCGTTGGCGGGAGTGGCTTGCCGCCAACTGGCAATCAGGTCCGTGCGCAGCAACACCAACAAGGCCAGCGCCAGCAAACCCACCGACAAAGCACTGACCTGAACCACCGCAAACACCGGGCGTGCTGCCACTTGGCGGGTGGCCAAACGCAACCAACGCGGCGCTTGTTCACCGGGAATGGTGCTCCGAAGCAGCCACAAAGCGGCGGCAGCTAAACCTGCAAACACCAGCAAAGCCACCGCAAAGCCGCCCACCGTGATCAAGCCCAAGGTCAGGTTGCGGCTGACCATGAGCAAAGTCAGGGCAAAACCCACCAAGCCCATGGCCAAAACCAAGCCAGAACGGACCTGCAAACTGCCCAAGTCGCGGCGGATCACGCGCAATGGCGGGACCTTTGCCAGTTGCAGAACCGGTGGCAAGCCAAAAGCCACCAACAAGGTGAGGCCCATGGCCAAACCCATCAAGGCGGGTTGCAGCGACGCAGCGGGCAATTGCGAATCGACCAAACCCGTCAATAACACCACAAAGCCCAGGTGCACCGCATAACCGGCCAGCACACCCAAAATACTGGCCAACAAGCCTGCGCCCAAAAACTCCAATCCATAACTCAAAGTGAGTGTGCGCTGGCTTTGCCCCAAAACCCTCAGCAAAGCACAAGCATCCAGTTGCCGTTCGGCAAAACTGCGGGCCGCCAAAGCCACCGCCACAGCACACAACAATGCAGCCAACAAGGCCACTAGGTTCAAAAACTGCGACGCGCGGTCCAGGGTTTGGCGCATCTCTGGACGGCCACTTTCGAGCGATTCAATTTGCACGCCTCGCACATGCGTCAGCTCAACCTCGGGCCGCGCCCACTGCAAAAAGCGCTCTGCCGCTACGGCTTCACCTGCGACTGCCATGCGCCAAGTGATCCGGCTGGCGGGTTGCACCAGTCCCGTAGAAGCCAGATCGGCTGCGTTCAACATCACACGAGGGGCGAAGGTCATGAACCCCGCTCCCCGGTCGGGTTCACGCTCGATCACGGCCGACATGCGGAACTGACGATCACCCAACGCCAACATCTGGCCAATTTGCAGGTTCAGG
>Ga0255128_1001038_pt1 | contig 12667 bp, 16 predicted proteins | sample Law_Miss_RepC_8d_FD_188562 | JGI IMG/M metagenome (GOLD analysis project Ga0255128, IMG submission 188562) | Freshwater microbial communities from St. Lawrence River, New York, United States - Law_Miss_RepC_8d | ecosystem: Environmental > Aquatic > Freshwater > River | place: USA: New York... | reverse complement strand
AGCGGCGTGTGGGTGGCTGCTGGGTTTGTGGCGGCGCCAGCAGCACTTGTGGCGTCAGTGGCGGTTGCGTCTGCGGCGCTATCTGCTGAAGCTGCGGATGCCGCGCAAGCTATAATTTGTAGTTGTGCTGCTGAGCATGTGCAAGTACCCTGTGGCTGCTAGTTTTGTTTTTGCATCTGCCTAGGTTGGTGATGTTTCTTTTGTTTTATTGTTAGTGGTGGCGGCGGTGGTGGCGTTGTTTTTTATATGACGTTGTTGTTGTTGTTGTCTGGTTTTTGGTCGTGATCGTTCTCGTCCCCAATCGCTTTCTTGTTGTCGACAATCCCGTGCTGGGCAGGTCCAAGGACGTTGCAGCATAATCGACTATGAGCAGGTAGTACTGTGCCCCACCATCGCGTTATCTTCCGCTGACGGTCAGTTGCTCTGCAGCGTGCGCGCGCTGCATCTCGCCGATCCGTCCTGGGCGCTCTTGGCCTTCCTTGTTGTCAACATCGAGCACCCGCCCTTGCTGCTCCCGCACACAGACGCCGATGAGCACGTGGTTCTACAAGCTGCCCAGAGGTGTGTGTTCGTTTGCCTCCCGCTCAGCGCGCTGCGTCGTTCGCCAGCTCTATAGGGTAATTGCAGCTATCTGCATACGTGGTTGGCTTTTGTCTATTTCAACTTCACCGGCAGCTTTACGTCGAGTTCATCGCTCCCATGGGCCGAGGTGCTCGTTGGTTGCCGCTTTCTCTCGCTTTACCCCCCTCACCCCCTGCTTCCCCAGTTCGTATCCAGCAGCGCCTACGGATCCCAAAAGTGAAGATCGGCAGTGTTCACTAGTTCCCTGTCCCACATGTGCTGCAGCTGCCGCTGCCCTTCTCAACCCGGTACACGCCCCGCGTGGCCGCATCTGCGTGTCAGTCAGCTGTAGTGGTTCACGCGCCCTCTGTCGGTGCCGGCCATGTGTCAGCATGTGCAGCGCAGCGCTTGTTTTACCTGCAACGCACGTGCCCTCCTTTCGTGCAGCGCTGTTTGAGCGCGTGCGGAGTGCGCCAATGTCACGTTACACGTCGTGCAGCGTGGGGTGCGTGACGTAGCACCTGCTGGTGGTGGCCTCCAGATGAGGCGGCGTGTCTTTCAGCATGGCGTTGACGCTGGTGTCGCTCTTCTCGCGCAACCTGCGCGTCTGCTGCTACTTTTGTTGTTGTTCCTGTTCATAAAAACTCAAATCAGCGCAATCATCGCGGGCGTTCGATTTTTGTGTCTTGATCCATTGCGTTTTCGTTGTTGGTTTGGTTGCGGTTGTTGTTGTTAATGTTGTTGTTGCTGTGGGTTTTGCTGCTGCTGTAGTTGTTGTTGTCGTCGTCATTGTTGTGTTGTCGCCTTCGTTCCGTGAACACATGTAACAGGGCGCGTCTTTTTTATTTATAATATTGACGTGCGACGCAGCGTTAAATGGAGAGATGGACAAAGTAGAATGCGGGATGTGCAACCAGCGGCGGTTGGGGTATCAGGTGACGCCGCCGCAGAAAAGAGATGGGTTGCTCAAGCCACCAAGAAAACTGCGGGAGGAGCAACAAGCAGCGACGGGGCGACGGCGGATGTCGGGCGAGGCTGCCTCAAAATATGACAGCTGCTGAGCCGATAATGCGCTGGGTGGTGACGGGGTAAGGGCAGAGGCGGCGCCGGAGGCGGTAGCGGAGGAGGATGCGGAGGCGTGTTCGATGGTAGTGGCGGAGGCGGCGGCGGAGGGGTTTGGGGTTTAGGCAGCGGCAGCGTGAAAAAACAGCGCTGCACTGAGCTGGCAGCGTTGCAAGCGTTGCAGGTGCAATGGCATGCGAGCTGTAGGCCGCACCTCCATGGAACACACTGCTAGGGTTGGAGCGAGGCCGGCCATATGGCGTTCAAAAGCCTCCAACACGCAGCTCGGTTGCATGGCGCGCAGCCGAAGGCGAGTATTCAATTCTGCAAGGCAAATCACATTTAAGGCAGCGCAGCAGAAACCAGAGTTAGCATCTGACACTAGGTAAACCTCTGGCCCGTGTACAAGTATGCCCGACAAATTCTCTTCCAAGCGCCACAAAGCACAGCGCCCTGACGTTGAACACCACATTCGGTTGCCAACTAAGGCGCTGCGCGATTCCTGAGACACAAAATGTGGTGGCAAATAGGGAAGTGGGCTACAGGTGCAGGCAGTCAACATCCCAGCTAGCTACGGGTTGGAATTGATTCAGCATTGATTCAGGAAATGGTGCGGTGATTCACTGCCTGTCCCTGCAGCCCTGGTGCTGGTCTCGTCTGGACCGTCGGTGACTCGGTGCTATCGATCATTCACTTCAAAAATCACCACACAAAAAGAGTACGGACAAAAATAAAACACTAGCTATCTAGGGGGCTAAGGGGCGTGGGCCTGCTTGGATGAGGTCCTGAGCATAGATCAACATGTATATATATATATGGTTCTGCCATGCGCTGCCGCAGCAGTTAGAAGTCAGGTTGTCTGAACTTCAACTGTTGAACATGATAGCTGCTCTAGGTACCTGGAGTGACATGGCATGTACGTGCCGCTGCGACATGTGGCAACTGTCGGTACGTGTGTATGTTGTGCTGTGCGGTTGAGGAGCGGAAGTGTTGTGTGTAACAAGTAATGCAACGTTACGAGTCACAACAAAAATATGAATTGTTAATCGCTTTATCATGGTTGGTAGCAGGCAAGGCTTTCCGAAAGTTGAAAGAAATCCTCCAGCTCAAACCAAGGTCGATTGCACTACATCTGCACGATGTCCATCCATAAAGCGAGGGTGGCACTGCCTTCGCCGGTTAGATACTTGTACTGCCCAGTATGTGGCACCAAGTATGTGAACAGCAATGGCGAGTGCAGGGTGTGTCGCAGCACGCGCGGCGTTTTCCCATGTTCAACATCCAATACACATGTATGCAAGGAGCTGGGGGGGATGTCAGGGTTGGTGCACACATCCCACATTGACATGATTAACGGTCGGTTCTCACACCTATTTGCAGCGCACGCTTGTCATTAAGGCACATTGCAGATGAAATAGTCTCCACTGAATTGCGTCCAAGTTCGCCAACAGCCGGCTTAGTTTTGCCCGTTCAGCGTCAATCGTCTGTTGAAACAACAAATCACATAACAGGCAGGGCCTCTTCGAGAGAAGCATTGAAGCCGCATGCAGCAGCAACAGGTACCACGAAAAATCAATTCAAGACAATTTGTGAGCATGGCAGAAGGAAAACGTTATGCGTTCAGTGTAAAGGAGGATCTATATGCATACATGGCAAGCAAAGGGGTTGGTGCAAACTATGCGGAGGGAAAGCACGGTGCACTCATGGAAAACAGAGAAGCAGGTGCGCACAGTGCGGTGGCAAGGGGCTCTGCATACATGGAAAGGTTCGTCACACCTGCAAGTTGTCTCATAGTGACTCTGTGTAAATAAATCGGCTTCATCACGTCAGGGGATGGGGTGCGGGTGCAGCTGACTTGAAGGGTTGCGTGTCATCAGCCTATAGTTAAACAGGATATATGGACATTGAATGAGAAGGATTGTTGTCAAGGAAGTGGAGAGTATCAATAAAAACATTGAGCATGGACGCAGCAGCCGCGGTAAATGCTGACGCTGTCGCGCTGCAGCGCGTGTTCCTCGACACTCACGCATCAGCGGCATGAGCATGCAGGTTAGGGGGTACTCTAGCTGAGAGGGCCAAAATATGAACCCTTTTTTGGTGGTAAATATGAAGCCTAAGTCTGATCGTTGTACTCTTCTCTAGGTCTGAAAAAAACAATAGAGCTTATTGTTTATTTATGAGGTGTCTTACGCGTGTCCCTTGAGGTCCTCATGATGCACTCAGCCGTTCTTCGCAAGTTAGGCAGGTGGCTCAACAGAGGTGGATGGGAGCAACTGTACACAACCGCAGTCGTTCTGTAGGCCCGACTGCGTGCGCGCGCGTGACCAAAGGATCGCTGCGGGCGGCATTCCCGGAGACAAAGTCACGGTGGAAGGTGAGGCGGTGCTGAAAATGCGCGCTCAGGACCGCCGCTCGCGATGACGACGCGTTGTAGAACGGGCCTACACAAAGGACGACGCGCTGCTGCAGTGGCAGCTGCAGCTGCAGGATGCCACCACCCTAGAGTTCATGTATGTTGCTGCTGCTACTGCTGCTGCTGCTACTACGCAGTGTTCACGCGCATTCCTCTCATGTACACTGGCGACGGCTCATCCTGGACAGAAGCACGCGTTCGTGTGCTAGCAATAACCTCCCCTTCACGGAGGATGCAATATCACCATGCAGCAACCAGGCAACTCCTCACATTTCACAGCACCGTTTCCGTTTGAATTTTCCTGATGCCATCCTCAGGCTTCTCCCTGGCGAGGAACCGCGGCTACGGGCAGGGCGTCACGTTCCCGCGCGCCGTGGCCAACATGTTCTCTCTGCTGGGTGCCGACACACCCGGCGCTCACTACTTCAACGCGCGCAACCGCACGATGTACAGCAATGCTGCCGCACCATCTTGCAGCGCTTGCAGCCTCTTCACACGCACTCTGGTCTCTCTACCTCTCTGGCAACAGGTTCTACGTCCCGCTGCCCGGTGAAGTCATGTCTGAAGTCGACGGTGCGTGCCGCTGCTGCAGGAGCTTCTTACTGCACAGGGAGAAGGAGGAACGGATGCACTGGCAGCGGCAGTGCAGAACGTAGTGTTGCATAGCGTAACCTTCGCGTGCGTGAGTTGTCTGCAGCAGCACGTCAGGCATGCTCACGCCGTGCTGCTGCAGATACGCGGGCTGGCTGCAGCCCAGCCAGGGCGCTGGATATGCTAGCCAGCAGAGCGGCGCAAGGGTCATGCCCAGCAGCGTGCCGGTGGACGATGACAGGCTGTGGGTGCCCGTGCCGGCCAACATTGTGCTTTCTCGCGCGCGCGGGTGGAGCTTTGAAGACTGCAGGTTGTATCATTGCTTTATCATCGTCATCGTCATCATTGTTATTATTGTTATCATCATCATCATCATTCATCATCATTCATCATCATCATCGTCGTCATCATTATGTCCGTTTTGACCTAATTTTTTGCAGGTTTGAGCACTTAGGTGCCACAGCCATTTCCGCCTTGAACGGCAGCAGCTTCGTCAGCCTCGTCAACAACACGTTCGACGACATCAGCTGCAGCGCGGTATCTGCAGCTCTATCCACACACCCTGCATATCTGCTGCACCAGCACCGCCATCGTGTCCTCACCTGCGCTGCTGCAGGTTCAGTTGGGCCAGTTGGACGACGTGAACGCGTTTGCTGCTGATTGCGCCTCGTGCCCCAGCGCTGCCTGCTCAGGCCGCACGCAGCTCGCCATCTACGTGTCGCATCAGCAGAAGCTGTTCGGCGCCCTCTGTACCGACGAGGGCTCCGCTTACTGGAGGTTCACGTACTGGCGCGCGTGCTCGCCGTGCTAATGCCTTCTTTCGCCGTGCTAATAAAAAAAACCCTCCTCTTGCTTTGCTAATGCCGCTTGACGCGCGTGATGCCGCAGTATGAACGTCGTGGACAGTGCGCCGGAGTGGCTGCACGTGAGACGCCATCCATACACGATGAGGTTCTATGCAGCTGTTGCAGCGCTGATGCCGGCGCTGCTGCGGCGTCATGTTTATTGCAGGCGAGAAGAAAGAACTGCATTCAGCCGCATTTACTGCGCGCCACATATTCAAAAAAGAACTATTACAAAAAATAGGGTAACAAACATTGAAGTTCGCTCCTCAGGTCCTGTAACGTTAGCACAGTGGTTTCTTCGGTTTGAGTACCGATTTCGCAGGTCCTAGCATCACTGTCAGCGCCAGCAGCCACTAAGGTCATCGTACGAGCGACAGGATCGAACAAGAAAGGGAGCCGGCGTTTCACCACATCCCATCTAGAGGCTGGGGAATCTGCAACAAAATTCGGAGGTAATGGAGACAGCATTTCAAAATTTTCGAAGAAGTCACGATCGTTGACAATATCACGTGCTATGTCTCGTGGAAAGACATGAGGTAAATCACGTGATAATTCACTAGAAACGGTTGAGGGAACAAGGGTAGCAACCTTGCCAATCTCGCTCAATGGTTTGTGATCATCGTCTGAAGATACCAAAATGTGATTGGTGACAAGTGGTATAGGTTCTTCTGTAGAAAGGTTGCCCAGCTCCGTATGGGGATCGGTTGGGATCGGTGGTATGGGGTCTTTGATAGCAAGGTTGCACAACTCCGAATGGAGATCGTTCAGGATCGGTGGTTCCACAACTGATTTGCTCCAATATCTGCGGATACCGGTCTGCAACCTTGACCTCTCGGCTTCAGGCGGTAGGACAGGAACTGGTGGCAATATTTCGGCTGCGCCAGGAACTGATGTCAATGTTTCAGCTGCATCAGGTGGAATCAATTCCGATGTTGCAGCGTGAGGAACTGGAGTCGATATTTCGGCTGCGCCAGGAAGTGGTGTCAATGTTTCGGATGCGTCTGGAACTGCTGCGACGTCGGGAACGGATCCATTTTTGACGCGCAACAAATACTGTCCAAAGTTGGTTGATTCTATTTGAACGGGGTGTTTGCCCTTATTCCGCCTCGCTTGAATACGCTGCAAAAGTTCGTCAGCCAATGGAACGCGGCCTCGGAAATGGTCTTCATCTCTGGCCCGTGCTTGATGTAAAGGCACTGTAAAGCCAAGGTTTTCTGCCTGAAAAACTGAATTAGAACCCAAGACTCACACTAAATCATCACACTGACAACCTGAGAACTCATTCCTGCGGCATAGACGGAGAAGCTGGCATCCGGTGCCGATCCATAGGTGACACAAGAATCGTCTGTTTCATCACCGTCGTCATCGGAATCCTCTTCTTCTGAAGCAGTTTGTCCAGCCTTGCCTTCTTTGGCCTTTGTCTCTAAAAATTTGCACTTCAGAGATTTTCTGTAGCAGCATATGTTAGGAATTGAAAAGGGAATAAGCAAATGAAGGGGACAGTGTGTGCCTTTGGTATCGACGTGTAGAAGTCTTTTTGTGCAAGGCAACAGCAGCTTTTGTTTTGCGCTTCTTCTTGATTCGATGTCCGCGGGAGGAGGTTTTGGAAACGTCCAACTGCGGCCCAGGATCGGGTGCAATTGGGCGACGCCTTCTGTAGATTGTCGGTGATGAATCTGACATTTGAAAAGACAATTTAAACGGTTTCAATATTTTTTTTACAACGTGGTAGAGTGCGGGTATGACACATCTGGTCGTACTACGTCTCTGCATCTGCACATACATATAGGGCTGCTCAACGTCAGCGCCCAGATTGTTCAAGCGCATGGAAGGGCAACCGCGAGTAAGGCAGGTGAAGCCTCTAAAAGTCATGCAATTCAATTCAGGAAAGCAGTGATGACGTGACAGTCATTTTGATGCAAGAGGCATGACCATTCAAAATATACATACTGTAACAGTAAAAATGTTGCGGGACATGGCCTCATGTCAAATTTGAACAAAGTTACACACGCGCAGTAAATATACAATAACCCGAACCTCAGGGACATTACGGAGTTCCGAAAGATTTCCATGATTTGAGTAGGCAATCCCTAGGGCCCCTAATAAGGTGGCATCCAAAAAAAAAAGTTGTTTCCGGGGGCTGTTACGTCCTTTGTGAGAGCGGCCCTACCTCCCACACACTGAATCCCTAACGCATGACAACAATGTTCAATCGCTGTTTTTGAGTTTCAAAGATTGCAACATGTGTTGTTTCCGGGGGCTGTTACGATTATGGTCCGAGCGGCCCCTACCTCCCACACACTGAATCCCTTAGGGTGGCTTCCAAAATAAAATGATCATTTTATGGTGAATATATGGTTTCAACCCATTTGACATTCTAGGACATTGATTATTTGACATTCATTATTTTGTTGCAGAGCAAAGCATGCCACACTCTGATCGCCGCCCGCGCCGCCGCCGCTGCCGCCGCCGCCGAAGGCAGCAGCATTCATATCTTGCGAAGAGTGGCATGTTCTCAGCCTCCATGCAGCAACTGCAAGTTGCCTACCCAGTCCCTAAGTTCCACGTCACCACGTATGTCCGACTACCTACGCTTCACAGTGATTCCTACGTCTAGCGCCGGTGCAGAACTACGTTTGGTGCATGTGCTGATTTTTTGTAAATTGTGAGTGGCATGGAAAGGCAAGTGCGGTGCAATCATGGATGCAAACTTGAAGTCAGGTGTGCAGTGTCTCATTTGTTCGAAGATATTGTCTGACAAATCCAACTACAATCGGCACCACGCAAGTTGTCACAAAGATGATGGCAACATGCGGTTTCAAGTAGTGATTTACAATGTGTCCCAAGGCATGGCTACTACAAATTTTGATTGGACAATGGATGCTCTTCCTCAAGCTTTTGCTGGCGAGAAAGTGACGGCTCCTGGATTGTTAGAAAGGGAAACGAAGATTCTTTCAAAAGCAGTAACTCTGTACAGTGAAGACAGCTGGACATTGGGGGAACCTAGTGTAGTCCTGCAAGATGAAGCTACGAGCTACATCGACTCCATTGATGACCTTGTCTTGCAAGCCTCCACTCTGCTTAGAGCTCAAGTTATGCGGTCTAAATCCGGGAACATCAAGATTGTTCCATATCAGCCTTTAAAGGATTCCTCTGGTGTGCACTACGCAAGAACTCTGGCCTGGTTCAAGCTGTTTGCGCAACAACACTTTCAAAAGCGTGGCTCCATGCAAGAGTTGGTGCATCTCGCACTTGAAGAAAAGTGTAGCGCTCAGGGTGTTTGCTGTTTGGAGGGTTTCCTTTATTGGGCAACATTGAATATTCCCAATTTCAAGAACGCTGATCCGCTTCAACACGCGGCGATGCACATGCGACGTGTATTGCGTGGGACTGCAATGCTTTATCTCAGCCAGAATTCTGACAAAGAGGTTGAGCCGTATTGCAATTTATTTCTCAATCCCACCAAGGGAGTGTCATTTGGTGTACTGACGACAATGTACTATGAAATTAAGCGGTGCGTTTCACACGATAAAAGGTTGTTAATTCAAAGAAGCGACTCCGACGAAGGGTACCCAGATGGTTCTGCTGTGAATGTAAGGGTTCCTATGGTTCTTGATAAAGAAATAGGCTAATATTGTGCAGGTTGATACAGGTCGAGAACTGGTCAGAGTGACATGGGGTATGATGCGGTCCGCCATCAGAGCAACGTATGAATCTGTAACTGCATCTCTCAACGAAATTGGATTGCCAGGCCAAGTAAGTGTGATTGAGTATATGTGTATCCGAGATGATTCTGCATTTTCAGGATATTGATTTGTCAATGATCAAAGATGTTGAAGACCCCGCAATCGGAGCAGGAATACTATCGCAGAATGAAAGCATGTTCAATGTTAAGGATCAGATTGAATGGCTCAAAAATCACTCAAGAGACTTCAACAAAGGTAGGCAAATAGTCGAAGCACTGCAGGTGAGCAATATTTCTGACACGATTATGTTGAAGATATATTATTCATTAATTGTTTATCGAATGCAGAAAGCAGGCCGAGACTTTCTTGCGGGTATTGGTGCCAATATTGGCGGTGGTTCCCGGCGAATGCCGGAGCTTTGTTGCATTACGTTAGAAGTCACTGCTTCCAATCCAACAAGGTCATTCAGGAAAGTGTTACTTACACCTGCACCAACCATCATCCATCCACTCATTAGAAACAACCCATTCATATACTCACGGTTTCGTTCATTCCAGCATCAGTTCATCATATTATTGTGTAACACGGTGAATTAGAGTGTTTGAAGGTGAAGGACTATTTGTAGGGGATTACCGCAAGTGTCAAGGTCTTGCTGCAAATCCATCTGAGAATATCACTCTTTGGGTTATTCCACCGCCCATTACAAGGCTGATGTGCAGGCTTATAATATTTGGTAAGCCAATTGAGGTTCGTTTGGTTCAGAAGTTTCAGTCAGATGCTGCAGCAAGTGTTCATCGGACTTTGCTGGGGGCATATGATGGCCGTCCCCTCAGAAGCACCAAGTTGGGAGAATTGACCAACGCTGTGCTGTGTTCTCATGGATGTCCCTCCAGCCATGACATGCGGCACGTCAGGGAGCATTTTTCTACAGAATTGGGGCTTCAAATTGCTGACATGTCAAAGGTCGAAGCCCAGAAAGTTGCAGCTCATATTCACGGTATTGCTGCAACATCAAGCAACCACGATGCCAAGACAGCAATGAACACATATGCCGGTGTTTTTGAAAGGAACAGGTAAATACGGGTGCTTGAAGATGTTTGTATCCAGTGCGCACTTGTAAGGTAAAATGTTTTGGCAGTGTTGGTGGCTTACGTCACGTGGAAGCTCGCGAAAAAATGTTTTTTTCTCGCACTTTCAACGAGGTAGTGCTTGGATTTCTTCCAGAAAAGGGCACTCCTGAGTTACATGTAAAAACGCGCGAATCGCTGTGGCTTATACCCAGGTGTGTAATACCTACAAATACAGGCGAGTTCGTCTTCTGGCAAGGGAAATACTCAAATGTTGGCAAGCACTCCATCAACACAGCCAAAACCCGACTCCAGACTGAATGCACTGGATCTCGGCCAGATGTCGCCACTACTGGTGCGGTCCTTGATGAATACGGATGGTGTGCCTCTTTCCCCTTCGATCAGAAACCTGCAAAACCACGGACTGGATTTCAAATTCATTGCGGCCCGCCTCAAGATTGAATCCATCAGACCTTTGCAGCGTTCTGCGTTGAGCTTGTTGATTCACGCCAACCCCTTTGACACTAAAATCGTACAAGGTCCGACGAGCATGGGTAAGGACCTTCTTCCGTTTGCATTGGCAGTTGCGACTGGCAAGGCACAACTGATGTTTGTGCCGTATGTGGCATTGATTGAGAGTACGATCAAGGAAGGGTCAAAATTTGGTTGCAGAGTCATCAAACTAGCGGATATTGGTAGGAGCATTGACCTTGCTACAGCAGCAGCATCAGCAGATATCATTATTTGCTCTTACGAGCATGCAGTAAGAGCAATTCGTGTTGCCCAAGAGTTGCTAGCGCGTCAGAGACTCGGCTGGTGTTTTTGGAACGAAGCACATGTCATGATTTTGGATGGTGATTACAGAGATTTCTCCAATGTGAACGAAATCAGCGCCCACTGCGCACAAGTTTGTTGCATGTCAGCAACAATTCAACCTCAGTTTACTGATTCACTGGCATCAAAACTTGGCCGCACCGGTTTTTCGACATCCATGTTTGCCACATTTATTCACTTGCTTAGATATGCATTAATGTACTTTTTCATTACTGCATTAATGTACTTTTTCATTAATGCATTAACACATTCACTCTTTCATTCTTTCACGCTTACATTTTTTCATAGGTTTTTGTCTCCAAAGCGATCAGGATTGGTTATCACGTTGAAAGTAACATCAGATTCAAAGTCATGGATTGCACAACAATTGAAGGAACAGCCAAAACATGAAAAGGCAATAGTGTTTTGCCTGTTCAAAAAGGTTGTGACTGAGACGGCAAAGTTTTTAAAAGGTCAGCTCGAAGATCGCCAAGTTTTAGAATGTTCTTCAGGTTCTCTTGAAGATCTGCATACTTTTCGAACACAGAATTCAACAGTGATGGTTTGCACATCGGTGCTCCTCGCTGGGGTATCGGTCGACAGCATCACAAGAGTATTCTTTGTGGATGGCGCACAAGGGCCAGAAGCTGTTTTGCAGGGAGCTGGCCGTGGTGCACGAGCAGAGACAGACACGTGTTACGCGGCTCTGGTTACAACAAAAAGTAGTCTGCAATACTTACAGCAGGCCAAATTGTCTGGAATTTCGGACATGGCAAAATTTTGCCAAAAGTGTATCGATGAGGGATTAGATTTTTCTCGTGAGGTGTGCAGTCTATTTGACCATCCAAATGGTTCAAACAGCGTGAAGAGAAAGTTGGACGTTAATGATGACGACCACAGCGCAAATGCATCACAGGTTTGTGATGACACAGGAGTGTGTACTGAGGGAACTTGAAAAACTAATATGTTGCTTAGGTCCGCAAAGGTGAAGAGGCAGTAGACTTTCGCATACTTTCATCTGCACCTGCACCTGCAGCAAATCTTGCCAGCGCGCCATCGTTCGACTGGAAGAGGATGCTAGGTTCTATCATGCGCTGTCATATTGGGTTGCAGCACCCAGATATGGGTGGAAAATGCGACGGTATGAGCATTGCGAGTGTGTGGGATGCTTTTGCTGACACAGATTACTTTCAGGATGCGGTGGGTCATGTGTGTCAACTTCCAGCTGCCGTTTCTTGCTGACTCTCCACGATACCGCTGTCAAGAAATTTCATTGTCAAGCATGTCTTCTGCCTTTAACAAGAGTGCAAGGAGAGAACCTACATCCGTCTCTGCCTGGTTGGAGAACATGCAATTTCAAATACAGGGAACACGTACGTAGGTATCTTGTTCTGGCGTCACTCGGCGTCGATATAAAAATTCGGCTGCCCAGTCAATTTCCCACCACTGGTCCTATGGACGCAATGGAGTGGGCTTTCAGGTCCAAAGATGCGAGTCCTCCAAATATTGTTATATTTGTTGCTGCATTGCTTGGTTTGGTTTAGGGTACGCATGCTGCATTGCTTGGTTTGGTTTAGGGTACGCATGCTGCATTGCTTGGTTTGGTTTAGGGTACGCAAAAGTAAATGA
>Ga0255128_1001036_pt1 | contig 12690 bp, 8 predicted proteins | sample Law_Miss_RepC_8d_FD_188562 | JGI IMG/M metagenome (GOLD analysis project Ga0255128, IMG submission 188562) | Freshwater microbial communities from St. Lawrence River, New York, United States - Law_Miss_RepC_8d | ecosystem: Environmental > Aquatic > Freshwater > River | place: USA: New York... | reverse complement strand
GGGTGCGTAGTTCAAAGGCGCCGGAATGGCTTTTTGGACGTCGACGATGTAGTCGTGACAGAGCTTGTCGAGTTCGTTGGTGGTGACACCCGGCTTCACATAGGGTGTGATGAAGTCGAGAACTTCGGAGGCCAAGCGGCCAGCCACGCGCATCGCAGCGATGTCGTCGGCATTTTTGATGGAGATGGTCATGGTTGCTGATTATCCCATTGGGTCAAGGCCCACGCCTTGGATCCCGCGAAAACCATCGAAACAGGGTGCTCAGCAGCCCACGGGTAAACACCGATTCTGGCCATCTGGGCATATTTGTATTCTGTATACAGACATGAGCTCACCCCTGTACCAACTCACCTCAGCCCCCGACCTGGTGGAACAGGTCTACAGCCGTTTGCTCGACGCGATCAGCGAAGGGGCCTTGCTGCCCGGTGAACGTTTGACGCAAGAAGACCTGGCGCAACGGCTGGCCGTGTCGCGCCAGCCTGTACTGCAGGCGCTGCGATTGCTCAAAAAAGATGGTTTTGTAGAGGATGCGCCCGGACGGGGTGTGCGTGTGACCCAACTCGATGTGGGCTGGATTGCCCAGGTCTACCAGGTGCGCGGCAGCCTCGACGCTTTGGCCGTGAGGCTGGCCGCTGAGCGCAGTGCCCGGTTGGATGAAGACGTGATGCGCCAAGGCCGTCTGGCCGAAAGCGGACGCGACGTGCAGGCCATGATCCAGGCCGATTTGGCCTTTCACCGCGCCATTTACCAAGCCTCTGGCAACCCCCTCATTGCCCAAAGCATTGAGCTGCATTGGCACCACCTCAAGCGCGTGATGGGCGCTGTGCTGCAGTCGTCTCACCAGCGCCAAACCGTTTGGGACGAACACGAAGCCATTGCCAATGCCATCACCGCCTCAGACGTTGAGTTGGCCGTGCGCCTGGTGCAAGAACACGCCCACGAGGCCAGCGTGCAACTCACGGCCCGACTGTCCGAACAAATTCAAAACCTCAAAACAGGAGCAAAAGCATGAGACTGACCCCCGAACAATTGGAACAATTTGACCGTGAGGGTTATTTGTTTTTTCCAGGCCTGTTCACACCCGAAGAAACCAAAAACCTGACCGACGCGGTGCCCGAGTTGTACAGCCGCCGCGAGGCCTACAACGTGCGCGAAAAAGGCAGCGACGCCGTGCGCACCAACTTTGCGGCCCACATGTACAGCGAGCCTTTTGCCAAGTTGGCCCGACACCCCCGCATGATCGAGCCCGTGCAAGATCTGTTTGGCGAAGAGCTGTACATGCACCAGTTCAAGATCAACGGCAAGATGGCTTTTGAGGGCGATGTGTGGCAGTGGCACCAGGACTACGGCACTTGGCTCAACGACGACATGATGCCCACCGAGCGGGCCATGAACGTGGCGATTTTTCTGGACGATGTGAACCCCTTCAACGGCCCGCTCATGTTCATCCCAGGCAGTCACAAAAAAGGCGTGGTCGAGGCCAAACACGACCTATCAACCACCAGCTACCCCCTGTGGACGGTGGACAACGACTTGATCCGCCAATTGGTGCAACGCGCAGGCGGCAAAGAAGGCGGCATCGTCAGCCCCACCGGGCCTGCGGGCTCGATGATCTTGTTCCACAGCTGCTTGGTGCACGCCTCGGCCAGCAACCTCTCGCCTTGGAACCGGGTGAGCGTATACCTCAGCCTGTGCGCCGTGTCCAACCATATTCGCCGCCACAAGCGCCCTGAATACATCGCCCACCGTGACTTCACACCCATCAGCTGCTTGCCCGACGACTGCCTGGTCAACAGCTACCCGGTCGATTTGCCTTGGAAAAACGGCATGCCTGAAAGCGCCCTGAAAACCTCGCTGGATGTCTTGAAAGAAGCCGCATGAACCTGCACGCCAAACTCCTACAACGCGCCGCCGAAAACCGCCCGATCCGCATCGGCCTGATCGGCGCGGGCAAATTCGGCTCCATGTACCTGGCGCAAATTCCCCGCACACCGGGCGTGCACCTGGTGGGCATTGCCGACCTGTCACCCGACAACGCCCGCACCAACTTGGCCCGCGTGGGCTGGCAGGCCGAGCGACTTTCGGCCACCAGCTTGGATGATGCCGTCAAACACGGCACCACTTACGTTGGCGACGACTGGCAAAGCCTGGTGCGCCACCCGGCGGTTGACGTGATCGTGGAATGCACCGGCTCGCCCCTGCACGCGGTGGACCACATTCTGGAAGCCTTTGCCCACCGCAAACATGTGGTCAACGTCACGGTGGAGGCCGATGCCTTTTGTGGCCCCTTGCTCGCCACCCGCGCCCAACTGGCGGGCGTGGTCTATTCGCTGGCCTTTGGCGATCAGCCCGCGCTCATTTGTGATTTGGTGGACTGGGCACGCACCTGCGGATTTCCGGTGGTGGCCGCAGGCCGGGGCCACAAGTGGCTCCCGCACTTTTGCGAATCCACGCCCGAAACGGTGTGGGGCTATTACGGCCTCACGCCTGAGCAGGCTGAGCGCGGGGGCCTCAACCCCAAAATGTTCAACAGCTTTCTGGACGGCTCCAAGCCCTCGATCGAGAGCACAGCGGTGTCCAATGCCACCGGTTTGGGTGTGCCCAGCAATGGCTTGCTTTACCCGCCCGCCAGCGTGGAAGACATCCCCTTCGTCACCCGTCCCATCTCGGAAGGCGGCGTATTGGAGCGCAAGGGCATGGTCGAGGTGATCTCGAGCCTGGAAACCGATGGCCGAAAAATCCCCTACGACATCCGCATGGGCGTGTGGGTCACGGTGGAGGCCGAGACCGACTACATCAAGAACTGCTTTGAAGAGTACAACGCCCACACCGACCCGTCGGGCCGTTATTTCACGCTTTACAAGCGTTGGCACCTGATTGGCCTGGAGGTGGGCGTGAGCGTGGCGAGCGTCGCCCTGCGCAACGAACCCACAGGCGTGGCCATGGGCTGGAACGCCGACGTGGTGGCCACCGCCAAGCGCGACTTGAATCCCGGTGACATGCTGGACGGCGAGGGCGGTTACACCGTCTGGGGCAAGCTGCTGCCCGCAGCCACCTCCAAGCGCATGGGTGGCGTGCCGCTGGGCCTGGCGCACGGCGTGAAAGTCATTCGCCCCGTCGCCAAAGGCCAGAGCCTGACTTGGGACGATGTGGCCATGGACACGACGACGCACGCCTACAAAATCCGGCGTGAGATGGAGGCGACTTCGGTGCTGGGTTGATTGCTTTGGCCTGATCTGAGTCCTCAAGCCGTGCTGCGTCTGCAGCACGGCTTTTTTTCTGGCGTCAGACCGTTGCTGAATCTGCCCAAATCGCTGCCAGATCAGGGTTTCCCCCGTTAAAATACCGCCTTTGCCGGCCAGCCCCAGTCAGCGGCCCCGGCGCTACGGTTTCCCGTCTCTTCACAAGGCCACCCCGTGTCCCTGCACATCACGACTTTCGAAGGCGCCAGCGCCCTCAGCGACTTTCGCATTGCCCAGCTTTTGCCCCGTCTGGCAGAAATTTCGCCACACATCCAAGGCATCAACGCCCGTTTTGTGCATCTGGTGGCTACGACAGCGCCTTTGCAAGACGCCCAAAAACACACCTTGTCTGCGCTGCTGACCTACGGCGAGCCTTACGCAGGCCCCAGCGATGGCCCGGTGATCGTTGTCAGCCCGCGCATCGGCACCGTCTCGCCCTGGGCATCTAAGGCCACCGACATCGCCCACAACTGCGGTTTTGATGTGCGCCGCGTGGAGCGATTGACCGAATACCGATTGACCCTCAAATCTGGCTTGCTCAACAAAGCCAAATTGACTGAAGCGCAATTGGGTCAAGTGGCCGCAGTGCTGCACGACCGCATGACCGAATCGGCCATGCCCAGCCGGGGTGATGCCGCGGCCTTGTTCACAGCCTTGGACCCCGCGCCCATGGACCATGTGGACGTGTTGGGTGGTGGACGCGCTGCATTGGAAGCTGCCAACAAGACCTGGGGCCTGGCCCTGGCCGATGACGAAATTGATTACCTGGTCAACGCTTTCACGGGCCTCAAACGCAACCCCACCGATGTGGAGTTGATGATGTTCGCGCAGGCCAACAGCGAGCACTGCCGTCACAAGATTTTCAACGCCGAGTTCACCATTGACGGCGTGGCCCAGCCCAAGAGCCTGTTTGGCATGATCCGCAACACGCACCAGCTCAGCCCCCAGCACACGGTGGTGGCTTATTCGGACAACGCTTCGGTGATGGAAGGCCACATGGTGGAGCGTTTTGTCGCCAGAACGTCAGGGCAGGGCGCGGCTTACGAGAGCGAACAAGCCTTGCACCATGTGCTCATGAAGGTGGAGACGCACAACCACCCGACCGCGATTTCACCATTCCCCGGCGCATCCACCGGCGCGGGCGGCGAGATTCGAGACGAAGGCGCAACCGGCCGCGGCTCCAAGCCCAAGGCGGGTTTGTCGGGTTTTACCGTGTCCAAACTTTGGGGCGGCATGTCGGACCAAGCGGGCGGCAAGCCCGAGCACATCGCCAGCCCTTTGCAAATCATGACCGAAGGCCCGCTGGGTGGCGCGGCTTTCAACAACGAGTTTGGCCGCCCCAATTTGCTGGGTTATTTCCGCGAATACGAACAAACCGTGGACGGCGTGGTGCGGGGTTACCACAAGCCCATCATGATCGCGGGCGGTCTGGGCCAGATCGACGCCGAGCAAACGAAAAAGATCGAATTCCCTGCGGGCAGCTTGCTGATCCAACTGGGTGGCCCCGGCATGCGCATCGGTATGGGCGGCAGCGCGGCCAGTTCCATGGCCACGGGCACCAACGCCGCGAATCTGGACTTTGACTCGGTGCAGCGCGGCAATCCCGAGATCGAGCGCCGTGCGCAAGAGGTCATCAACCACTGCTGGGCGCAGGGTGCGAACAACCCGATTCTGGCGATCCACGACGTGGGCGCAGGCGGTTTGTCCAATGCCTTCCCAGAGCTGACCAACGACGCGGGCCGTGGCGCACGCTTCGATTTGCGTGCCGTCAAGCTCGAAGAATCGGGCCTGTCGCCCAAAGAAATCTGGTCGAACGAGAGCCAGGAACGTTATGTGATGGCCATTGCGCCCGAGTCTTTGGCCCAGTTCACCGCTTTTTGCGAACGCGAGCGTTGCCCGTTTGCGGTGATTGGTGTGGCGACCGACGAACGCCAGCTGGTGCTGGAAGACCAAGGCCAAGAATCCCCCGTGGACATGCCCATGGATGTGCTGCTGGGCAAGCCGCCGAAAATGCACCGCGATGTGCAGACCGTGGTGCGCCAGTCGCCCGCGATGGACATTACAGGCGTCAGCCTGCAACAAGCCGTGATCGACGTGCTGAGCCACCCCACCGTCGCGTCCAAGCGTTTCCTCATCACCATCGGCGACCGAGCCGTGGGCGGCCTCACACACCGCGACCAGATGGTCGGCCCCTGGCAAGTGCCTGTGGCCGACGTGGCCGTGACCTTGGCCGACTACGCAGGCTTTGCCGGCGAAGCCATGAGCATGGGCGAGCGCACGCCGCTGGCTTCGCTGAATGCCGCAGCGTCTGGCCGCATGGCCGTGGCCGAAGCCATCACCAATTTGTTGGCCGCGCCCATCGAGCTGCCCCGCGTCAAGATGTCCGCCAACTGGATGGCCGCTTGCGGTGAGCCCGGTGAAGACGCGGCGCTGTACGAAACCGTCAAGGCCGTGGGCATGGAGCTGTGCCCGGCGCTGGACATCTCGATCCCCGTGGGCAAAGACAGCTTGTCGATGCGCACACAGTGGACTGACAAAGGTCAGACCCACAAGGTCACCTCGCCAGTCAGCCTGATCATCACAGCCTTTGCCAGCCTGAGCGACGTGCGCGGCACGCTCACGCCGCAGCTGGACGCACAAACCGATGACACCAGCTTGCTCTTGATCGACCTCGGCCAAGGCCAAAACCGCATGGGCGGCAGCGTGTTGGGCCAGGTGCTGGGCCAGTTTGGCGACAGCGTGCCCGATCTGGATGACCTGCAAGCGCTGGTGAATTTGGTCAAGGCCATCAACACCTTGCGCAGTCAGGGGCAGATTTTGGCCTACCACGACCGCAGTGACGGCGGCTTGCTGGCCGCTGTGGCCGAAATGGCGTTTGCAGGCCATGTGGGCGTGTCCCTCAATGTGGACATGCTGGTGACGGAGGGCGACGGCATCACCGACAGCCGTGCCGACCATGGCGACGCCAAGAACTGGGCAGGTCAGGTCAGCGCACGCCGCGACGAACTCACCCTCAAAGCACTGTTCAACGAAGAACTGGGCGTGGTGCTGCAAGTGCGCACGGCCGAGCGCAACGCGGTGCTGCAAACCCTTCGCGAGTTTGGCTTGTCCAAACATACGCATGTGATCGGCAAGACCCGTCCAACGCAATCGACCATTCAAAAAGGCGTGGGCGAACTGAGCATTTGGCGCGACACCAAAGAAGTGTTTGCCGCCAAGCTCGAAGACTTGCACCAAGTCTGGGACAGCGTGAGCTGGAAGATTTGCCAGCAGCGCGACAACCCTTCATGTGCCGATGCCGAGCACGCCGCCGCAGGCCAGGCCACTGACCCCGGCATGCATGTGGCGCCGAGCTTTGACCCAGCCGAGAATGTGGCCGCGCCGTTCCTGAATTTGTCTCGCCCCAAAGTGGCGATCTTGCGCGAGCAGGGCGTCAACTCGCATGTGGAAATGGCCTACGCCTTCCACAAAGCCGGTTTTGAGTCGCACGACGTGCACATGACCGACCTGCAATCGGGCCGCGCCAACTTGGCCGACTTCCAAGGCCTGGTCGCATGCGGCGGCTTCAGTTACGGCGACACCTTGGGTGCGGGCATCGGCTGGGCACGATCCATCACCTTCAATCCGGCTTTGGCCGATCAGTTCAAAGGCTTCTTTGGCCGCACCGACACCTTTGGTCTGGGCGTGTGCAACGGCTGCCAGATGTTTGCCGAACTGGCCGACATCATCCCCGGCGCCGAGGCTTGGCCGCGCTTTACCACCAACCAGAGCGAGCGCTTTGAAGCCCGCCTGTCCATGGTCGAGGTGCTGGATTCGCCCAGCTTGTTCTTGCAAGGCATGGCGGGCAGCCGCCTGCCCATTGCGGTGGCGCACGGTGAGGGCTTTGCCAACTTCAAACACCGGGGCAACGCGGCCCAAGCCATTGGCGCGATGCGCTTTGTAGACAACCACGGCCAGGCCACCGAGCAGTACCCCTTCAACCCCAACGGCAGCGCGGGTGGTTTGACTGCGGTGACCACGTTGGATGGGCGCTTCACGGCCATGATGCCGCATCCCGAGCGCGTGTTTCGCAATGTGCAGATGAGCTGGACGAGTGGCGACATCAACGCCGCAAGCCCTTGGCTGCGCGTGTGGCAAAACGCCCGCAAGTGGGTCGGTTGACCTGTGGATCGCATGAAGTCTGACAAACCGGCTCAGTGGTTCCCGCCTTCGCAACTGGCTTATTACTTTGACCAGGGGGCTTGGTCACGCGGCACCACCTTGTACCTGCAAGACCAAGTCTTGTCTTCGCAGCTGACGCCCGATGGCGACGGCTGGCGCTTGCAAGGCCAAGTGCAAGGCAACGATGTACAGCCCTATTCGGTCAATGCCGAACTGCGCGTGAGCGCGGGCGGCAACTTGAGCGAGTGGCGCAGTGGTTGCACCTGCCCGGTGGGGCGATACTGCAAGCATGGCGCGGCGCTGGGCATTTTGGCCTCCATGCAAGGCTTGGCGCTGATCAACGAATGGGGTCCCGATGGCCCCTCGGCCGAGGTGCTGGAGCGCCGCTCGCAAATGGAAAAAGATCGGGCGCTCAGTCATGCCGAATACCAGGTCCGCGACTGGTTGACCCGTTTGGGAAATGCCAACGGCCCAGCCGCCTACACCTTGCCCGGCAGCACCCACGACCAATTTGTGTACAGCTTGTCCGTGGTCCAAACCGCTTACAAACCCGTGTTTCATCTGGCCGTCAAACGCGCAGCGCAAAAGCGCAATGGCGAATGGGGCAAAGCCAAAAAGCTCAGCAGCGAACCCTCGCCGCACGACCCGATCTGGCAAACCAGCAGTCCGCTGGACCGCGACATCTTTGACCTCTTGAAGGCTTGTCCGGCCGCCAGCAGTTTCAGCTCTTACGGCTTTCAAAGCGAGGTCAAGCTGCACGGCATGCCGGGCCAATTGTTGTTGCAGTTGTGCAGCCAAACCGGCCGTTTGGTGTCTCATGACGGCATCGCTTTGCGCTGGCAAGACGCCCCCGAAGCCTTGGTGGGAACCTGGCGCGAAGTCAAGAGCGATGACCACCAGCCCGACGGCTGGCAGCTGAGCATGCAGCCACAGCGCCCGGGCGTGGTGTTTGGTCTGAACCAACCGCCTTTTTTCATGGACACGGCTCAAGGCCTGTGTGGCCCCTTGGATACGCAGGGCCTGAGCGCCAACGAGCTGCAAGTCTTGTCCAACTCCCCCGTGCTGCCCGAAAGCGTGGCCTTCAAGTTTCAAAATCAGCTGCTCGAGCGTTTGGGCCCGGTGCCTTTGCCCCCTGTGATCCAAAAGATGCCCGAAATTCGGGACGTCAAGCCTCGTGCCGTGCTCGACATTGCGCCCGCCCACCCGGCAGACCGTGGCTTACAGGGCCTGTTTTTGGCCGAATTGACGTTTGACTACGACGGCCACTGCGGCTTTTGGCCGGGCACACAAAACCGCGTCTTGGTCGGGCAGGGTTTACAAGCGCGGATGTTGCTGCGCGACCTGCCCAGCGAGCGCAAAGCCTGGGAGGCCATCGCTGCCCTGGGCCTGATCACTTTCGATGCCAACATGTTGGTGTTGCCGCCCGAGCAGTCGCAGCAGCGCTGGCTGGAGTGGGTTGAGAACGACTTTGCACCGCTGCGCCAAGCGGGTCTGGACGTGAACTTCATCTCGGGGGGGACCTCATGGTTGCGCCATGCCGACGACGTGCACATCGACTTGTCGGGTGACACTGAAGCACCGGAAACCTCACCCTGGTTTGACTTGTCGCTGGGCATGGACATCGATGGCAAACGCGTGAACATCCTGCCTTGGGTGCCCACGATTTTGACGACCCTTGCAAAAATCAGCAACGCCACAGCCGAGGGCGACAAGGCAGCCTTGCCGCCGTATTTGTACCTGCCCGACTTGCAAGGCGAGGGCTTTGTGAAACTGCCCACCGCCAAGATCGCGCCTTGGTTGAGCACCCTGATGGAGCTGGTCTCAGAGCGCGGACGTGATTGGGGTGGTGATGAAATGCGCCTGTCGCGCTTGGATGCACTGCGAACGGCCGCATCTTTGGGCGAAGGTGTGGCTTGGGCGGGCGCACAAAGTCTGATGAATCTGGTGCAGCAAATGCGCGGCCTCGACAGTCTGCCCGAAGTGCCCGTACCCGCCAGCTTGCAAGCCACTTTGCGTCCTTACCAGCAGCAAGGCCTGAACTGGTTGCAATTTTTGCGCACGCACCACCTGGCGGGCATCCTGGCCGATGACATGGGCCTGGGCAAAACATTGCAAACCCTGGCGCACATCCTCACCGAAAAAGAAGCCGGACGCCTCGCCCACCCAGCACTGATCGTGGCCCCAGTGAGTTTGCTCGGCAACTGGCAACGTGAAGCGGCCCGCTTTTGTCCCACGCTGCGCACCCACATCCACCACGGCCTGTCGCGTCATGAAACCGCACAAGACCTGAGCGGTTATGACATCGTGCTCACCCCTTACTCGTTGCTGCACCGCGACCGCGAACTCTGGATGGCCATCGATTGGCACCTGTTGGTGCTGGACGAAGCACAAAACATCAAGAACGCCAACACCCACGCGGCACAAACCGTGGGCGACATCCCGGCCACGCACCGCCTGTGCCTGTCGGGCACGCCCATGGAAAACCACTTGGGCGAGTTGTGGAGCCTGTTTCACTTTTTGATGCCTGGTTTTTTGGGCAGCCAAAAGCGCTTCGGCGAGCTGTTTCGCAACCCGATTGAGCGCCAGGGCAACAGCGAAAAAATGGACCAATTGCGCAAACGCATTACCCCTTTTATGCTGCGCCGAACCAAGAGTGTGGTCGCCAGCGAACTGCCGCCCAAAATTGAAACGCTCATGCCTGTGCCGCTGCAAGGCCAGCAGGCTGACCTGTACGAAACCATTCGTTTGGGCATGGAAAAAACCGTGCGTGATGCCTTGAATGCACAAGGCTTGGCCAAATCGCAAATCACCATCCTGGATGCGCTGCTCAAGTTGCGCCAAGTGTGTTGTGACCCGCGTTTACTCAAGCTGGGCGCGGCCAACCAGATTCAGCAATCGGCCAAGCTGGAGCAACTGCTCGAAATGCTGCCCGAGATGGTGGCCGAGGGGCGCAAGATTTTGCTTTTCTCGCAGTTCACCCAGATGCTAAGTTTGATCGAACAGGAGCTCCCACGCCTGGGCATCCCCTGGGTCAAGCTCACAGGCCAGAGTAAAAACCGCGACACGATCATCGACCAATTCACCAGCGGGCAGGTGCCACTCTTCCTCATCAGCCTCAAAGCCGGGGGCGTGGGTCTGAACCTGCCGCAGGCCGATACAGTGATCCATTACGACCCCTGGTGGAACCCCGCTGTCGAAAACCAAGCCACTGACCGTGCCCACCGCATCGGTCAGACCCAAAGCGTGTGGGTGCTCAAATTGGTGGCTCAAGGGACGATTGAAGAGCGCATGCTGGCCCTGCAAGAACGCAAAGCGCAGTTGGCACAAGACATGTATTCGGGGGCAGTGCAGCGCAAAGAGCCGCTGTTTGGTGAGTCGGACTTGAACGAACTCTTCAAGCCGCTGGGCTGAGAGATTGGAATCGACTTTGCTGAAAGTCTTGCTTTTATTGGCTTTGGCATGGCTCAGTGCTTGCAGCCCCGACGAGTCTGCGGATGTACATCCCACCCAAGCCCAGGTGGGTGCATGGACCCCAACCGACGCTTTCAACCATGATGTGCAAGAAGCTGCGCGTTTTGCTGTGCAAACTTTTGCAGTTCAAAACAAGGCGCGGGTAATTTTCAAAGAGGTCATTCAGGCCCGCCAGCAGGTCGTTGCGGGGCTCCACTTACAGCTGAAGCTTCTCGTGACACTGGACGGTGCCACCCAATACGTCAACGTGACGGTGTGGCGACAGCTCGATGGGGGTTACCGTTTGCAGTCTTGGGATTGGGTGAACTGATGGCGGGCTTTACAGACATGTTTTGATCGGTAATAATAAATTTATTACCTGAGCAAATCCCATGACTACCACCGTCAAACTGCCTGACCCTTTGGAAAAATCTCTTCGCCAGCGATGCGCACAAGAAGGCCGCAGCATCAGTGAAGTCATGCGCGATGCCCTCACCGCGTATTTGGCGCAGCCTGTAGTCACCGCATCGGCTTTTGCCTTGGGCGAGGGCGTTTTTGGGCGATTTGCAGGAAACGTTGATTTGGCCGAAACCCGCAAAAACCTGGTGTTAGATGCGTGGGAAGACAAGCAGGGAAGGCGTTCATGACCCGCGTGGATAACCTAGCGCTTGCTGTCCAAGAGCCTCATGCGCTGTACTTGCGCAACTTACCCGTGCAAGACGCGCTCATCGACAGCGGCCCTTTGCTGGCCTTGTTCAATCGCAATGACAAATGGCATGTGCCTACTTTGGCCTTGCTGCAAGCACAGCCGCAGCTGCGACTGCACAGCACTTGGCCCGTTTTGACCGAGGTGTGCGCCCTGTTGGCAAGGCGCATCCACAACGACGCAGCGCTTGACTTTTTGCAGTGGGTGCATCGCGGCGCGGTGAAGCTGGACAGACCCGCCGACTGGAGCTTGACCAGCGTGTTGGCCATTTGCCAGCGTTTTGCCACTTTGCCGCTGGACTTGGCAGACGCCTCGATCGCCGAATCAGCCGAACGTCTGGGCATTCGGCATGTGGTGTCGATCGACCAAGACTTCGATGTTTACCGGGATGCCAAGGGGCAGGCCTTGGTCAATTTGTTGCGCTGATCAATGCATGCCCACCACGGGCCGGGTCTTGTAGAACTGCACCGGGCTTTCCTGCACGGCGTTGAGCACCGACTTCTTGATCTTGCCCACCACATGCATTTCGCAGGGTTTGCAGTCAAAACGCAGGGTGAGTTTTTCCTTGCCGTTGATGAGCTGCATCGGCTCGGCTTTGACGGTGCCTTGCACGCCCGTCACGCCTTTGGCTTGCTTGGGGCACAGGCTGAGGCTAAAACGCACGCAGTGCTTGGTGATCATGAGGCTCACTTCGCCCAATTCTTCTTGGCTTTCGTAGGCCGCATCGATGACTTTGACACCGTGTTTGGCATAAAAGTCGCGTGCCTTTTGGTTGAACACATTGGCCAAGTAGGTCAGTGTGTCTTCGGGATAAGCCACGGGTGGCTCCACCGGCACGGCACGCGGCAGGCGATGCAGGCCTTGGGCGCGGGCGGCTTCGAGCGCCGCCACCGCATCGCGGCGCAAAGCATTGAGCTGGGAAGGCGGCACAAACCAGGGGCGGGGCAGGGCGAGCTGAACGTCCAGCGGCTCGAACAGGGTGTCGCCCAGTTTGCCCAAAGCGCTTTTGAGCTTGTCCTCGGCCTGGGCTGAGTCTTTGGGGGCTTGCCAGGCGATGGGCATTTGCGCCGTGCCGGTGTGACCGGCTTCGTCGGTCAGGGTCAGTTGCAAACCATCCATGTTTTCAACCAG